>Ga0187867_10001556_pt1 | contig 19772 bp, 18 predicted proteins | sample June2016WEW_13_1_FD_132976 | JGI IMG/M metagenome (GOLD analysis project Ga0187867, IMG submission 132976) | Peatland microbial communities from SPRUCE experiment site at the Marcell Experimental Forest, Minnesota, USA - June2016WEW_13_10 | ecosystem: Environmental > Terrestrial > Soil >...
ACTCCAGTATCGGGCTGGCGTTTCTTCCCAGCCAGGTGGGCGCGGTTTTGCTCGGAGGCATCGGCGTCCTGGGCCTGATGCTGGCCACCATTGGCCTCTACGGAGTGATGGTCTACTCGGTCGGCCGCCGTACGCGCGAGATCGGCGTGCGCCTGGCGCTGGGCGCGGACCGTCGCGACATCGCATTCATGGTCCTGGCGAGCGCCACCAGGCTCATCCTGACCGGCTCCGCTGCCGGACTGCTGTGCGCCTTCTTCCTGGTGAAACCGCTGGCGATGTTCCTGGTCCCCGGCCTGCAACCGGGCGATCCCATCAGCTTCCTCGCGGTAGCTGCTCTGCTGTCCGTCACCGGCCTAGCCGCCGCCGTCGATCCCATGACCTCGCTCAGGTACGAGTAGGACCACGTGGCGCACGCACTCATGCGTGCCGCGTCCCCACTCTTGGGGACGCCTTCACGATAGCCGCAGCCATCTTCCCAACGTCCAGTCCGCCGCCCAAAAACTTGTTGATACGTTCGGCCGTGCCGATCGCATCGGAAATCGCATGGCCGCGCTCTATCGCCAGCAGTCGCGTGCCCGGCCGCCGCGCCAGCATCGCTTTCACCCGCTGCAGCGTGCGCGCATATTCTTCTTTCAGCATTCGCCTGCGTTCCGGCGTCGCGGGCGCCCTTTGATTGCGGCGCGCCAACATGCGCTCCTGCGAATCGAGCACCTCATCGAGATCGCGCTCGCTGAGGATCACCCGGCAGGCCAGACCCGGCGGCAAACCAGCCAGCAGCGGCGCGACGATCTTGACGGCCTTTCCCCGTCCTGCAAACAGGAATTCCGAATCTTTCAGCAGGTTCTTCACCGGCTCAAATTCGAGGTACCCGTGCGGATTATCCGCATCCGCCGCGCGCAATCCGTCCGAGAGTATGCCCAAGCCGCCCGCGGCCAGCATCTGCATCAGCATGGACGTACCCGCGCGCGGCAAGCCGGTCACTACGATGAGGCATTCCTCGATCGGCGGCAACTCTGTCGTGTTGGCCGTGAACGGTGGATCGGACCGGCTGTCGGCAAGGCGCTCCGTACAGATCGGGAGGCCTGTCCTACCTCGCCGCATACGGCGCGCCAAGCGCCGGTGCTCGCGTGCCGATTCGGCGTCGCCGAGCTGCTTCTCGAGCACTGCGGCGAGCCTGACATGCGCTTCCGGAAAATTCGGATTGCAGGAAATAGCTGCGCGATATGCCTCGGCCGCCCGCTCGTATTCCCGCATCCCCATTAACGCCCGCCCAAGCAGAAAATGCGCCAGCGGATCGTCGCAAATCCTCTGCAGCGCATCCAGGGCCGCATGCGCGGCAGCGCTGTATTTTCTTCGCCGCAGAGCCATCCGGCACACTCCGATATGTGCATGCCCGTTATCCGGATCGATCTCCAGCGCCTTTTCGTAGACCTGCCGCGCTTCCGGCCAGCGGCCCAGGCGCAGATACAGGTCGGCGGTTTCGAGCAACAGGCCCGGCCGCACCAGGTGCGCTTCCGTCACCCGTTCCAGCGCAGTCAAGGCTTCGCCGTAGCGTCGCTCCGCCGTCAATACCTGCGCTTTCAGGTAATCGATCACGGGCGGCTGGTAGCGCGCCAGATTACGCCAGCGCGCCAGTTCGCGCCGCTCGTCTTCACTGAGCCGCGTCTCGGGTCCGGCCTGCACCGCCGCGATCCTGCTCTTCGCCTCTTCAAACAGCGCCCGCCGGCGGCCGTCTAAGTCGTCCACAATGCGCCGCATTTCCTCGTGCATCCCCAGCGCCTGGCAAGAAGCGAATAGCCGCACGGCGAAGCGCTGCTCATCGGTGTCGGCCGCATACAGCTCGCTGAATATCGCGTGCGCTTCCGTGTGCCTGTCGTCGTCCTGGTAAGCTTCGCCCAGGTTATAACGCAGCTCTCGGATGGTCCTCCCCACCGCGGCTTTGCGATTCTCATCCGGCCGTTCGATATACCCCAGCGCGATCATCTGCTCCAGCGCCTCGTGCGCCGCCACCGGATCGAGCCGGGTATGCGGCGGATGCCGCCCATCCGCGCCCGCAACCTCTTCCCAACTCGGAATGAACGCCACCTCCGGCGGGCTCGCGAAGGCCTGTGTAAGCACCTTGCCGTCCATGTCATCGCCTACCGGCAGTCCGTAAAGTGTCAGGATGGTGGGCGCGATATCCAGCACCGATGGCCCGTGAAGCAATTCGCCTTTCTTGATGCCCGGCCCGCGCAGGGCCAGGATGCCAAAATCGCGATGCTCGATCGCCGGCCCGGCGGGGATGTCGGGAATCGATGCGGGACGCAGGTGATCCGGATGGAAGCCGTGATCCGACATCAGAATGACGGTGATGTCTTCGCCGGCTTTCTGCAGCAGCGTCCCCAACATCCGGTCATGGAACTGGTAAGCCATCGAAACCACGTTGTGGTACAGCTCGAAGTCGCGTTCCCCGATCCAGGGCTGCCGCGGCGGATGGTACCGCATGAACCCGTGGCAGAAGTGATCGATCGCATCGTAGTAGACCGCGAAGAAATCCCACGGCTGGTTGTCCAGCAGCCAGATCGCGGCCGCATGCACGCTCATGCATTCCGCGAGCGTCCGCAGGCACCCTGCCAAGCGCTTATCTTTATCCTGGTCGATCTCCCGGGCCAGGGGAATGAACGGCTCCACCATCTCAGGCGCCAGCAGGTCGGGGTGCACGCGCAGGCCAGCCAAAGTTTCCGCCAACTCCGGCGGATGAACCGCATGAGCCAGCAGCGGCCAGCCCTTCTCGAGCGGGCCGCCGGCCCTGTGGTAATGGTCGGAAACCATCACGCCGTCGATGGGCTCGGCGGGATGGCCGGGCCACCAGCCAATCACCACGCTGCGCAGATCGTTCTGATTGAGAATGTTCCACAGCGCCTTCGATCTTCGCGAGAGATTGGTGACCGGCTGCACGCCGCGTCCGTCCGGAGTGGGCTCGGAGAAGCCGTGGATGCCATGCTTGAACGGCCGCTTTCCAGTAGCGATCGAAGTCCATAGCATCGGGGAGAGCGGCGGATGCAGCGTGGCGATCTGCCCCCAGGCGCCGTTTTCGACCAGACGCTGGATATTGGGCATCTTGCCCGCATCCATGAGCGGACGGATCACCTTCCAGTCGGCGGCATCCCACCCGGCTAGCAGAACTTTACGCGAGGTCAACCGGATACTTCCTGCTTTGGTCAAATCGCAGCCTGGGCTCGTATGGCCTGCGGACCGCCGCGCTGCCTCCCCCGGTTCCGCCGTCGGTTGCGCCGCCGTTTCCGCCGCCCGTTCCGCCCGTTCCTGGGTTGACCGTAGTGAAACCTGGCGGCGGCACAGTAGTGAAGCCCGGCGGTGGAAAAATGCCGGCCGTGCCGCCACTGCCGCCAGTTCCCGGAATAATGGTGGTGGCGCCCAGTAGCGAAAACAAGGCAAACGGTTGTGTTTGCAGACCGCCGACAATCAAGCGAATGGGCACGTCTCCCTCACCGAGGCCGGCTGGAACAGTCAGGTTAATCTGATAAAGTCCCGCGCTTGACAGTCCGACGAAGGCCGGCTGGACTACCACGTTATTGATGTAAAGGCTGACGGGATCTTTAGTTGGCGCTGCGCCCACGAATGGCCGTCCAGCCGGGACCGTGGGAGTAGTCGGCCCGAACCCGACGCCGAAAAGTTCAACGATGTCGCCGGCCTGCGCGGCCACCGTGGGATAGCCAAGAGAACTTCCCGTCGGGCCGAGTATATCGTAGCTTCCGCCACCATAAGCCCCGGAACCATTCAACCTTAGGATGATTCCCGCCGGATGCACCGCATCCAGCAGGCAGAACGACGGCGAAAACGAATTTAGAGTCACGGTGGATGTGGCGCTGCCGCCGGCAGTGGTAACGACTACGGAAACCGTGCCTGACGCAGTGTCGTCCGGCGCCTGCAAGTTGATCTGCGCGGGACTGACAAACTCCAGATACGCAGCTTTGCCATTGATCTCCACACTGGTACCGCCCAACGAAGTGGGGAAGTCGCCGTTCCAGCCGACGGTTCCACTGGCGAGGTTGGTGCCGTAGATCGATACCCATTCGCCGGGCTGGATGATGTTTACCGTGCTGTCGATCGGAACGACGCCACCCGGGGAAATAGACGGGGCCTGCGCCATGCCCGCGGGACGCATCTTAGCGCCGGCGGGGTTGAAAACCTTCTGCCCGGTATCCTGCTGGGCCATGGCTAACCGCACAGCGTTTGTAAACGGCATGTTTCGGGAACTCGCCGGATTTCGCCTGGTGGCTAAAACACTGGCGATGGACACGGCCGCCACATCCCGAATGCCGCTGCCGATGATCGATGTGGAGGCGCTGGTGGCCATCGCCATTGCCGAGCCGGTCACCGCTGCATAAATCTGCCAGTTCCCCGCTCCGCGTTTCAGCGCCGCCTTCAGGGATGACGTGCGCAGGGTGGCGAAGTAGGCATCCAAACGCCGGTCCAGGTCGAATTTTCGCGCAGCGCCCATGGTTGACTCAATGCCACACTGTGAACATCCGCCACATGTTACGGCTGATAACTCGGACGCAGCGTTAACGCCCGCGGTTGCCACAAAATCGGGGCCGAAGCAGCGGTACACTGAAGGAGAGGAAAGGCCGTGACCGACCACGAGAAGATGGGAGAACAGGCATGACGGACGAAGAATTGAATCGGCGTTTCGATCAACTGCACGAGGGCATCAGGGACTCCGAAGCGCGGACGTTGGAAACCATCAAGGACTCCGAAGCGCGGACGTTGGAAACCATGCGCGACATGCAGACCGAAATCCTGCGCGGCCTGGAACGTTTCGCGCGCGGCAATTTTTCCCGGATGCACCGCCTGGAAGTGTCCGACAACGATCTGAACGAACGACTGAATGCCCTGGAAGAGCGCATCACGGCCATCGAGACGCGGCCCCCACGCTGAATGTAAATTGGGTTCGTCAAATTTTGAAAGTCTAAGTAAACAAATAACTTATTGGCTTCGTTCGTCCAAAAATGCACACCCGGACCCAAGATGAGCCCCCAAGAATACATCCGGATTCGCGGCGCGCGGGTCCATAACCTCAAGAATATTTCGCTGTCCCTGCCTCACAACCAGTTGACTGTAATCACGGGTGTGTCCGGCTCCGGCAAGTCCTCCCTGGCCTTCGATACCATCTATGCGGAAGGCCAGCGCCGCTATGTCGAGTCGCTTTCGGCCTACGCCCGCCAGTTCTTGGAACGCATGGAAAAACCCGCCGTCGAAGATATCGACGGCATCGCGCCCGCCATTGCCATTCGGCAGAAGAATACCAGCCGGAATCCGCGCTCCACCGTGGCCACTTCCACGGAATGCTACGATTTTCTGCGGCTCCTGTTCGCCCGCGTGGGCCGCACGTTTTGTCCCAATTGCGGCACGCGCGTGGAGCGCGACACCGTGGATCTGGTGGCGCAGCGGCTGCTGGCCCTGCCCGCCGGCTCACGCTGGTACGCCCTGTTTCCCGTCAACGCGGAAGCCCACCCCAATACCCAGGCGCTACGCGACCATCTCTTCGACTTGCGCAAAAAGGGCTTCAACCGGCTGTTTCAGGCGGGCCGCATATTCGAATTCTCCACGCCCGAATCTCTGCTGGATATCGACTTTACGAAGCCGGCGTTCATCCTGGTGGACCGCCTGGCTATCCCCGCCGAACAAGGTCCGGAATTGCGGCAGCGCATGGTCGATACGGTGGAGATCGGTTATCGCGAAGCCGGCGAGATTGTTCTGGAGCCTGCCGCCAATGGAACGGGCCGTCAGGCCTCTCTCCGTTTTTCCGAAAAGTTCGCCTGCAAGCAGTGCGGTATCGCCTTCGTCGAACCCGAGCCGCGCATGTTCAGCTTCAACAATCCGTTCGGCGCATGCCCACGATGCCAGGGCTTCGGCAACACCATCGACTTCGATATGGACCTGGTCGTCCCCGACAAGACGCTCACCATCGAAGGCGGCGCTGTAGAGCCGTGGACCAAGCCCAAATACCGCTCCTGGCTGGGCAATTTCCGCAAGACCGCGCGCAGCAAGAGCGTGCGCCTGACCGTGCCGTTCTGCGACCTCACCGATAAGGAACAGGAGACGGTTTTCGCCGCCATCCGCAACTTCTTCGATTTCCTCGAGACCAAGAAATACAAGCTGCACGTGCGCGTCTTCCTGAGCCGCTATAGAGGCTACGCTTTGTGCCCCGAGTGCCGCGGCGCGCGTGTGCGCAAAGAGGTGCTGTACATTCGCGTAGCCGGCCGCAACATTCACGATGTGGTGCGCATGAACATCGCCGAGGCCCTGGCCTTCTTCGATGCGCTCGAACTTTCGCCGGACGAGACCGCCATCGCGGAAAAGATCCTGGTCGAGATTCGCCAGCGGCTCAAATTCCTGAACGACGTCGGTCTCGATTACCTGACGCTGGAGCGCCTCTCGTCCACGCTCTCCGGCGGCGAGGCGCAGCGCATCCAGCTCGCCACTTGTCTGGGGTCCCGGCTGGTGGGCTCGTGCTACGTCCTCGATGAGCCTTCCATCGGGCTGCATGCCCGCGACACCGGACGCTTGATCCGCATTCTGCACGAGCTGCGCGAAATCGGCAATACCATTCTGGTGGTCGAGCACGATCCGGACGTGATGCGCGCGGCCGACCATATCGTGGACCTGGGGCCGGGCGCGGGCGAGCACGGCGGCGAAATTGTCTACGAAGGTTCTTTCCCCGACCTGCTGCGCGGCGGGCAATCGCTCACCGGCCGCTACCTCCGCGGCGAGCTTCGTGGGGCAGGCACGTTGCCTGCGGCGGCCTCGAAGGCCGCCAAACGCGCTCCCCGCCTCAAATTCTACGGAGCCCGCACCCACAATCTCAAAAACATCGACGTCGAAATCCCCCTCCGCGCCATGGTAGTGATCACCGGCGTTTCCGGGTCCGGCAAATCCACGCTGGTACACGACGTCATTTACCGCTCCATGCAGGCGCTGCACAAAGCTCCGTCGCCGGTCGAGAACCCGGCCGTGCCCGAGGCCGAGTCCGTGGAGCCCTCTCTGAAGCTAGCCTGCCGCAAAATCGAGGGCGCCGAAACGATCCGGGAGACCGTGATGATCGATCAGTCGCCGATCGGCCGCACGCCGCGCTCCAACCCGGTCACCTATATCAAAGTATTCGACCTGATCCGCGCGCTCTTCGCGTCCACCCGCGAGGCGGAAAAGCGCGGCTACACCGCCGGGCACTTCTCGTTCAATATTCCGGGGGGGCGCTGCGAAACGTGCCAGGGCGATGGGACCGTCACCGTGGAGATGCAGTTTTTGGCGGATGTCGAGCTGGTCTGCGAGGAGTGCAAGGGCACCCGCTTCAAGAGCGGCATTCTGGACATACGATACAACGGGCTGAACGTCCACGAAGTGCTGCAGCTCACCGTCGACGAGGCTATCCAGTTTTTCGGCGGCCAGAAGCGCATCACGCAGAAGCTCCAGGTGCTGGCCGATGTGGGCCTGGGATACCTGCGGCTGGGGCAATCCGCGACCACGCTTTCCGGCGGCGAAGCGCAGCGCGTGAAGCTGGCCGCGCACCTGGCACAGGCCTCCTGCGAGGGCACGCTTTACATCTTCGATGAGCCCACCACCGGCCTGCACTTCGACGACATCGCCAAGCTGCTGGCGGCCTTCGGGCGTCTGATCGAAAACGGCGCCAGCCTGTTGATCATCGAACACAACCTGGAAGTGATCAAAGCCGCGGATTGGGTGATCGACCTGGGACCTGAAGGCGGCGATCGCGGCGGCTACGTGGTGGCCACCGGCACGCCCGCGCAGATCGCCAAGGCGCCGGGTTCCTACACGGGCCAATTCTTGAGTGGGGCAGGCTCGCAGCCTGCGGCGGCCTCGCAGGCCGCCCTCAAAGTAGAATAGTGGTATGTGGGCGTTCGCTGCTGTACTGTTCTTCCTGCAAGCTCCGGACTACACCGCCGAAGGCATGAAAGCGTTGGATGCCGCGAAGTACGAGCAGGCCGCCGAATTATTCGGCCAAGCTATCGCCGCGGACGCCAAGGATTATTCGGCGCACTTCAACCTGGCGCTTGCCTACACCATGCTGAAGCGCGATGCCGAGGGTCTCGCGGAATACAAGAAGGTGCTGGAGCTGAAGCCTGGCTTGTACGAAGCCGAGCTGAACGCCGGCATCCTGCTGATCCGCGATAAGCAGGCGAGCGCCGCGGCCCAATTGCTGCAACAAGCGGTGGAACAGAAGCCCAAGGAATTCCGCCCGATGCTGTACTGGGCCGAAGCGCTGCTGGAATCGGGCAGCGCCGCCAACGCCGAGCATCAATACCGCGCCGCTCTGGATCTGAATCCGAAATCCGCCACGGCCGAATTGGGCTTGGCCCATGCGCTGGTGAATCAAAATCGCCTGGAGGATGCCGTGCCGCATTTCCGGGCGTCCGCGCAGCTCGATCCGAACTATCGCGACGCCTTGTTGGAACTCGCTGCGCTGTACGAAAAGAATCACCAGACGGCCGAAGCCGTCGCCATTTACCGGGAGTTCCCGGAGAACGCGGCTGCGCAGGAGCATATCGGGCAGTTGCTGCTCGAAAACAAGCAATCGGCGGACGCCATCGCGCCGCTGGAAGCCGCCATGCAGAAGGATCCTACGCCGGCCAACCGGCTGGCGCTGGCCACCGCCTACCTGTTCGAGAAGCAGTTCGACAAGGCGCTGCCGATGCTGGACCAGAGCGTCGCCGCGGAGCCGGCCAATTATGCGCTGCGCATGATGTACGGGCGCGGGCTGCGCGATTCGAAGAAATACGATCCCGCGGCGCAGCAGTTTTTTCAAGCCACCAAGCTCAAGCCGGATGCGCGCGAAGCCTGGAATGAACTGGCGGGCATGTTGTACATGCTGGAGAAGTTTCCCGAGTCGATCGCGGCACTCGATCGAGCTCACCAGTTGGGCGACGATACGCCGGCCAATTACTACTTTCACGCCATTACTTACGATAAGTTGCGCGCCTTGAAGCCGGCGCTCGATTACTACCGGGACTTCCTGGCGCGCAGCAAGGGCCAGTTTCCGGACGAGGAATGGAAGGCGACGCAGCGCGCCAAGCTGCTGGACAGGGAGCTCAACAAGCGATGACTTCGCGCTTAGTTCTGGCGATTGTGCTGGTAAGCGGCGTGCTGCGCGCCGGCCTGCAGGAGGTGAAAGCCGAGCCCAACTTGGGCAAACGGTCGGCGTTGGCTCTGGACAACGCCTTTAACGCACTCACCCAGGCGCGCGACGCTTATACGAAGGGCGAGAGTGCGCAGGTAGAGACATTTACCAAGGAAATCAAGGAATCCGTGGAGTTGGCGGAGACGTCTCTCCATGAGACGGGCAAGAATCCGCGGAAGAGCCCCAAGTGGTTCAAACGCGCGGAGAGTTCCACGCGCGACCTGCTGCGCCGGCTGGATGCGTTTCAGCAGTCGATGGACGTAGCGGATCGTGCCGCGCTCGATGCCGTGAAGGTCAAGGTCCAGCAGGTGCACGACGATCTGTTGGAGGGAGTTTTGGAGGGCAAACAGAAATGAAGGCTTTGCTGGTTTGCGCGCTGCTGGCCGCGCCCGTGGCGGCGCAACAGCAGCGGGATTATCTGACCGCGGACGAAGGCGACCAGATCCGCGAGGCGCAGGACCCCAACGAGCGATTGGCGCTCTATGTTCATTTCGCCCGGCAGCGCCTTAGCCAGGTAGACCACTGGCTGGCCAAGGAGAAGCCCGGCCGCTCGATTCTGATCCACGACGCTTTGGACGATTACTCGAACATCATCGACGCCCTCGACGCGGTGGCGGACGACGCCCTGGAGCGCCACGTGGATATCAAAGTAGGTTTGGCGGCCGTGGCCACCGCCGAGTCGGAGATGCTGCTCGGCTTGCAAAAGATCCAGGACAGCCAACCCAAAGACATGGGGCGTTACGATTTCGTGCTTAGGCAATCCATCGACGGAACCAACGACAGCCTGGACCTGGCGCGGCAAGACCCGGCCGTGCGCGCCGCGGCGGTCGCGGCCAAGCAAGCCAAAGAGAAGAAGGCGCGCGCGGCGGGGATGACGCCCGCCGAAAAGGAAGAGAAGAGCGCCGAGGAAGCCAAAGCGGAGAGGGAAAAGAAGAAAGCGCCTACGCTGCTGCGTCCGGGGGAGACGCCCAAGGATCAGGACCAGCGTTAGAACTACCGGCTCCGGCTGGAACGCCGGCGCGCATCGCGTTGGCGGCGGAGGCGCTTGTTGTTCTCCACCCAGGCACGGTAGCGATCGACTGTAGCGCGCACTTCGGGGGACACTGATGAATGCTCCCGAACACCTATAAGGACTTGTCCGACCAGGCGGGCATCCTCTTCCTGCAGTTCGGCGAGAAGCTCTTTCTTCTTGTCCTCCGGCATGCCTCTGAACTGTACCAATTCCGCAATCACGTTCGCGTCATGCGGTGTTAGGAGTGTCATGCTCCCAGTTGCCATATTCTTAAGCTTACCTCTATTTGCTTCTGGCCAAGGCACTGATTGGATGCATCCCAGAAAGTATCGGAAAGGCCGCATTCGTGTCATCGCCTCTGCCATCGGCCGTGAACTCCTCGTGGTAACGCGTCGATAGTGAGATCGCGATGGCGTCATTCCCGGAAGGGAGTTCTATCTCTGTCGCGCCGTTGAAGCGATCCTTCCACAGCGCCACGACACGCGACCGACTAAGCCCCGTTTGGGGGCGGCTGAGTTGAGACATGCCGAGACTCGTCAGCGAGAGCACGGAACAACCGGGTCATCGGCCAGCACCGTTGCGTAACGAGCGGCCCATCGTTCTTTGGTCTGGGGACCGTCCATTAACAAGGCGATGAGAAGGTTCGGACCGACCGCGCGAACCATGTTCGCCACTGGGTCGGGCCGAGCCAAGTCTTCACAGACGAGCGCGCATATCACGAGGTCCTCACTCATCGCGATGAAGTCGAGCTGCCGTTCCGTGAGTTGGGCGTACTCCCACCATTCGCGCGAAGGCGAAAGGACACCTCCCAACCCATATTGAATGACTTGGGTGTCATTCAGTTTCCACGGGTGGTGCTTCTTTTGAACGACCTCCTGGAGAGGCGGAAACGACAACCTTACCTCGTTCGTTCCCCGCTGGCCGCCTGCCTCGGCGCGGCCCACGCCAGCGACTAAGAAACACTCCTGCGGGAGGCCATCACGAAGGCCGCGAAACTGTTCATCCGTGATGGACAACTCGGGCAGTAGGACGCCGTCAATTCTGCCCAGTTTACGCCTCGCTTCGGCGTGCAGCGATCCAACAAGCGCGACAAGATCGTCACCTCCCGAGATGTCGTAGGTGAAGAAACCAAAGCCGTCGGGCAGTTCGGTCGTCGCTGTATCGGTTACGTCCCGAAACTGGCTAACGAGTACCTCGTTCGGCCAGGGTACCAGCAGCAGGTTGATGGAATCACGGTCCAGGAACGGTGTGGACAACCAGTTGGGCGTCACCTCGCCGGCATCGCACATTGACAGGTATAGTGACAGAGACCGTTCCGTCAGGCCATTCTGCGGCGTGTGCATTCGAGGAAGGATCCGCACTCGAGCGGGGTCGACTTGCAGACAGAGCGTCGCGTCATTCCTGAGGAAGGCTATTGAACGATGGCCCTTGCCCTAGCCGCAGGGCAGCGCGCCACTTCTGCCCTAGCTCGCGGACGCTCGACGCCCATCGCATGAGAGCGTCATCCTTGCCACGGTCTGGTGGCCAATCTTGAAGAAGCTCGGTGTATGCTCCCGTTTGCTTCAGCAACGTCAGACAAACCGCGAAGCAGTCGGGGGGCCACCAGCGAAAGCTCGTATCGTGCTGCAATCGCGGGAGAATTCCTGCCAGGAATTCGCCAATTGTGGATTCGACCGGCATGATACCCCTCACCCTCCCATGCCGCACTCCGCATGCACCGCGCGCACGGCTTTCTCCAATCCATCCCGGCTGACCACGATGGCGATGGTCAGTTCACTCGACCCCTGCGCGATGGCGATGATATTCACCTTCTCGCGCGAGATGGCGGTGAAGATGCGTCCGGCGATACCCGGCTTGCCTTGCATGCCTTCGCCGACCACGGCCAGCAGTCCGACCTTCTCATCCACCTGGATGGGATGCACGTAATCGTGAGCCAGTTCGAGCGCCAGCGCGGATTCCAGCGCCTGCCGGCTCTTCGCCAACTCTTCCGTGCGCACCAGGAAGCAGAAATTCTGGCGATAGCTGGAACTGGAGAAGACCAACACCTCCACGTTGGCGCGATCCAGCGCATCGAGGGCGCGCGCCATCACGTGCGCGCCGCTCAACTCGGGGCTGGCGGGTTCCAGCGAGATGAGCGCCACTTGCGCGAGCGAGGTCACTGCGCGCGCACCGGTGGCGGCGCCGATGGACGGCAGGATGCGCGTGCCAGGCTTTTCGGCCGCGAAGCTGTTCTTGCTCCAGACCGGAATCTTCCTCTCGATCAGCGGCGCCAGGGTGCGCGGATGCAGCACTTTGGCGCCGTTGTAGGCGAGCTCGGCGGCCTCCGCGTAGGTCACCTCATTCAGCACAGCCGCGTTGGGCACCAGGCGCGGATCGGCGCTCATGATGCCATCCACGTCGGTCCAGATCCATAACTCGGAGGCGTCCAGGGCCGCCGAAAGAATGGACGCCGAAAAATCCGAGCCGCCGCGGCCCAACGTCGTGGGACGTCCATCCGCGGTGGCGCCGTTGAAGCCCGTGACCACCGGCAGGATGCCGTGTTCGAGCAGCGGCAGCAGGCGCGCGCGGGCCTTGGCGCGGGTCGGTTCCATCAGCGGCGAGGCGTTGCCGAAGACCGCGTCGGTGACCACGATCTCCGCCGCGTTCACCGCTTCGGCCGGCGTGCTTTGCGCATTCAGGTACGCGGCGATCAGCAGCGCCGAGAGGCGCTCGCCGATGGCTACGGCCTCGTCCACCGACCGCGGCGGCATCTCGTTGAGCATGAGCATGCCGCCGGCGATACGTTCGAACTCGGCGATCAGGTATGCGATGCCATCCGCCGCCTCCGCCTGCCGTTCCGGCGGCAGCAACTCGCGGCACGTGGCAAGATGACGCTCGCGCAACTTGGCGATATTAGCTTCCAGGCCGGCCTGGTCCGCGCCTTCGGCGCGGCGCAGGGTATCCAGCAGCAAGTCCGTGATTTTGGACATCGCCGAAACCACCGTGACAACGGGGCGGGGCTGCTGCCCGGCGGCGATACCCGCGGCGATGCGCATGCGCTCGGCCGAGCCGACGCTAGTGCCGCCGAACTTCATCACAAGTAGATCGTTCAACTGAAATCCTTTCCGTTAGTTAATCGTGCCCGCACGACCTTTAAAATCTCCTCTTCGACGCGTTCCAGCGAAAGCCCCGTGGAATCGATGTACACGGCGTCGGGCGCCTGGGTGAGCGGCGCTTCGGCGCGGGTGCGGTCGCGCCGGTCGCGCTCGCGGATCTGGGCGGCGATGGCCTCGGGCGGCGTGGCTTCGCCCTGGCCTTGGAAGTCGCGCAGGCGGCGGCTGACGCGCTCCTGGGGGTCGGCGTCGAGGAAGATCTTGACGTCCGCGCCGGGAAACACCACGGTGCCGATGTCGCGGCCTTCCATGATGACGCTGGTGCGCTCGCCCAGGGCGCGCTGCTTCTCCACCAAGGCGCGGCGCACGCCCGGAATCGCGGCAACCACCGACGCCTGCTTGCCAACCTCGGCCGTGCGGATGGCCGCGGTGACATCCTCGCCATTGAGCATGACGCGCTGGACGGCCGGCAGCAATTCGATATTGGCGGCGCTGGCCAACTGCTCCATGCGGTGCATGTCCGCAGTGTCCGCGTTTTGCCGCATGGCCCACAGCGCTACGGCCCGGTACATCGCGCCGGAATCGATGTAGGTGAAGCCCAGACGCTCGGCCAGGCGGCGCGCGATGGTGCTCTTGCCCGCGCCGGCGGGGCCGTCGATCGCGATGACTACTCGCCGGGATGGTTGGCCACTACTGTTTGTCCGAAACCACCTGCATCACGCCGCGCTTGTCGCCAGCGTCGGTGATTTGCAGCACGACCTCCCGCTTGTCCTTGGTGGCGGTGAGCATGGTCAATTGGGCGGTAGCCATCGTGGATTCGGTTTTCCACCCGTTGCCTTCCAGCCCCTTCTTGTAGAAATCGACGATCTTGTCGCTGGCGTCGGGAGATTCCAACATCAGGTTGCGCGCGTTCTTATCGGATGCGGACTGCGACATCACCACCTTGGCGGGATTGTAGATGGGCACATCCTTGGGGTAATCGTCCGGCACCTTGTTCTGGTTGAAATTGAGAGTGGCGCTCTGGCCGTCTTTGCCGGTCACCGTTACCGTACCGGCGTCTTTGCCTTTTTCCTGGTAGCTGACTTTGCCGTCCGCCGTAGTGATTGTACGGGAGCGGCTACAGGCGGCTCCTGCCAGCAGCAGGCCAGCGCATAGCAGCGCGCCGAGCGGGCGCCGCGGATTTTTCACGATTGTAGAGTACATGGAAGGTAGAATAGCAGGAGCGATGCGTCCGGATGAATTCGACAAGCTGGTGCAGGAGGCATATGGGCGAATTCCGAGCCGGTTCCGGCGGCGGCTGCAGAACGTAGCGATGCTGGTGGAGGCGGAACCATCGGCGGCGCAACTGGCGGAATCCGGCGTAGGGCCGGGGAGCACGCTACTGGGCCTCTATCAAGGGCGGCCGTTGACCGAACGCAGCGTCTTCCAGAGCTTCACGATGCCAGACCGGATTACGATCTTCCAGGGTCCGCACGAACGGCTGGCGCACGGCGAAGCGCATTTGCGGCAGATGGTGGAAGACACGGTGTGGCACGAGGTGGCGCATTACTTCGGCATGGACGAGCGGCAGGTGCGCGCGGCGGAGAAAAGGCGGTCGCGGCGAAGCTGAGTTGCGCGTGGCCCCCTCAGTTTGGCGGCTGCTGGGGCTGTTGCGGTTGCTGCGGTTGCTGCGGCGTCGACTGTCCGATGCCGGTAGTTGGGGTGAACAAGCTGTTACTGGAGGGGTTGCCGGGACCGCCCGGGCCGTTTGGTGTCGTGCCGGGTTGGCCGGGAGTAGTGCCCATGTTTTGGGGTGACGTACCGGGGCCGTTGCCCATCACGCCTGCCAGGCCGCGGTCCTTGGCCTGGTCGTAGACAAACTCCCACTCGCTGTATTTCTTGCGCTCGTTGTAGATTTTGATGGCTGGCCCGGTGGATTGGCTGGCGACCCCGGCGATGGCGCCTCCGATCTGCGTGCCGCCCATACCGGGCAATCCCGGCGGTTGAATGTTGGAAGGGCCGTTGAGACCAAAATTATTCCCAGTGGGATCGCTGTTGCCCTGCTGTTGAGGCTGCAGACCGTTTCCGCCCGTTGCTTGAAAGGGCTGCGATTGATTTGGAAACCCGCCCGGCGGCTGGTTCGGAAACATGCCGCCGGGGCGGCCCGGAAGCCCACCCATCTGGCCCTGGAATCCGGGCTGGATTGGAGATCCCTGCTGTCCGGGGAATCCGGGCTGGATTGGAGATCCCGGCTGCCCGGGAAATCCGGGCTGGCCCGGAAAGCCCATGGCCGGTGCGGGAGTCGTGCTGGGCGCGGATCCCAGAGAGGGCGCCACGTACACACTGCTGCCCGATCCCTGGCTGGCGTTTTGGCCGGAATTGTTGGGAAAGCCGCCTGCGTTTCCCATGCCGGACGCCGGGTTTGGCACCGTGGGGTTCATCCCAAAGGGTTGCGTTCCGGCCGCACCGTTGGAGCCGGGCTGGGGGTACGTGCCGGGCAGATACCCGCCGGGCTGCTGCGGGTTGGGCATTCCCGGAATGGCGGCGGTGGCCCCCGGCGTGGCCTGCGCGGGGTTTTGGTCGCTGTTGTCGCTGTTGTCGGTGTCGCCGGCGGCGTTCCCGTTGGCGTCCGGCTGGGGCGTATCGGCCACCTCCTGCGTCACCACCGGACGGGTGTCGCTTTGGCGCCGCCGCAAACCCGGATTGATCTGCTGCTGGTTCGGATCGCTGTTTCCACCACCCATCACCGGGCCTTCGGCGATGAAGGTATTGGTGTTGGCCGGCTGCTGCGGGTCCTGGCCCTGGCCCGGCTTGTTCTTGGGGATGATCGAATCGGTAAGTACGCCGCCATTGATATGGATCAAGCGCCATTTGTCCTTACCCGTCATGGGGTCCAGGTAGCGCTTGCGGAGAAACCGGAAATTGTTGGTGTTTTCGAGTTCTTCGATGGAGGCGGGATAGCGCTTGTTCTTGCGCACGAAGACCTGGATGGCGCGCTTGTACTGTTCGCCGCGATCGATCAGCAACTGTTCCTGGGTGCGCTGGGCTTCGAAGGCCACGCGCGGCATTTCGTTGTAGAGCGCTATGGCAATCATGGCCGCGATCAGGAAGACCAGCAGCATGGCGTAGCCGGACTCGGGCGGCCTGCGAGGCCGGCTGCGAGCCTGCCCCACATGGGCACGCGGTGTCATCCGGCGGCCTCTTCCTGGAGTTGGAGGGTCTGCTCGTGTTTGAACTGCGTATCCTCCATGACCACCGAGTTCACGCCGATATGCACCACGCGGTAGCGCTTCTTCACGGTCTCACCTTCGCCGGCCACCAGAATGTCTTCGCCATCGAGGAAGAAAGCGCGTTTTCGATTGTCTCCGCGGGCGCTCGAATAACCATAATATTTCAAGGTGATGGGCGGAGCGACCGGCGCGCTAGCCATCATGGGCGGCGCAGCACTGGGTGGAAGTTCCGGACTGGTCTTGCCGGCGACCTGAGTTACTCCCCGTCTCACCGGCACCAAAGGTTCCGGCGGCAACGGCTGCGCGCCGACCTGGAACAGGTTCCGGCTGCCGCCCTCGACACTTACAGCTTGCACCTTAGCCAATAAATCGAGGCGCAAGGTCGGATCGATGGACATGGGGTCCACGCGATCTTCGGGACGTTTCGGTTTCAGCGACGGACGGAACTCCTCGCTCGATCGCGACGATGGAGCCGGCCGGTTGGGTACGAACCGTGGTTCGGGGGGACGGGTGTTCACAGGCGACGGCTTCCCACTTGCCACAGTGGGCTTGGGCCGTGGCGGCGGCGAGCTGGACGGCCCCGACAGCACGTTGGTATAGAGCGAGTAGCCGCCCAGTAAGACCAAGGCGCCGACGAGGAAGGCGAGTCTCTTGCGCTCGGGACTCAGTTTCATATAGGATTCCCCGTTTGTTCGCGCACGAAGGTGTCCAACTTGATAGTGACGCTGAGCAGGTCCCCGGCGTTGGATTGCTGGGGCGCGGCCATCAGACTTTCGATAATCAGAAAGCGCGGCGACTTATCGAGCAGGTTGACGAACTTAGTCAGGCTGGCATAAGTGCCCTCATAGGCCGCGCTGATGGTCATCTGGTAGAGTGTGTCGCTTCCTTCCACCTGACTCAGGTCGTAAGACGCGGGGCGGGGTTGAATACCGGCTTCGCGGGACACACGCTCCAGCTCCGCGGTGATGGTGGAGAACGTGGTGCGGCGGTCGGTGGTGTACTCGGCCAGGAAGCCGTCGCCTTCGCTGCGCGCGCGCTGGGCCTTGGTCACCAGGGCTTTGGTTTGCGCCAACCGGGCCTGCCCGGAAGTGAGCTGCTGCTGCAGGTCGGCCTGCTGGCGCGCGAGGTCTTCGGCCGAGCCGCCCCAAGGCTTGAAGACGATCAGGGCCGCGGCGATGTTAGCCACCACCAGCACGCCCAGAGCGGCGCGCACCAGGACGCGCGGGTCCTTCAGGCTCAGGGGCACCTTGAGGCCGGGAGCGCCCCGCAGGAGGCGCGGAGGAACGCTAAAGGTTTTGGACATAATTCACGCTCACGCGGCAGCGGTAGAGCTTGTCGGTCTGGGTGGGCGGCAGCAAGCTGTGCGAGTACACCGCGCCGAACCTCGGCGAACCCTCCAGATTCTTCAATAGTTCGATGACCGCCACAGGCGTCTCCGAACCCACGGTCATATCGAGCGAAACCTGATTCTGGCCGGCCACGGAAGGGCGGATGGTCATGATGCGCACGTTGTAGGGCACCACTTTCTCGAGGTCGGCGAAAATGCGGGTCCAGCTTATGCCTTTGCGGTAGAGCAGGGCGTTCAGGAAAAGGCTGCGCTCCAGCACTTCGGCGTTTTCGGGCTGGCGCAGAATGGCATCCTGGCGGGCCTGTTGGGCCGAAACGGCTTGAAATTGCGATTCCAGGCGTGCGATTTCGGCGCGGGTTTCCGCGACTTGCCCACTTTGCATGTTGTTCAGCGAGAGCAGGAAGACCAGTAGCACGATCAGCAGGACGCCCAAGGCTCCCGAGGCGACCAGCACGGCGCGGTCGCGGCGGAAGGGTTGGCTGGCGAGATTGATGGGGATTCTCATGACGAAGCAGGCGTCCCCAGGAGTGGGGACGCGGCACGCAAGAGTGCGTGCGCCACGAAGTTGGGTTTAGTTGTCACGGGCTACGGACCTCAGATAGCCTAGCAGGCCGGCGTTGTTTTCGCCTGGCGGGGTTAGGGGCGAACGCACCGGCTGCACCTCCACTCCCAGTTCGTCCTGAAATTGCCGGCGCGCGGTTTCCATCCGCTCCGCGAAACCGCACAGCAGGAGGCGCTCGGCCTTGGCTCCAATGTTGTCTTCAATGTAAACGAATGTCGGGTACAAGTCGGCGGCGATCTCGGCGACGTCGTTGGCATGCACTTCCAGGCAGCGCACCAGTTTCAAACGGCCGCGCTGGAGCACCATCACGGTCAGCACGCGTCCGGTGATTTTGGCCACCACAGTGATGCCGCCATCCTCGACCAGGTTGAGCGCCGCCAGCGCCGAGGTAGTGACCAGGCCGGGATTCATGCCCGCCGCCCGAAACGGCGCTTCGTAACGGGATATAACTTCCAGCGGCGCGACCACCACCACCACGTCGAACTTCTTGCCTTCGGCGGGCTGCACAAAGTAGCTGATAGCCGCCGATTCGACGTCGAAGGGGACACTCTTTTTGATGCGAAAGCGAATGAGCGAAAGCTGCTCCTTGGCGTCGGAAGGAAAATTATCGAAATCCAGTACGGCGATGCGCGAGCTGTAGTCTGGCAGGATGAGGGCCACGTCGCGGCGCTTGCGATTTCCGTTTTGGGGCGCCAGTTCGCGCACGGCTATGGAGAGCTCGTCGGGCTGAATGACGTTGTCCTTCAGGGGGGTGATTGCCAGCACGCCGGGCTTCAGCGGGCGAAAGTCGAGTTCGGTTTTGCCGGCCAGACGGGCCACCGAGATGCCGGCTTCCGAGAGCTCGAAGGCCATGGTGGGCGGCGGTTCTTGGAGAATGGCGGCGATGGGTGCGGGGATTTTCATGTTAGTAAGCAAGAAGGGCGGCCTTCGAGGCCGCCGCAGGCTACGAGCCTGCCCCACTAGCCTTCTATGAATGTCACCTTGTTGATTTCCTTCAACGTACTGACTCCCTTGCGCACCTTTTCCACGGCGGACTCGCGCAGGAAGGTCATGCCTTCGTCGCGCGCCATGCGCTTGATCTCGGAAGTGGGCCGCTTGTCCAAAATCTTTTCGCGAATTTTCTCGGTCAGGTCCAACAACTCGTGGATGGCGGTACGGCCGCGATAGCCGGTGCCGCCGCATTCAAAGCATCCGGCGCCTTCCATCAGCTCGATATGATCCCATTCGGCGGGATCCAGGCCGGACTCGACCAGCGCCGCGCGGCGCGCTTCGACGTTTTCGAACTGCAGCGGGCGGCGGCAATAATCGCAGATCACGCGCACCAGGCGCTGCGCCAAAATGCAATTCAGCGCG
>Ga0187867_10001561_pt1 | contig 19753 bp, 16 predicted proteins | sample June2016WEW_13_1_FD_132976 | JGI IMG/M metagenome (GOLD analysis project Ga0187867, IMG submission 132976) | Peatland microbial communities from SPRUCE experiment site at the Marcell Experimental Forest, Minnesota, USA - June2016WEW_13_10 | ecosystem: Environmental > Terrestrial > Soil >...
ACGTTGCGGCCGGCCGGGCGCGCCTCGATTTCGATCCCGGTCGAGAGGAGGTCCTCTGGATCGAGAAGGCTGAGCCGACCGGTGCCTCCCGGGAACAGCATCGAGAACAGGCTCTCGAAATGGCGGGCGACGTCGGCGAAGGCCTCGGTGAAAACGCCGACGATCTCCTCGTCGACGGCACGGATGACCCGCCCCAGCTCCCTCCGGGCGGCGCGCACGTCCTCGAGCTGTTCGGCGAGGAAACGGTCCCGTTCCTCCAAGGCGGCGAGCTCCTCGAGCGCCAGCGGGTTCACCGGACCCATGAGGCGGAGCTCGCGATCGAGCTCGCGGACGCGCGCGGGGGCAGGGATACCGGGAGGAAGTTCCGGGCACGGCGCCGCCGTGGCATCTTCCGGCTCGCACTCGAGCTCGCGGCGCAGCGTCTCAACGGCCGTCTCCAGGCGCAACCTCGCCTCGGCGCGCTCCAGCTCGACGCGCTGCAGCAGCTCGCGCGTCCCACTGAGCGCTCGCTCGGCCGCTGTGCGTTCCTCGCGTAGGTGTCGCAGGCGATCGGTCGTGGCGGTGACGGCGGCCTCGTGCTCGGCGCGTTCTGTCCGCAGGCGGTCCCGGGCCGAGCCGAGCTCGCCTGCGAGGCGGACGAGCTCTCGTGCGAGTCGCTCGAGTGCGCGCCCCGCGATCTCGAGCGACTCCCTGCGGGCGGTCGCGTCCGCGCGGGCCGCTTCCAGCCCGGCGAGGCGCCGCTCCACCTCCGCCCTGCGGCCGGCGAGCAAGGCCAACCGCTCCTCGAGCCCGGCGCTTCGTATCGCGAGGTCGGCTCTGAGCGCCGCCAGAGAACGGGCACGCTCGTCAAGTGCCTTGCGGGCTCGTGCGGCCTCCTCGGCAAGGACGAGAGCCTCGATCTCGGCCCCTTCGGCTTTGGCAAGCTCGCTCTCCCGTAGCGCCAGCTCAGCCTCGGTCGCAGCCACGAGCACGAGAGCAGCCTCGTGAGCGGCCGAGGCGTCGGCCCGCTCGGCGGCCAGTCGCACAAGGCGCTCGGCCGACTCGGTCTGGGCGGCTTTGGCCTGGGCGCGGGCGGCGACTGCATTGTCGAGCCGTCTGGCGGCCTCCGTGCTCGCGGCGCGAGCGGTGACAAGCGACTCTCGAGCTAGCTCGGCCTTGGCAACGGCCGTGCGCGCCAGCTCTGCGGCGGACTCGGCGTCACGGCGGACAACCTCGAGCGCGGCGCGCGTCGCCCCCGAGCGCGCCGCCCCGAGGCGCCATCCTCGGGCCGAGAAACGGTCGCCCTCTGTCGTGACGACCGTGCGGCCGGGGAGCTCCTCGGCGAGGCGGAGCGCCTCCGCGAGCCCGCCCCGGCACAGAACGACACCGGCGAGCAACTGGTCGAGTACGGCGCTTAGACCGTGCGCCTGCGAGTGGACCCGGTCGCGAAGCAGCTCGCCAGCGCCCGCGGGCGGCGCAGACTCAAAAGAAGTCGCGACCACAGGCCTGCCTGTCGGGAGCACTCCTCCGTGCAAGCCGGCGTCGTGCAGGTGGCGCAAGGCGTCGCGGGCCGCACTCGTGCCGTCGACGACGACGGTACCGAGAGCGTCTTCCACGGCTGCCTCGAAGCCCCGCTCGCAACCGTCGTCGAGTTCGACGAGGTCCGCCAGGGTCCCCAGCACGCCCTCGAGGCCAGCGAGGCGCTCCACCCCGGCGCGGGCCCGCGTTTCGTCAAGCGCAGCTTGCAGGGCCTCGGCACGGGCCTCGAGCGCGTGCGAGCGGTCGAGGGCTTCGCGTGCGCTCGCCTCGCTTTGTTGTTCGGCCGCCGCGGCTTCTCGTTCGGCCGCCGCCAGTTGCTCGTGCTCGCCTCGCCACCGCTCGTCGTCGGCGGCGCAGGCGCCGAGCGTCGCCGCCAGCTCCGCCAGGCGCTGCTCGTGCTCGAGGCGGGCACGATCGAAGCTGGCGAGTCGCTCGGCAAGACGTGCGACGGACTCGCGAGCCGTCGCGAGACGGGCGAGCACGCCGTCGTGCTCCTGGCGCGCCCTGCGGGCGTCCAAAGGAGCGCCGTCGCCTGACGCCTCTCCCCCCGAGTAGTCAAGGCTGTCCGAGCCCCGGCGCGCCGCGAAGGCCGCCTCGTCACGACGCAGCTCGGCCTCGAGCCCTTCGAGTGTCTCGCGTTCGGGCACGAGGGACTCGAGAGCGGCCTCGGCGGCGGTGATGTCACTGACAAGACGGGACGACTCGGCCTCGAGCGAGGCGACGACGTCCGCCTCGGTGGCGGCGGTGAACGATCCCGCCACGGCGCGGCGCCTCTCCGAGACGAGGTTCGCAAGACCTCGTTGGCGTTCCAGCAGGCGCTCGGCGCGTCCGAGCCGGTCCGCCCCGTCCCAGGCTTGCACCTCACTCAGCGCGGTCTCGGTCGCGGCGACCAGCTCGTCGAGGCGGGCGAGCTCGTTTTTCTGGGCGATCTCTTTCTCGGTCGTCTCGCCATGGGAGCGAACGGCCCCCTCGAGCCTGCGCCCGAGCGAGTCGAGCTCGCGACCGGCAAGGTGCAAGCGCAGCGCGCGCAGCTCAGCGACGAGCCCGTCGTGACGGCGGGCCGCCTCTGCCTGACGCTCGAGTGGGCGCAGCTGGCGACGTACCTCCCGCTGCAAGTCCTGCAGCCGGAGCAAGTTCTGCTCGCTTGACTCGAGCCGTCGCTCGGCGCGTTCGCGGCGCCGGCGAAACTTGAGGACTCCCGCCGCCTCCTCGATCACCATGCGCCGATCCTCCGGCCGCGCCTGGAGCACTGCGTCGAGCTGGCCCTGGCTCACGATCACGTGCTGCTGGCGGCCGACACCGGCGTCGGAAAGTAGTTCCTGGATGTCCAGCAGCCGGCACGGCGCGCCGTTCAGGGCGTACTCGCTCTCACCTGTCCTGAACAGGGTCCGCGTGATCGTGACCTCGGCCACCTCGACCGGCAGGCGTCTCGAGGCGTTGTCGATCGTGAGCGAGACCTCGGCGCGCCCGAGGGCGGGGCGTCTCGAGGTCCCGGCGAAAATAACGTCGTCCATTTTCGTGGACCGGACCACTTTTGGTCCCTGGGCACCTAGCACCCAGGCCACGGCGTCCACGACGTTCGACTTCCCCGAGCCGTTGGGGCCAACGACGACGGTGATGCCCGGCTCGAGCTCGATCGTCGTCGGATCGGCGAAGGACTTGAAGCCCTTGAGTGTCAGCGTCTTTAGAAACACGTCCCGCTCACGTTATCCGTGGCGCACCGGCTCCCGGGGGTTGGTAGCCACCAACCTACGGCTCGCCCTCAATGCTGGCAGCCTTCGCAGCAATAGGCGGAGCGGGCGCCGATCTTCAAGCGCGCGACCGGGCACCCACAGCGCGGGCAAGGCTCTCCCGCCCGGTCGTAGACCGCGTGGCGGCCCTGATAGGAGCCGAGGCCACCCGCGAGGTCGCGGTAGCTCTGGTCGCGAAGCGACGACCCCCGCGAGGCCACGGCTTCGCGCAGCACGGCCCGAGCGGCCTTGGCTAGCGCGGCGAGCTCGGCGGGGGTCAAAGAGCCGCCCAGGCGATCCGGCCGCAGCCTGGCCCTGAAACACGTCTCGTCCGCGTAGATGCTCCCTATACCGGCGACGATCCGCTGATCGGTGAGAAGGGCCTTGAGCGAGGCGCGCCGGCCGGCGAAGGCGGAGGCCAGATGGGCCGTGGGAAGGCCTTCCAGGAGCGGGTCGCGCCCGAGGTGGGAGAGTTCGACCGGCTGGCCCCGGTCGTCGAGTTCGTGGGCGACGAACCATTCCCCGAATGTCCGCGGGTCAACGAAGCGAAGCTCGGTCCCGTCGTCGAGAACGACCAGGACGTGGGTGTGATCGGGCAGTGGCGGGCGCTCTTGACCGCCGAGGTGGAGCAGCTGGCCGGTCATGCGCAAGTGGACGACTAGCACCGAGCCGTCGTCGAGTCCCAGGAGGAGGAACTTGCCCCGGCGCCCAGCGGCGGTGAAGGTGCGCCCCTTGAGACGGTTCTCGAGCTCGGCCGGTGACTGGCGCCGGACAGTGCGCCGCCCGAGCACTTTCACCTCGTCGACCCGGCGCCCGACGACTGCCTGCTCGAGTCCTCGCCGGACCGTCTCGACCTCGGGAAGCTCGGGCACCTAAGCGCCGGGCTTGTCGCCCTGCCGGTCCGCCAGGGCTTCGAGTGCGGCGGCGGCCGCCATCCGCTCGGCGAGCTTCCTGGAGGCGCCTGTGCCACGACCGAGCACATCTCCGCCGAGGACCACCTCGGCGAAGAACACCTTTGCGTGCTCAGGGCCCTTGTCCGTCACCTTGTACAAAGGGACGTCCAACTCGAGGCGCACGGCGAGCTCCTGCAGCCTGTTCTTCGGCCCCCCGAGCCGGCCCTCAGCGGCAATGCCCGCGATCGGGTCCTCGAGCAGGTTGACGACGAAGCTCGTGGCGGCCGCAAGGCCCAAGGAGAGGAAGACGGCGGCGATTATCGCCTCCAGGCAGTCGGCCAGGATCGACTCCTTAGCACGGCCGCCCGAGGTCTCCTCCCCCTTGCCGAGCAGAACGGCCTCTCCGACGCCGAGATCGGCGGCGATCGGGGCCAGGGCCTCTGAGCTCACGACCGCGGCCCGCAACCTGGTGAGGTCTCCTTCGGTCAACTCCGGGAAGGCCCGGTACAGGTGATCGGTGACGACCAGACCCAAGACGGCGTCACCGAGCAGCTCGAGGCGCTCGTTCGAAGGCCGCCCGCCGAATTCGGAGCAGTAGGAACGGTGCGACAGCGCCTGGTGCAGCAGTTCGCCATCAACGGGGTAATCGCGAAGCGCCCGGAGCAACCTCTCGCTGTTGGGTCGCGCGCCGGAGGTCGGATTGCTCAGGCGGCTCCGACCTTCCCGCTCACATAGTCGACCGCGTCACGTACCGTACGCAGGTCCTCGAGGTCCTCGTCATCGATCCGGAAGCCGGGCAACCGGTCGCTCAGCTCCTCTTCGAGCGCCTCCACTAGCTCGATCAGAGCGAGCGAGTCGGCGTTGAGGTCGTCGGCGAACGAAGAGGACTCGCTGATCTCCGACATATCGATCTCAAGGATCTCCGCCAGCTGGGAGCGAACGAGCTCGAGCACCTCGGCGCGGCTCATTATCGCATCGGTCGTCTCGGTCACCTGGGCTCCTTCGTCTTGCCCTTGTCCAATGTTAAGGCCGTTCGCCAAATGTTAAGGCGTGTCGTGCCGCCTCGCCCGTGCTCTCCCGAGTGGACAGGTCGGCCCGCCTGGAGGGTCACTGCGCCAGTCAAGGCCCGAGACCGCCTTCAACTGACGGCGACGGCGTCTCGCAGCGACCCCACGAGATCGCCGGTGACCGCCTCGTGTGCCACCCGAACCGCGTTGAGGATCGCCCTTGCGGACGAGCTTCCGTGGCTTATGACGCAGACTCCGTCGACGCCGAGCAACATCGCCCCACCGGTCTCCTCGGGATCGAGCCGCTGCGCGTACACGAGCAGCTCAGGCCCGAGCACTTTGCCGGCGGCGCGGGTCTCAGGCGTGGCGTTGATCACCCGTCCGAGGATGTCGAAAAGAGCACCGAGTGCCCCTTCGAGCGACTTTAGGGCGACGTTTCCCGTGAAGCCGTCGGTCACGATCACATCGACTTCGCCGTTGAGAAGGTCCCGTCCTTCCACATTGCCCACGAAGTCGACCCCGACCCCGGCCGCCAGCATGGCGTGGGCCTCCTTGGTGAGCTGGTTGCCCTTGGACGACTCCTCGCCGATGGACAAAAGGGCGACCTTCGGTTCCGGGGTGCCGAAACGCAGCCTCATGAACGCAGAGCCCATCTGGGCGAACTGGACCAGCCACTCGGCGTGGCAGTCCGCGTTGGCGCCGGCATCTACGAGAACAGCCGGGTGTCCCGTGACGGCCGGAATCAGTGCCGCGATCGCGGGGCGGGCAACTCCGGGGAGCCGGCCCATCCTCAGCAGCGCGCTCGCCATGGCGGCCCCGGTGTTGCCTGCACTCACCATCGCCGAGGCGCGCCCGTCGCGTACCGCCTCGGCGGCGCGCACGAGGGTCGAGTCCTTCTTGGCCCGAACGCTCTGGGCGGGGTCGTCATGCATGGCGATCACCTCGCTGGCAGGGAGCACCTCGAGCTCGCCTGTGTCGCCGAGCGAGCCGTCGGTCGGTCCCACGAGCACGACGGGGATCCCGAGCTCCTCGGCCGCACGCCGCGCGCCGGCAACGATCTCGGCGGGGGCATGGTCCCCGCCCATGGCGTCGACAGCGACCGGCAGATGAGTGACTGGCAATGCCACCGCGTCCGCTTCGGTGGTCGGCGCCACGACGGTCAATCGACCTCGACGGCCTGGCGACCCTTGTACCACCCGCAATGGGGGCAAACGACATGCGGCAGCTTCGCCCGGTTGCACTGGGGGCAAAGGCTGCGGGAGGGCTCATTCAAAGTCCACGCCGACGCCCGACGGCTCCGGCTCTTCGACTTAGAGGTCTTCTTCTTAGGGACGGCCATCGTCATTCTCTCCACTCGGGTATGGCTGGAGGAGCACCGAGCCCGGAGAGGGCGGCCCAGCGGGGGTCGGCCTTCTCCGAACAGGTACAGCTCTCGTGATTGCGGTTCACGCCGCACTCGGGGCAGAGCCCGAGGCAATCGGGCCCACAGAGCGGCGCGAGCGGCAGCTCCAAGATACAGGCATCGTGGGCAAGCGGTTCGAGGTCGAGCCAGTCGGGCGTCATGGAGTAGCCGAGCTCGGGGTCGGCGTCCTCCGAATAGAGCTCGCGGACCCGTGCGTGAAGGCGGCCCTTCGCCGGCTCGAGGCAGCGCCGGCACTCGCCCTCCCAGTCGGTCGAGACGGTCCCTGTCACGACAACGCCGCCGAGCACGGACTCGAGCACGACGTCCACCTCGACCTCGCAGGCTTGAGGTACCCGGCAGTTGCTCACTTCCAGCTCGGCGATTGGGGCGACGAGCTTCACCCGTCGCTGGGTGCCCGGGTGTTTGCGAAGCACGGCCACGCCGACGGAGAACGGTCCGTGGCGCTCGATCCTGCTCACTCGAGGTCCTGGTCGAAGAACCCCTCCCCCGCGAGCCAGGCATCGTCACCGGGCTCACCCTGCGGCTCGTCGCCCGGCTGGGGCTGGGGAGCAGGCACCGACGCCAGCCGTTCCCGGCCGGTCCGCACCGTCTTTATGGTCCGGTCGAGCACGATCTCGAACCCGGCCAGCTTCTGGTCGACGTAGTCCTCGGCCTCGTGCCGCATCTGGCGCGCCGCCGCCTCGGCGTCTTCGACGATACGCACCGCCCGGTGCTCCGCCTGGCGAACGATCTCGGTCCTTTGCACCATGCGTTCGGCCTGGACCCGGGCGTCGCCGACGATGTCGGCCGCCTCCCGTCGCGCGGCGGCAAGCAGCTCCTCGTGGTCCTTGAGCATCCGCCGGGCTCGGCGCAGCTCCTCGGGGAGGTCGTCGCGGATCGCCTCGAGCAGGTCGAGCACCTCGTCGCGGGTGACGATGGCCGATGACGAGAGGGGCATCGACTTGGCCGAGGTCACGATCTCGATGAGCTCGTCGACGAGGTCCTCGACATTACCGCCGTCATGATCCCGGGAGTCGGTGTCCGGCCCGGGAGTCTCGGTGTCGTGGACGTCGGTCACGGTCGCAGCTCCTTCAATCTGCTTGCAACGGGGGGCGGCACGAACTCACTCACGTCGCCCCCGTAGCGGACGACCTCGCGGATCAGCTTGGAGGCCACGAACGAATGGGCCGAACTGGTGGGCAAGAACAGTGTCTCGATACCCGAAAGATGCTGATTCATCTGTGCCATCTGCAGCTCGTTCTCGAAGTCGGACACCGCTCGCAAGCCCTTGATGATGACGTTCGCCCCGACCTCGAGGGCGACCTCGACGACGAGAACCGACATCGAAACGATGCGGACCGATTCCAGATGGGCCAGCGACTCGCCGATCATCGCCTCGCGCTCGGCTACGTCGAAGAGGGGCTCGCCTTTTTGCGGGTTGCGCACGACCGCCACCACCAGCGCGTCGAACAGTCTCGAGGCGCGTTCGGCGACCTCGAGGTGCCCGTTGTGAAACGGGTCGAAAGAGCCAGGGAACAAAGCGACTGTCACGCGGTGTCCTTCTCGGTGGTTTGGGCTTCAGCACGGCCGCGCCCGAGGGCCTCGACCAGCGTGACGAGCGTACCGCCGTAGCGGTACTCGCGGCGGACGGCGAAGCTCGGAGACAAAGCGACGGAGCCGGACGTCTCCAAGACGGCCAGGTCCGCCTTCAGCAGTCCCAACAGCAAGGGCCAGTCGTCGAAGGAGTAAGGAGGGTCGACAAGGGCCAGGTCGTAGTGGGCGGCGGCCTCGCGAGCGAGGAGCTCGGGGACGTCTGCCCGCACGACGCGCACGGCCGGGGACGTGGCGAACCCGGTCGAGGCGAGATTGGCGTGAATGGCGGCGACCGCCCTGCGGTCGGCCTCGACGAAACAGACCGACGCCGCCCCCCGCGAGAGCGCCTCGATGCCGAGAGCCCCCGAGCCGGCGAAAGCGTCGAGCACCGAGGCGCCCTCGATGGCCCCGCGGCTGGCGAGGATGTCGAAGATCGCCTCGCGCACCCGGTCGCTCGTTGGACGCAGGCCCGCAATGTCGGGAACACGCAGCTGGCGGCGCTTTGCCTTGCCGCCGATGACACGCATGCCACCACGCTAGAGCGGCCAGAGAGCTCGCTAGGGCGATGGAGCTCCATCGTTCAACCCTTAAGAACGAACTCCTCGGACTCCTCGTCGACAAAAAGATGCAGCTCGTCTGCAAGCAGGGGATGGCCCTCGAGCGTCGGATCCGCCTCAACGATCTCCTCGGCCACGCGCCGGGCGGCACGGACCAGCTCTTTGTCGCGGCGCAACGACGCCAAGCGCAGGTCGCTCCTGCCTTTTTGCCGGGTCCCGTAGATCGTGCCCTCCCCCCTCAGTTCGAGGTCGACCTCGGCCAGCTCGAAGCCGTCGCTGCTCGCCTCGAGAGCACGCAAGCGCTTTGCCGCCCCGGGGGTCACGACCTCTGCGAGGAGGTAGCAGAATGACTTGTCCCTCCCGCGTCCGACCCGGCCCCGGAGCTGATGAAGCTGGGCGATCCCGAAGCGGTCGGCGTCCTCGATCACCATTACGGTGGCGTTCGCCACGTCGACGCCGACCTCGATGACAGTTGTGGCGACGAGAACCTGGATCTCGCCGCGGCGAAAAGCGGCCATCGTGGCCTCCTTCTCCTTGGAGGCAAGCTGGCCGTGCAGCAGGCCCACGGCGAGACCGGCGAGCTCGCCCGAACAAAGACGGGCATGTTCCTCGACGACCGACTTGGGTGGCGGCTTGGGCACGTCCTCGTTGTCGAAGCCCGCCAGAGGCAGGCGGGAGATGAGGACGCGCCCGAATTCTTCGTCGGCCAACTCGTCGGAGCCCTCTGCGAGGTCTTCCTCGAGAACCTCGGGCTCCTCGTCTTCAAGTTGACCTCCGCCGACCAGAGGGCAGATGACATAGGCCTGGCGGCCGGCGCCGACCTCCTTGCGCACCTTTTCCCAGGCGGTGGTGTAACGCGCTTGGTCGTCCAGCCAGACGGTCGTCACCGGCGTCCGCCCGACTGGCAGCTCGTCGAGGATCGTCTGGTCGAGGTCGCCGTAGACGGTCATGGCGGCCGTGCGCGGGATCGGTGTGGCCGTCATCACGAGCACGTCGGGGTGCTTAGAGCCGCGCTCGGATTCGGAAACCTCGCTCGAAGGTTCACCCTCGCCGAGGCTCGCGGACGGGCCCTTCTCACGAAGTGCCGCCCTCTGTTCGACACCGAATCGGTGCTGCTCGTCTATAACCACGACCCCGAGCGAGCGGAAGCGGACGTTGTCGGTCAACAAGGCGTGCGTGCCCACCACGAGGTCCAGGCTCCCGTCCAACAGCTCCACCTGCATCCGTGCCCGCTCGCCGGCGCCGGTCTTGTTCGTCAACAGCGCCACCGAAAGGGGGCGGACACCGCCGATTCGGCTGGCGTCGGGCACCTCGAGACCGTCGAGGAAGCCACGCGCGGCGAGAAAGTGCTGCTCGGCCAGCACCTCAGTCGGGACCATGAGGGCGCCCTGGTGCCCACCCTGCGCTGCGTAAAGAAGCGTCGCGAGCGCGACCACGGTCTTCCCAGCGCCCACGTCGCCCTGCAGGAGCCGGTGCATCGGGTGCGAAGCGGCCAGGTCGGCCGCCACCTCCCTTATGGCGCGGCTCTGGGCTGCGGTCAGCTCGAAGGGCAAACGGCCGAGGAACGCCTCGACGAGGCTCACGGTCCCCGCAGGCGGCGTGAGGAGATGAGCGATCCCGGGCGCCTCGGTAGCGGCGGCACGTTTCTTCATGACGAGGATGAGCTGGAGCCTCAACAGCTCGTCGAACGCCAAGCGGCGCCGGGCAAGGTCCTTCTCCTCGAAGCTCTCGGGGGCATGTATGGCACGGAATGCCTCGGTACGCCCGGCCAGGCCGAGCTCTTCGAGGAATTGGGCCGGCAGCACCTCTCTCAGCTGCCTCGTGCGCTCGAGCGCCTCGGCCACATAGGAGGCGATCTCCACCGAGCCGATCCTCGCCTTGCCGGACTGGGGGTAGACGGGCACGATGCGCCCGGTCTGGTTGCCGACGAGGTCCACAACCGGGTTGGTCATCTGGCGGCCACCCCGGTACATCTCGGTGCGCCCGAAGACGACGACCTCGGAGCCCTCCGGCAGCTGGCGAGCCCGCCAGGGTTGGTTGAAGAACACGATCGTCAAACTGCCCGTTCCGTCCTCGACGCGCAGCTCCACCATCGTCTTGCCGCCTCTTGTGCGGCGCACGGAGACCCGACGCACCGTGGCGGTGACCATTGCCTCCTCATCCTCGACGAGCATCCCTATCTCGGACTGGCGCCGACGGTCGATCCAGCGCCGCGGGTAATGCATGAGCAGGTCCAACACGGTCTCGATGCCCATTTGCTCGAGACCCGCGGCCTTTCTCGCCTTGACGGCGCGCAGCTCGGTCACCCTTTTGTCCTGGAGGAACCGCAACGTGCGGCCTCCGGCCGCCTCGCTCACTCCACCGAGACTAGGTACGGGTAGAGGGGCTGTCCCCCGTGGTGCAGCTCGATGGAGATGCCCGGCCAGTTCTCCCTCAGCCACTCCGAGACACGCCGGGTCTCCGCGGTGGTGGTCCCGGCACCCTCGATGAGGGTCACGATCTCATCGCCGTCGCCGAGCATCTTCGCGAGAAGGCCATTTGTCGCCTGCGCGAGCGTGGGCGCGACCGACTCGATCCCGGCTCGCGACAGCCCGATCCAGTCCCCGGGTTCAATCGGGCCCACCTCCGAATCGCTCGCCCGGACCGCCCGGGTCACCTCCCCGGCGCGTACCCGGCTCGCGGCGGCACCCATGGCGGCCGCGTTCTCCTCGCCGCTCGCCCCTGGGTCGTACTCGAGCAAAGCCGCAAAACCCTCCTGGATCCCGGGCGTGGGGACGACGAAAACGTCTTTTTCCGAAAGCGCCCGCACCTGCTCAGCGACGGGCACGATGTTCTTGTTGTTGGGCAGGATCACGACCTCGGCGCCCGGAACTGAATTGACGACCTCGAGGATCTGCTCTGTGGACGGGTTCATCGACTGGCCCCCGGCCACGATGTGGTGGACACCGAGCGAGTAGAAGATGCGGCGGATCCCGTTGCCCGTCGCCACAGCGACGACCGAGGTGACCGGCGCGGGTTCCTCGAGGCTCGCCGGCGGGCCGGCAAGCTCACTCGCACGCCGCACCCACGACTCTTCTTCGACCTGGTCGCGAAGGTCCGTGACGCGTATGTCGCTCGGACGGCCCACGTCCAGTGCCGCCTCGATGGCGGCGCCGATGTCGTCAGTGTGGATGTGGCAGTTCCACAGCCCGTCGCCACCGACGATCACTATCGAGTCGCCGATGCCGGCCCATACGGCTTTGAAGGCTCCGAGCGTCTCGTCGGGGGCCTGCAGGAAGTACATGACCTCATAGCGCAAGGAGTCGATGCCACCGGCCTCGCCGTTGCCGTTCGCAGGGCGAGCCCTCAAGGCGTCGTTGCCCCTCACCCCGTTTCCGGTCGTCTCGGTCCTCGAGCCTGTCCCAGGGCCCGCGGGCGGGGAGCTGTCGGCGGCCAGACCTCCGGCGATATGTTCTGCCACCTGCGGGGGCAAGGGCAGCTCCTCGGCAGGCGGTCGCCCGTCGAGCACCTGCAAGAAGGCGTCGTACAAGAGCACGAGTCCCGCACCGCCGGCGTCGACCACCCCGGCCTGGGCCAGCACGGCCAGCAGTTCAGGCGTGCGCCAGAGCGACGCCACCGCGGCCTGCCTGGCCGCCTCGAAGACCGCCAGCAGGTCCCCGCCCTCGTCCTCGTCGACCTCGCGGGCAGCCCGTGCCGCGTCGGCGGCGACAGTCAGCATCGTGCCCTCGACGGGACGCATGACGCCTGCGCGCGCGGCTGCGCTGCCCTCGGCTAAGGCGATCGCTGCCTCGTGGGCCCCCACGACCGAATAGGGGGCGAAGGTGCCCGAGATGCCACGCAGGATCTGGCAGAGGATGACCCCCGAGTTGCCTCTGGCCCCCATGAGCGATCCGCTCGCGATGGCGCGGCAGGCCACCCCCATGGCGTCGCCGTCGGCAGCCTCGAGGTCGAGGCCGTCGAGTGCCTTCACGACGCTCTCGACTGTGAGCGCCATGTTCGTGCCGGTGTCTCCGTCAGGCACTGGATAGACGTTCAGTCTGTTCACGACGGCGCGATGACGCTCCAGGCCTTCGGAGAAGGCGTGCATCACCTCCACGAGGCGCTCGGGAGTCAGGCCGGCGGCGTTATCGGCGTCTGTCGGCTTTGCGCTCACCGGCTCACGATGCCCCACGGCGGTACCGGCGGCATAGTGCTGCCGATGGTCGCGGACTGGTCATGCACGGCGCCATTCCAATGGATGCTAACGTGAGACCTCGTCCATTTGTAGGAACTCTCTTGAGGAACGCGCCATCGTGGCAGCTGTATGTGAGATCTGTGGGAAGCACCCCGGTTTCGGTATGAACGTGTCCCACTCCCACCGGCGCACCAAGCGCCGCTGGGACCCGAACATCCAGCGCGTCCGTGCCCTCGTGGGAGGAACCCCGACGCATCTGAACGTCTGCACTTCGTGCATCCGTGCAGGGCGGGTCGTCAAGCCCCCGCGACGCGTCCTTTCGGAACGTCCCAGCTGAGCGACAGGCTCACCTAGATCCTCGCCGCAGCACCCGCGCCGTGTTCAACCGAGGCGGTGCTCCCATCCCGAAGCCTCGAGTGGTCCGTCCTCGACGCGCCGAGTCGCCGGGTCAAAGACGCAGGCACCGATGAGGACGGGAGGGCTGAGCCCAGCGGCGGCAAAGGCCTCTCGGACGGCGTCCGCCTCACGAGCGGCGAACACGAGCTCGTAGTCCTCGCCCCCGCCGAGGGCGTCCTCGCTAGTCGCCCCCTTGGCCACCGGTACCGAGTCGAGGACGATGCCGACTCCCGACGCGGTCGCGAGGCGGTCGAGATCTATCCCGAGCCCGTCAGAGACGTCGATCATCGCTGTCGCCCCTCCCGCTGCAGCTGCCGTCCCCTCGGCCACCCGGGCTTGCGGTCGGCGATATGCGACGGCGAGCTCCGCCGGGGCGGCCTCGCTGCCCGCCGCCTCGGCGCGAAGGGCCCTGAGACCGGCCGCCGAGCGGCCGAGTGGTCCGGTGACGAACAGCAGGTCGCCCGCCTGGGCGTTGCCGCGCAGGATGGCACGTCCAGCTTGTGCGGTGCCGGTAATGGCAATCGAGACGACAAGGCATGGTCCTGCCGAGAGGTCGCCACCGACGACTGCGCACTCGTAAGCAGCCGAGGCCTCTGCCAGCCCGCGCACAAGCCCGTCGATCATCGACGCACGAGCCCCGACGAGCGTCACAAGGGCGTGCAGGGGCCGTCCGCCCATAGCGGCGATGTCGCTCACGTTCACCGACAGCGCCTTCCAACCCACGTCCGCCGCGTCGACTAAGGCGAGATCGAAGTGGACGCCCTCGACGATGGCGTCCGAGGCGAGAAGAAGGGATCCATCCGAAGGACCGGCCACGACGGCGGCATCATCGCCGATCCAGATCTCTCCCTCGGGCGGTTCCGGCAAGCCCCGCCGGATAGCCTCGATGGCTGCAAGCTCGCCTCCGGCGCCAGACACAGCCTTGGACGCTACCCGCCTGCACCACGAAAGAGGCGACTTGACGAGCTGACCGGCCGACTTGGGCGCTTGGCTGGGGCTCGCCTACGATCACCCAATGGCAGACACGCGCAACCGCAAGCTCCTCGATTGGGTCGACGGGGTCGCTGCGCTCACGCAACCCGCCCACGTCGAATGGTGCGACGGTTCGGCCGAGGAGTACGACCGGTTGTGCCGACTCCTCGTCGAGCGAGGGACTTTCACGGTGCTTTCGCAGACAAAGCGCCCCAACAGCTACCTCGCCCGCTCGGACCCGGCCGACGTCGCCCGCGTCGAGGACCGAACCTTTGTCTGCCCGAGGAACCCCAAAGACGCCGGGCCGAGCAACAACTGGGTGGACCCCGACGAGATGCGCGCCACGATGACCGGTCTGTTCCGAGGAGCGATGCGTGGCCGGACGATGTACGTCGTGCCGTTTTGTATGGGACCTTTGGGGTCCCCCATCGCGCACGTCGGGGTCGAGATCACCGACTCGCCCTATGTGGTCGTGAACATGCGCATCATGACGAGGATGGGCGCCGGGGTGCTCAAGGTGATCGGTGACGACGGCGACTTCGTCGAGTGCCTGCACTCGGTCGGCGCCCCGCTCGAACAAGGCCGGCGCGACGTGTCGTGGCCCTGCGACCCGGACCACGTCTATGTCACCCACTTCCCCGAGACCCGCGAGATCTGGTCGTTCGGTTCGGGTTACGGAGGCAACGCCCTTTTGGGCAAGAAGTGCTTCGCCTTGCGGATCGCCTCTGTCATCGGACGGGACGAGGGCTGGCTCGCCGAACACATGTTGATCTTGAAACTCACCTCGCCCGACGGAGAGGTACGCTACGTGACCGGCGCTTTCCCCTCGGCGTGCGGGAAGACAAACCTCGCCATGCTCGTGCCGACGATACCGGGTTGGAGAGTCGAGACGGTCGGGGACGACATCTGCTGGATGAGGATCGGTCCTGACGGCATGCTGCGTGCCTTCAACCCGGAGGCAGGCTTTTTCGGGGTGGCACCGGGCACGAACATGGCCACCAACCCGAATGCCGTGCTGACCCTCTCGGCCAACTGCATCTTCACGAACACGGCGCTCACCGATGACGGCGATGTCTGGTGGGAAGGCCTGACGACAGAGCCGCCCGAGCACTGCACGGACTGGCGGGGCAACGCCTGGACCCCTGAGGCCTCGACCCCCGCCGCCCACCCGAATTCGCGCTTCACCGCTCCCGCCGCCCAGGACCCGGCGATCGCCAGCGAATGGGAGGATCCCAACGGCGTCCCGATCTCTGCCATCCTCTTCGGTGGCAGACGAGCATCGGTCGTGCCACTCGTCTACGAGGCCTTTGACTGGGCCCACGGCGTCTTCCTCGGGGCGATCATGGCCTCGGAGACGACAGCGGCCGCCACGGGCGCCGTCGGCATGCTGCGACGTGACCCGTTCGCCATGTTGCCGTTCTGCGGGTACAACATGGCAGACTACTGGGCCCACTGGCTCTCGTTCCGCGACAGGATGGATGAGGCGAAACTGCCCCGGGTCTTCTACGTCAACTGGTTCCGCAAGGATGCAGACGGGCGTTGGCTCTGGCCCGGCTTCGGCGACAATTCCCGGGTGCTCGAATGGATCTTCGAACGCTGCTCCGGTCGCGCTGAAGCGGTCGAGTCGCCCATCGGCTACCTGCCGGCGCCCGGCGTGATCGACCTAGAAGGGCTCGACATCTCCAAAGAGGACATGACCGAGCTGCTCCGAGTCGACCGCGACGAGTGGCGCGCCGAGCTTCCCCCTATCGCCGAGTACTTCGCCGAATTCGAAGAGCGGCTCCCCCCCGCCCTGTCGGACCAGTTAGAGGGCCTCAAGAGGCGTCTCAGGTGACACAACAAGTCGCCCTCTAGAGGCGAAAATGCCGTCCGGCTCAGCCCCAGATGGCGGTCGTGACCTTGTTGGCGGGGACGGAAACTACCGCCGTGACCGCGCCGTCAGGCCCGATCACGGCGTAGTCGCCCGTGGGCAAACTCGGGAACACCGCGGCGTAGACCGTGGTCCCGCCGCCCTCCCGGGGGAGCACCCAAACGTGCGTGCGCTTGGACGGCTCTGAGGTCGGGTGGATCTCGACCTCGAGGCCCTCGCGTTCGGCCGGCGCCGTCAAGACGAGCGCTCCGGTGCGCTCACCGACATCGACCAGCACGGCCCGGCTCGGCTCGCTCGGCCGGGGCGTGTGCCCGCCCGCCAGGTTCCCGTGTCGGTGCTCGTGGGGTCCCTCGGCGCCGTGGGAGTGCGAGTGAACCTCAGCTAACAGCGCCCGTGGCAGCGAGCTCGAGCTCATCTCGTCAACCCGCAATCGGGAGGTTCTGCCTGGAGGGGTTGTCGTAGCCGTCCCAGGGGTCTGCGAGGTAGGGGAAGCTCTCGCGGTAGCTGAGGCCGAAGGCTGTCAGGCTGGCGACACTCGTCGGCTCTGTCGCGGGCGGACCGCCGACGTCGTAGAGGGCCCCGGCCGCGGCATCGGGCTTGTACGACTTGACGACGTCACCGAGGAGGGCTCCTGCCACGGCTTTGAGCTCGATGCTGACGACGTCATCGAAGACGCGCCGGCCGTTGGGGAACCCGGCGACGTCTCCCCCGACGACGCCAAGGATGTTTGCCTTGTCGGAGGCCACCGGCTTGATCGCAACGTTGAGCCGCAGCATGTCCGACTTCCTGGCCCCCGTAAAGTTCTGAAAGCCCGGGAAAAGTCCGGCCGGGACTCCCGTCAACAACACGGCGTCGAGATCCGGGCGGGTGTTCGTGGATTTGGCCGTGTAGGCGGCAATGTTCGGGAAGGCGCCCGGGTACAAGACATTGAGCAGGGCCGCAAGCGTCGGGTGGTCGTAGTAGGTGGCGAACTGATCGTCGTCCGCAGGGGCCTGGGTGTTCCAGTAATCCTTCACGTTCATCGCGATGAGGACCTCGTTGACGAGCGGGTTACCGAGGCGGGAGAGCTGTGTCCAAGGACCCACGTGGGCGTCGGGGTAGACGAGGGTCTTCTGGCGACTCGCCGTCGTCCAGATCCCGATTGCCGCCGCAGAAGAGGTGTAGGACGACGGTTGTGTCACGTTTCTCGTCAGGTCTTTGATCGGGACCTGGATGGCAATGCTGTGCACATTTAGGCCGGCCAGGGTGTTGATACCCGCCACGGCCGCTCCTTTTAGAAGGAAGTCAGGCTGGAAGGGGCGAAGATCACCCAGGTCGAAGATCGACCCCAGGTCGACGTAGAACCCGTCCGCACGTTGACCGGCGAATGCGTAGGTGCCCGAGCCGATCTCGTGGATGGCCTGCGCAGTGAGCGGGGCGTACTCAGGGATCGAGTTCTTGCCGACATTACAGGGCGGGCAAGCCAGGTCCTTGGCCAGAAGCCGTGAGCCGTTGTTGTCAGTGCGCGTGACTGAAAAGAACTGCTTGCGGTTCCACGTGCTGTCGCTCAGGTGCTTGATCTGGCCCGTGTTGTACAAAAAGAGGCCATGGGCGCCGGTGTCGGTGAGGACGGTGTTGAAGCGGAACTGGTAGGTGATGTCCGCTCGGGCGTCGCCGTCGTTGTCGATGTGGATCTCATAGAGCACGTCGTCGCCGAACTCGTAGAAATTGGGGCCTCCGGCGGGCTGCTGGAGGGGCACGTAGTTGGCGATGATCGTGACGGTGCTGGGGTTGTCGGGGCTCACGAAGGCATAAAGGTCCGCGCTGTCCGCGACGGGATCCTTTGAGATCTCGGGAGCTTCTCGGTGGGAAGACATATTGGGTACACCTCACCTTTCGTCTGGGATCGAAGTTCTGGCAATGTCGTGCGCGCCTCCCGGCGAGCTAGGGGTACAACCGCCTGGCGGTGACGCGGTTAGCCCGCCTCTCGCACAAGGCGTGCCACTAGGGAGGAGTCGCGTCGGACCACCTCGCGCGTGCCGACCATCAGGTGAACCTCACCGGTGCGCGGGTCGGGGATGTGAACCACGAGCGGTCCAGTGGCCGCGCGGCCTGCGGGCACGCCAACGCCGTTCGCGTGAACGGCCGCGGGCTTGCGTGACGCCCACACCCGTCCGGGCAGGGATGGGATAGCGGCAAGGATCCCTGCGGCCGCGACCCCGCTCCCGCTCTGCTTGAGGAACATCCTTCGGGAAATACCTGTCATCTCGTTTGGCCTCCTTGTCCAAACAACGCCAACAGTCGCCCCGCAGGTGCGACTCTTCGCCACACCTGCGGTGCGAGCTGTTGGCCCCGAGCTCGTCCCGGGCTTGTCTCGCGGATGGACTACGGCGCGAGAGCCGCGGCTGGATGACGCGGGTGTCTGGTCGCGGTCCTGCTCAGTTGAGCGAGGTGCCAGGCAGGTCGGCTTGACCGGGTCGTGGCTGCGCCGAGCCGCTTTGGAGCACGGCTCTGCGCATCGAGACATGAAAACCGGCCGCGACGGCGCATGTGACGCCTATCAAGACGTCGCCCGCCTGCAGGGAGAAGCCGACGCCCACCGCCAGCAAGCCGCATAGGACCCAGATCAGCTGCAATTGCGTCTCGAACCTGGCGAAGGCGCGCCCCAGCAGTGCCGGAGGTACGTGCTTTTGCGCAATCGAGTCGAAACAGGGCTTGGCGGCCGTTGTCGCGAAGCCGATTGCAAAAGTGAGCGCGGGCTGGGCCCACAAAGAGCCGTCCACAGCGACGAGGACGCCAGCCAATGCGCACAGCATCAACGAGTAGAGGATCAGCTGCTGCTCGGACAGGTACCTGCGCAACACCGGCACGAAGAGCGAGCCGAGGAGCGAGCCGATGGCGCTTGTCAAGAGCACAAAGCCGAACCACCACGTGGCGGCGTGCAGATGACGAAGCGCGAACGCCAAGAAGAACGTCAAAAAGCCAACCGCCCCTCTGATCACAGACATGGCCGCGAGACCGAGCACGACCTCGGGGACATAGAGGGGCAGCCCCAAGCGCTCTCGCTCGCGGGCTACGTCGATCTTGCCGTGACGCTCGCGACTTTCCTGGGCGGGCCGCTTAGGCGCGGCGCCGCTCGCCAGGACAGCCCCGCCGGCGCCGGGCTCGGTGCCAAGTGTCCCGGCCGCAGGCTTTATGACGTGTGCGTCCACGCTCTTTGGAAGGCGCACGGCGGCCACGCCACCGAGGAGGAACACGACGAAGGCCAGACGCAGCACCCAGGCGGCACCGAGCTGGAGGATCCCCACCGCCACCGGTGAGGTGACAAAGCCTGCCAGCGAGGCGAGCACGGCCAGCTTGGCGTTGGCGCTGGCGAGATCGTCCTCGGTCTCGGTCATCGACGGCACCAGAGCCGCCTTGGCGACGAGGTAGAGCTTGGAGAGCACGAGGACCCCAAAGGCCTCGGGAAAAAGCAGCAGCCCCTTGATGTCACCGGCCATCAAGAGCACGAGCACGGCGCTTCCCACCGACGCCACCGCCATGCTCGTACGCCTGGCGTAGCTGCCCCGGTCCAAGACCGGGCTGAGAGCAGGCGCAACTACGGCGAAGGGCGTGATCGTGAGCAGCAGGTAGAGCACGACCTTGCCCTTGGCGGCCTCCGG
>Ga0187867_10001568_pt1 | contig 19720 bp, 19 predicted proteins | sample June2016WEW_13_1_FD_132976 | JGI IMG/M metagenome (GOLD analysis project Ga0187867, IMG submission 132976) | Peatland microbial communities from SPRUCE experiment site at the Marcell Experimental Forest, Minnesota, USA - June2016WEW_13_10 | ecosystem: Environmental > Terrestrial > Soil >...
CTGGCTGTGGCGCGACCAACCTGTTTCCACCGACGTACACGACCTGGTGGAGCGCTCGTTCAACGAGCCCAAGAAGCCGCAGTAAATTGGAGGGCGGCCAATCTTGGCCGCAGAATTGCCCGCCCTCCATTTGGTCAAGCATCATTTGGTGCGCTACGCTGTGTGCATCCGTGTCCAACTTCTTCTCGCGAATTCCCCGGGCTTGGTGGCTGGCGATCCCCCTTCTGGCGATCCTCTATTTTCCGGGACTCTCATCGACCGGCCTGCTCAAAGAGGATGAGCCGCGTTATGCGTCCATCGGCCGCGAAATGGCGCGCTCCGGCGATTGGATCACACCGCGGCTGTGGGGCCGGCCTTGGTTCGAGAAGCCCGCATTGCTGTATTGGACGACCGCCGCGGCCTTTAAGCTGGGACTCGGCGAAGACCTGGCGCCGCGCGTCCCGGTGGTGATCCTCTCCGTCGCTTTCCTGATCTTCTTCCAATGGATTCTCAGCCGCGAATTCGGCGCACGCGCGGCCTGGACCGCGGCGATTATCCTGGGTACTTCGGCCGCATGGCTGGGATCCAGTTTCATCGGTACCACCGACCTGCCCATGACCGCGGCGTTCTCCGCAGCCATGTTGCTCTCGCTCAAGTGGATTGAAACGGGCGATCGCCGCCGCCTGCCGCTGGCCGCCGCGTTGATGGGTTTCGCGGTGCTGGCCAAAGGCCTGGTGCCGCTGGCGATCGCTTTGCCGCTGGTCTGGTGCGGCCGCCGCCGCTTCACAGACCTACTGCGTGTTCCGGTCCTCGGCGCCTTCCTGATCGTCGCCCTGCCGTGGTATCTGTTGTGCTATCTGCGCAACGGCGCGGTCTTCTTGCGCACGTTCTTCTGGGAACAGCATTTCGAGCGCTTCACCACCACATCTTTGGCGCATGGCCAGCCATTCTGGTTCTACGTGCCCGTGCTGGCAGCCGCGCTGATCCCCTGGACGCCGGTGCTGGTGCTGCTCGCCCGCCGCGGCCTCTACCGCGATGCCCGTCGCAGGTTTCTTTTGCTATGGCTGCTCTTCGTGCTGGTCTTCTTCTCCATTTCGAAGAACAAGCTGCCCGGTTACCTGCTGCCCTTGGCTCCGGCGGCCACCGCCTTGATGGGAATCGCCCTGGAGGAGTCCCCCCGCACACGCTGGGCATTGCCCGCCGCGGCTCTGTGCCTGGTAGTGATTCCCGCCGCCATTCCCGTGCTGCCCAAAGCGCTCGCCAGCGGCCTCTCGCGCGCACCCCTGCCGGCAGTCCAATGGACATGGCTGCTGCCGGTAGCGTTGGCCCTGGCGCTCTGGTGGCTGGACCGCCAAGGTCGCCGCCCGGCCGCGCTGGCCGTAATGGCTGCAGCGATCGCCGCAGCCGTAGTAACTTTGAAATCGATCGACCTGCCCGCCATCGATGCCGCCGTCTCCGCGCGGCCTTTGTGGCGTGAGATCGCCAGCGAGCGCGACTCCGTCTGCGTCGAGAACATTCACCGAAGCTGGCGCTACGGATTGAACTATTACTCCGTGACGCCGCTGCCGGATTGCAGCCAGTCCCCCCGTCCCCTCCACGTGTCGCAAGAGCCGGGCCACGCACCGTTCGTGCGCGCGCCAAACCGCGCCCCTTGACCCGCCCAATACTAACGTTGTAGGCTCATGTTTCGAGTCAAAGAGCTCTCAATGATCCTACCGCACACCTATATCGCGACCCTGCTGGTGCTCTTGTGTAGCATGCTCTGCTGGGGATCCTGGGCCAATACCCAGAAGATGTCCGGCAAGTGGCGCTTCGAGCTCTTCTATTTCGACTACGCTTTCGGCGTTCTGCTCACCGCCGTAATCTGCGCCTTCACCCTCGGGTCTCTTGGTTATGACGGATTTTCGTTCCTCGACGACATGCTGAATGGCGGCAAGCGTTTCGCGGTCATGGGCTTCGGCGCCGGCGTAGTCTTCAATCTGGCGAATATGCTGCTGGTGGCGGCCATCGCGGTGGCTGGACTGGCGGTGGCGTTTCCCGTGGGCATCGGCCTGGCGCTCATCATCGGAGTCATCTGGAACTACATGATCCGGCCGCAGGGGAATCCGATTCTGCTGTTCGCCGGCTGCGCGCTGGTGGTCGGCGCCATCGTCGTGGATGCCATTGCCTACCGCGCCATGGAGCTCTCGCGCGCAGAGTTGCGGGCCCGTGCCGGCAAAGCCAAGAGCACGCGCAAGAAGGTCAGCCTCAAGGGCGTATTCCTGAGCTTGGCCAGCGGTGTGTTGATGGGTTCGTTTTATCCGCTGGTAGTCATGGCCAAGGCCAACGACTGGGGCGGCACGGCAGGCGAGAATGGACTCGGCCCTTACTCCGTCGCGGTGGTCTTCGCGCTGGGTGTGTTCTTCTCTACCTTCGTCTTCAACCTGTTTTTCATGAATCTGCCGGTAGAGGGCGAGCCGCTGGAAGTGCTCGACTACTTCAAAGGCCTCCCCAAACAGCATCTCCTGGGCGTGGCCGGCGGCATCCTCTGGTGCGCCGGCGCCGTCGCCAATTTCGTAGGGTCGAGCGCGCCGGAAACCGTGCAGGTCGGGCCGGCCATCAGCCTTGCGTTGGGGCAGGGGGCAGCCATGGTGAGCACCCTCTGGGGCCTGCTGCTGTGGAAGGAATTCGATGGCGCCGATGCGCGCATCAAATCGCTCGTCTTGATCATGTTCGTCCTGTTTATTGCCGGCTTGGCCATGATTTCGGTGGCGCCGCTTTTTGCCCCGCAGTAGTGTCGATTTCGCGGCCTCCCGTTCGACTACTCGGCAGAAGGAGACATAACCATGTTGTCTGGCCACGCTCCAGTGAATGGCCTCAGCCTCTATTATGAGATCCACGGCGCCGGCGAACCCCTGATCCTGCTGCACGGCGGGCTGCAGTCCACCGAAATGTTAAGCGCTCTCCTTTCACTCGCCAATACCCGGCGCGTGATTGGGGTGGATCTGCAGGCCCACGGGCGCACCGCCGATATCGACCGCCCCATGACTTACGAGGCCCTGGCCGGCGATATCGCCGCGCTGATGAAGTACCTCGGGATCGAGAAGGCCGACGTCATGGGTTACTCGCTGGGAGCGGGCGTCGCCCTGCGCACCGCCATCCAGCATCCCGCCGCCGTCCGGAAACTGGTGATCGTCTCGACCGTCTTCAGACGCAATGGATGGTATCCCGAGGTCCTCGCGGCCATGGCGCAGGTTGGCGCCGGATCCGCCGAGATGATGAAACCGAGCCCCATTTACCAGACATACGCGCGCATTGCGCCGCGGCCTGCGGATTGGCCGGTGCTGCTCGCCAAGATCGGGGACCTGCTCCGCCAGGACTACGACTGGTCGAAAGAATTGGCCGCCATCCAGGCGCCGACTATGCTCGTGTTTGGCGATGCCGACGCCATCCGCCCCGAGCATGCCGTCGAGTTCTTTCAGCTCCTGGGCGGCGGCCAGAAGGACGCCGGCTGGGACGGATCCGGAATGTCCCAAGCCCGTCTTGCCATCCTGCCGGGCTTGACGCATTACAATATCTCGTCGTCGCCGGCGCTAGCCGCCACAGTCGGCCCATTCCTGGAGGCGACAGGGCAGTTATTCTGACTTCTGACTTCTGTCTTCTGTCTTCTGCCTCCTCTTATTTCCTATAAATCCCGCCGCCCACACTCCGCATGAACTTACCCCACAACGCCTGCCCTAATTCTTGCCAGTCGTCCATGTCTTCCGGTACTACCTGCACGTGCAGACCGGCCATCTCATCGGTGGTATTCGCACCCCACACCACGCGCCGCGCCGGGTGATTCGGATTGTGCGGATTGGCGTCGGAATTGTCGTAAGTGAACTCCATCTCCAACCGTGTGTCCGCCGGCAGCTTCACGGGCGTGACATAGCGGTACTGTTCCTGCCAATTGAAATTCCAATCGCGGATCCGGATCAGCCACTGCTTGCGGCCGTCGGGCAAAATCGCCCAGCCGTCCATCTCTTTGCAGATGTAATGCGCGTGCGGGATGATCCCCACCGCCTCCACATCCACCGGCGTGGTGAAATGGTCGCGCACCTTGTACGCGCGCTCGCCGGCCGGAATGTCGATCCGGTGCGAGCCCAGCCCGATGTCCATCACCCATTTCGTGGGCGGCTTATCGGTGAAGTAAAGCCCCAGTTCGGACTGGTCCGTCTCCGGCTTGCCCGTTGGATGATAGTGAATCTGCATCACCAGGTCCGAGCCTTTGCGCATGATGAGCTGCAGCCCATCCGGCATGCGCGCGGGCTGCATGCCCGGTGTCCACCCGCCTAGCGCGCCGCTGGGCAGGAAGCCCGGCGTGCCGAAGCACGAATACGATTCGCCGAGCTGGCGCCCGATGTGGCCGGAATCCAGCAGGAACAAGGCATGGTGCACCACGCTGCGCGCCGCGGGGCGGAATTCCAGCGCGCGCACATATTTGTCCGCACCGAGGTTCAGCGGAATGTCGAAACACATGTATCGATCGGGGCCGTCCGCCGCGATCGAGAAGGGCTTGGGCATACTAACGATCATGTCCGGCGGGCCCAACTGCCAGCCTTCGGGAAACTGCGGGGCAGGCGGAGTCCGCGCCATGTCACCTTGCGGTGCTCCGGCATCCGCCCAGCGCCGCAAGGTGGCGATGTCCGCGTCGCGCAGCCGCCGCTCGCCCTGAAAATGGCCGTAGCCCGGCTCCGGCTGCCACGGCGGCATGTAGCGGCTGGCCGTCACCGTCGCGATCAGCTTGGCGCGCTTGGCGGCATCTTGATAGGTAAGCAGCGGAAACGGCGCGACCTCTCCGGGATGGTGGCAGACGGCGCAGTGCCGGTAGAGAATGGGCGCCACATCCCGGGCGAAGGTAGGCGCCGGTGCGGGCTTGCCGGCAGTGTGCCGGACGCCTTGCGTGTCCGGAAGCTGGAACGATAATGCCGCCAGCAGCAGCGCCGGCACCACGAGCAAAGCAGGCATCGGGATCCCTTACCATACTATAGAGTATGAAAATCGGTAAGCGCGGTCAGGTCACGATCCCCAAAGAAATCCGGAACAGATTCAATCTCAGGCCGGAAACCGAGGTCGAGTTCAGCGTGGTCCATGGCTCCATCGTGCTGAAGAAAGCGCCGAAAAAGCTCGATCTGCGGAAGTGGAAAGGACGCGCGAAAGATAGCTTCGCAGAGCTTGGATACAAATCCGCAGACAAATTCGTAGATGACGTGCGCGGACGATGATTACCGCGATCGACACTAACATTTTGCAGGACATTCTCGCGCCAAACGAGAAGTTCTTTGAGGCTTCAGTCAGGGCCTTGGAGGACGCCGTAACGTCCGGGCCGCTGGTCGTGTGCGATTTGGTGTATGCCGAACTGTGTACCCACTTCTCGTCGCAGCGCGAATGCGACGCGTTTCTGGGTGAGAATGAGATTCGAGTTGCATCGTTGAGCAGAGAGGCTCACTCCCTGGCGAGCCGCACGTAGCGCACCTCTCGTGAGCAGGGCGGCCGGAGGACCCGCATCCCTCTGCTCGATCTCCTCGACCCATCCGCGGAAAAGAGCTGAACCGGCCCCCGGCCGCGCCAGCACTCTATGTCTGCCACCCGCAATCTTGCCCGCTTTGGCGTATGCTGTCTAGAGAACAGGAGGTAACATGCGCAACATTCTATCCATCCGCGGCGGCGGTATCCGGGGGATCATCCCGTGTTGCTGCCTCGTCCAACTGGAATCGCAACTGGGCGGTCTCACCCGCGACCACGTCGATTACTGTGCCGGCACCTCGACCGGCGCCCTATTGACGGCCGCGGTCGCTGCCGGCATTCCAGCCAGTCAACTTCTGACCGTCTATACCGAACGCTCCAAGGAAATCTTCACGCCTGCCGGTATCGCGGCCGATGGCAAACGCATCATCCAGGGCTACATGTACGACCCGCAGAACCTGTACAACGTCCTGGTAAGTGTCTTCGGCGACGCCGCGTCCTGGATCGTCAACCAGTCTCCCATCGGCGTCATGATCTCGGCCACCGCCATGGATGGACACAACTGGTTCTTCGTCAAAGACAGTCCCAAAAACAACGGTACCACCGGCTCGGTGAAGCTGATCGACGCGGCGGTAGCTTCCGCATGTGCGCCTACTTATTTCGATCATTGGCCCATCGCCGGCATCCAGGGACAGACCCTCAACTTCTTCGATGGGGGCGCCGGAGGCACCGCCAATCCCGCATATCAAGCGTGCGTGGAAGCCTTCGATTACGACGCATTCACACCGGCCGATACCCGAGTGGTGGCCCTGGGTACCGGTTTCTTCCCGGCCCCCAACACTCCTCCCAAAGGCTTGGTGCAGACCATCGGATGGGTCACCAGCACGCTGGTGGATACCTCCGAGGATTGGGTGGACGACGCCGTCAACCGTCAGTGGCCGGGAGTCATGCAGAACTTCAACCCGCAGTTGCCCAGCGATATCGACGAGGCGGATCTCTCCGCCATCCCCACCCTGGTCGAAATCGGCCAGCAACTGGCCGCCACCATGGACTGGAAGCAAATCCTCGGCTAAAACGGATCATTGTGTCTCCCAGCCTGGTACAGTTAGACGACAACGAGATCAAGATGCTGCTGGTGGCGATTCGGCAGGTGCAGCATACGTTCACCATAGCCGAAGCGCAAAGTACCGCGGCCGGCGAACCGCTGGCGGCCGATTATGACAGCGTGCGGGATGCTTATGAACGTCTTCACCATAAGTTGTCCGCGCTGATTGGCGGCGCAGCCCCGGGCAAGCCCCGCATTGTGAAATAAGCCTGTGAAAACTCAAACGTTCATTACCATCGCCATCCTGCTCACAGGCGCCGCGCTGCTGTCCGCCCAGCCCGCCCGCCGTCCGCCAGCCTCGCCCTACCAGGCGCCCGATGCCCGCGAAATTCTGGGACCGGCGCCGGCCGGCTTGGGGCCGCTGCTGGAAAGATATCAGAGCGATGCGCAGAGCCTCAGAAGGTTCTACGACGTGCGGCTCTCACCGACTACCGGCCGGGTCATGCGGCAGTTCTACGAGGCGTGGCGCGCCGTGCTCCAACAAATCCCATTCGGCAGCTTGCCCCAGGAGGGGCGCATCGACTACCTCCTCTTCCGCAACAAGCTGGACCACGAGATTCGCCAGCTCGATCTGGACGGCAAGCGCTCCCAGGACATCGCCGATCTGATCCCGTTCGCACCCGCCATCGTCGCCCTGAAGGAGGCCCGCCAGCGCGTCGATCCATTGGATTCCTCCGCAGCCGCCTCTACTCTGGAACAGGTTTCCAAGCAGATGGAGGAGCTTTCCAAACGCATCAACGAGCCCGCCAAAGGCGCCGGAATCGAAGTACGCAAGACCGTGGCGTTCCGCGCGGCAGGCACCGTGGACCGCCTACGCGAAGTGTTGAAAGACTGGTTCGAATTCTATAACGGCTACGATCCCCTATTCACCTGGTGGGTGACCCAGCCGTATCAAAAGACCGCGGCCGCCATGGAAAAGTACGCCGTCCTGATTCGCGAAAAACTGGCGGGTATCAAGCCCGGTGATCGCGACACCATCGTCGGCGACGCCGTAGGCCGCGACATGCTGGTCAGCGAGCTGGCTTACGAGATGATTCCCTACACGCCCGAGGAGATCGTCGAAATCGCCAACCGCGAGTTCGCCTGGTGCGATGCCGAAATGCTGCGCGCCTCGCGCGACCTGGGCTATGGCGACGATTGGAAGAAGGCGCTGGAACAGGTGAAAAACGATTACGTCCCGCCCGGACAGCAGCCCGATTTCATCTTGGGGCTGGTGGAGGAGGCCATCGCTTTTGTGCGGTCGCACAACTTGGTGACCGTGCCGCCATTGGCCGCCGATACCTGGCGCATGGATATGATGACGCCCGAGCGCCAGCGCATCAATCCCTTCTTCACCGGCGGCGAGGTGCTCAGCGTCTCCTATCCGGTCGAAAGCATGACCGAGGAGCAGAAGCTCATGGGCATGCGCGGCAACAATAAGCATTTCTCGCGCGCCACCGCGTTTCATGAAGTGATCCCCGGCCATTTTCTCCAGGAATTCATGGACGAGCGCTACCGCCCTTATCGCAGTATGTTCTACACGCCTTTCTCGGTGGAGGGCTGGGCGCTGCATTGGGAAATGCTGCTGTGGGACCAGGGCTTCACCAAGACCCCCGAGGACCGCATCGGCGCGCTGTTTTGGCGCATGCACCGTTGCGCCCGCATCGTTTTTTCGCTGAATTTTCACCTGGGCAAGATGACCGCGCAGGAGTGCGTGGACTTTCTCGTGAATCGCGTGGGATTCGAGCGCGAAAACGCCGCCGGCGAAGTGCGCCGTTCCTTCGAGTCGGGCTACTATGGCCCGCTGTATCAGGTCGCCTACATGCTGGGCGCTTTGCAGTTCCGCGCGCTGCGCAAGGACCTGGTTGGTTCCGGGAAAATGACCGATCGCGACTTCCACGACGCCATCCTGAAAATGAACGCCATCCCCGTGGAGATGGTCCGCGCCAGCTTGATCAAGCAGCCGCTGGATGCCGCGTTTGTCTCCAACTGGAAATTCGACGCGCGGTAGGACAGGCCGCCGGGCTTGTGCACCCACTTCCGATTATGCAATTTCACACCGAATACCTGACTTTCCGTACCACCAAACATCGCGCATACGTCAACATCACTTCGCAAGTGGAGAGCGCCCTGCGCACAAGCGGCATTCAGGAGGGCATGATCCTGGTCTCGGCCATGCACATCACCGCCGGAGTGTGGGTGAACGACGCCGAGGACGGCTTGCTCGCCGATATCGACGAATGGCTGGAGAAGCTGGCCCCTTTCCGCCAGAACTATCGCCATCACGCCACTGGAGAAACCAACGGCGACTCCCACTTGAAGAGCCTGCTGGTGCACCACCAGGTGATCGTCCCGGTGACCAAGGGCAAATTGGATTTCGGCCCATGGCAGCAGATTTACTACGCCGAATTCGATGGCCAGCGGCCCAAGCGCGTCATCGTCAAAGTATTGGGAGAGTAAAGCGAAAGGAAAGCTGCCCAGGCGGCATTTACCGTCTATGAAACTCAGGTTCTGGTTGGCCGGCGCCCTGGCGCTCGGCCCGATTGGCGCGAACGCCGCGGAGCTGCCTGTGCGGCAAGTGGTCCTTTACAAACACGGTGTGGGTTATTTCGAACGGGCCGGCGAGCTGACGCCCGGCGAATCCGCGCACCTGGATTTCAAAGCCGCCGACATGGACGATGTGCTGAAATCGCTCACTATCGAGGAAAAGGGCGGCGGTAAGATCTCCGGGCTGCGCTACGATTCGAGCGAGCCGCTGGCCCATAAGCTCGCCGATTTCCCCTTTCAGCTCGGCGCCGCGCAACCCTTGAGCGCGGTTCTCGACCAGCTCAAAGGCGCGCAAATCGAGCTGCAGTTCGCAAATGAAACTGTCAAAGGCGCCATAGTTTCCGCCCGCAAGGTCCCCGGAGACGAGAAGCGCCCGGAGCGCGAGCAGATCGTGCTGCTGATGGATGCGGGCGATCTGCGCAACTTCGACCTGGGCGCGGCAGCCGCCATCCGTTTCACCGATGCCAAGCTGCAGACGCAGTTCAAAGACTACCTGGCGGCCCTGACCGCCGCGCGCTCCAAGGAAAAGCGCACCGTCTATATCGACTCGACCGGCGCCCAGCGGCGCGATGTCATCGCCAGTTACATGGTGCCCACCCCGGTCTGGAAATCCAGCTACCGGCTGATCTTCGGTGCGGGCGCGGGTGCAGGCGCACAAGCTACGCTGGAGGGCTGGGCCATCGTGGACAACACCACCGGCGAAGACTGGAACAACGTGGATTTGTCGCTGGTCTCCGGCCGGCCGATTTCGTTTATCAGCCGGCTCTATGAACCGCGCTACGTCGCCCGCCAGACGGCGGAACTGCCCGAAGATCGCGTTTCCGCGCCCGTGGTATACGAAGGTCCCATGGGGCAGGAGTCCAAATTGTCGACCGGCGATGGTCAACTCCAGCAGGACATGGTCTCGTCGGCCGCGCCGGCCGCGCCCGCGCCGCCTACGGATACCAGCGGCGCTGGCCTCGCCAGCCCGAACGCACCGTTAAACGGCCGCGAACTCCGGGCGTTCAAACGTTGGGAGCAATCTTCCACCATAGCGACGCCTGCCGCCGCCCGCGACCTCGGCGAGTTATTCGAATACCATATCCCCACGCCCGTCACGGTCCGCCGCAACGAGTCCGCGATGCTGCCCTTCCTGCAACAGAAAGTGGACGCCCGTCGGCTGCTCATCTACTCCGATCCGTCCGCCCTGCATCCCTTGGACGCCGCCGAGATCGCCAATGCCACTGGCAAGACGCTGGATGGCGGTCCGATCACCGTTTATGAAGGCGGCGCCTATGCGGGCGAAGCCTTGATGGCGACGGTCAAGACCGGCGACACGCGGCTGATCGGCTACGGCCTGGACCTGGGCACCCGCATCACCACCTTGTTTCAGAGTACGGCCGAACAGGTGCGCGAGATCCACGCGCGCCGCGGTATCCTCACGACCAGCAACGCGATCGTGGAAACCCGGACCTACACGATTCACAATGTCGACCAGAAGGCCAAGACTCTGGTGATCGAGCACGCCGCCCGCGAGGAATACACCCTGCTCGAACGCAAGCCCTCCCAGCGGACCAGCAATGCCTACCGCTTCGAAGTCAGGCTGGCGCCGGGCGCCACGGAGACGTTTCCGGTCGCCGAAGAGCGCGTCATCGAGCGGGCGTTTACAATTACAGACCTCACGCCCGATGTGTTGTTGACCTATGTAAGCAACAAGACTTTCAGCGACGCCTCCCGGCAGCCGCTCGAACACATCGTCAACCTGAAACGGCAGATTACAGCCACCGCCCGCGAGATACAGAGCCTCGAAACCCAGATCAACGACCTCATCAACGATCAGGAGCGCGTGCGGCGGAACATCGGCAGCCTCAACCAGGTCAGCGGCCAGCAGCAGCAGGTCCAGACCTATGCGCAGCGGTTGGCCAGCCAGGAATCGCAGCTAGCGTCGCTGCGCGACCGCCGCGCCGATCTCGACAAAAAGCGCGCCGCGCTGGAGTCCGAGGTGAGTAGCTCAATCGAAAGCATCGCATTCTGACTCCTGACTTCTGACTTCTGTCTCCTATCTTCCCTGTCCCCGCAAATACCGCCATATCACCCATCCCAACACCGCCGCGGCCACCAGCGCCAGGATCATCCACGAGAAATCGCCCAAGGCCGCATCCAGCTCCATCACCCGGTCGCTGAAGATCCGCCCCAGGACGATGTAAAGGACCGCCCCTAGTGCCTCGCCCAACACATCCCAAAACAGAAAGCGCAGCCACGGATATTCCGCAATGCCGCTCGCAAAGTTAATCAACGAACCGAGCGGCGTCACCAGCCAGCGAGTGAAGAAGACACCCGGTCCTTCCCAACGCCGCGCGTGGTCTTCCGCCTTCGCAATCCGTTCAGGGCCACCCAGCAAGCCCGCAAATCGCGAAACCAGCGCCGCGCCGCCCCATCGGCCGATAGCATATCCGATTTGATCGCCGAGCACCGAACCCGTGCTGGCCAGCGCGATGGCCCACCACATGGGCATCACTCCCTGCGCCACCAGCGAGCCCGTCACGATCAGCAGCAAAGTCACCGGCAATGGCACGCCGATGGACGCCACCATCACCACGGCAAACAGCGCAGGCGAGCCGTATTGCGACAACGCCGCCAGAATCTGTTCGCGCATCAGGGAGCCTTGCCCCCCGGGGTTTCCAGCGCCGGATGCGTGTGGCCCGCGGCGGCTAAGGCGCGCTCCAGATCGCGCACCACATCTTCCACCGGCCTGTGCTGTTCGCGCGCGATCGTCCGCAGTGGCCGCCGGTCCTGCGGTTGCGGTTCGAGTCCAATCGCGTGGAACAGCACTGCGGCGGGCACGTGGTGCGTGTGCGCGACAAACGGCACGCTCATCCACGGACGGATCGGTTCGTTTTCCCAGCGCAGGTGGCGGGCATGCCGGCCGGCCCTCCACCCAAAAATGAAGGTGCCGATTAGGGCCACGCCAAAGGCTAGCGCCAGAATGAGTAACCTGGATGGCCGCTGCACGACTCCATCATAACCGGGGTTAGAATATTGCATAAATTGGAGGGCGGGCAATTGTGCCCGCAGCCGGCTTTCAGCCGGCTCTGGCTGCCTAAAAGGCGGCTGCGGCCAAAATTGGCCGTCCTCCAATTATGCGGAATCGCGTCTCGTTCGGAAGAACCTCAGGCCGCCAGCGTGCGCTTTTTCACTCGCCCGATCCGTGCCGCCCCGCGCCGTCCGCGAATCTGCGCGCCCCCGCCACCGTTTCTCCGCAGCCCAGCACCGCCATTCCCCGCCGGTATTCGTTGCGCAGAGCCTCTTCAGTAGACAGCCCCCATTGCTCATAGCACGACAGCCGGTCCGACTGCATGCAGATCTGCGGGAAACCGGCCACCAACCGCGCCAGTTCCAGCGCGCCTTCCAATGCGTGCCCGGATTCCACCAGCCGGTTGGCCAGCCCCATGCGCAAGGCCTCCTCCCCCGAGACGCCGCGCCCAGTCAGGATCAGGTCCAGCGCCTGGCCCTGCCCGATCAGGCGCGGCAGCCGGATGGTGCCCAGATCGATCAGCGGCACCCCAAAGCGCCGGCAGTAGACTCCCAACGTGGCATCCCGCGCCACGACGCGCAGGTCGCACCACAGCGCCAGTTCCAGGCCGCCCGCTACCGCGTGCCCTTCGATGGCGGCGATCGCCGGCTTCGAAAGTAGCATCCGCGTGGGCCCCATGGGGCCGTCGCCCGACTCACTCAACATGTTAGGCCGTCCCGCCGCGATCGCTTTCAGATCCGCCCCCGCGCAGAAGGTTCCGCCCGCGCCGGTCAGCACCGCCACGTGCAGTGTTTCGTCGGCATCGAAGGATCGGAAAGCGTCCGCCAGCGCGGCGGCGGTGGCGGCATCCACGGCGTTTCGCGCTTCCGGCCGGTTGATCGTCACCGTCAAGATGGAATCGCTGCGGCTGAGATCGACGGAGGGCATGCCCCTATCGTACTATCGGCGGCGCGACCCCGGAGCGCATCCGGATAACGTCGGATAATATTGCTTTTTCGACCGATTGCCGCCTACACTCTGCCAGGGACGGAGTATCTAAAGTGAGCTGGAGGCGAGCCATCCGAGCCGTTTTGATTGGGGCGATTACCTTTATCTTCGCCCTGATCTATGTGCCTCAGTGCAAAGTGCAGGTCTACGTTGAAAACGCCGAACCGCTTAGTTTTGGCTTGGCGGCGGTGGTGACCTTCGTGGTGTATCGCCTCAAATGAGCTTCCGGCGCGATAGAGTCTTCAGCTAATGCTGCACAGGCCACAATCCGCGACTACGACTTAACCATCCTCCACTAGCCGTCATGCTATGATGGCATCAGCCGCGCATCTGCTTGAAATGAAAAGCCTCACCCTGCTCGGATCGACCGGCTCCATCGGCGCCAACACCCTGGACGTAGTCCGGCACAACCCCGGTCTGTACCGCGTCCACGCCCTAGCGGCCGGGCACAATGTCGAAGCTATCTTCAGGCAAATCATAGAGTTCCGTCCCGATGTCGCGGTCCTCGCCACATCCTCGGCCATCCAGCGCCTGGCCGCCGCCCTATCCGATTCCGGACTGCCGCGTCCAAACTGGCCAGAGCTGGCTTTCGGAGCCGCCGCACTGATTGAGGCGGCAACTGACCCGGCGGCCGATATGGTAATTTCGGCGATTGTCGGCGTCGCGGGTTTGGAAGCGACATACGAAGCGGTGCGTTTGGGTAAACGAGTGGGCTTGGCAAATAAAGAGGTACTAGTGTCGGGCGGGCGGCTGGTCATGGACGCCGTCCAGGCCAGTGGCGCCGAGCTGCTGCCCATCGATAGCGAGCATAATGGCGTCCACCAATGCCTGCGCGCGGGCAACCGCGACCAGGTTACCAAGTTGATCCTGACCGCCTCGGGGGGCCCGTTCCGCAATACCCCGCGGCACGCCATGGCCTCCGTGACTCCCGCGCAAGCCCTGAATCATCCAACTTGGAGGATGGGCCGGCGCATCACCATCGATTCCGCTTCGCTGATGAACAAGGGTTTCGAGGTCATCGAAGCCTGTTGGCTGTTCGGCTTCGCGCCCTCCCAAGTGGAGGTGGTGATTCACCCGCAATCCACCGTGCATGCCATGATCGAGTATTCCGATGGCAGCGTACTTGCTCAAATTTCGGCGACCGACATGCGCATGCCCATACAATACGCGCTCACTTGGCCGGAGCGCTGGCAGGCGCCCGTGCCCAAAATCGATTGGACCCAGGCGCGCCATTGGGATTTCGCGCCCCCGGATTTCGACCGCTTCCCGCTGCTCAAGCTCGCCTACCAGTGCCAGGAAGCCGGCGGGGCCGCAACCTGCACCTTAAACGCGGCGGACGAAATCGCCGTCGAAGCCTTTTTGCAAGGTGAAATCCCGTTTCCCGGCATAGCCGCCGTGGTGGAAGAAACGCTCAACCGGACACCGGTCCGGCAGCCTCGCTCGGTGGGTGACATTCTCGAAATCGATAAGGAATCGCGTTCCACGGCCCGCGCCATTGCCCATCGACTCGCCGCCCGCGAGACCGCCGCCGCGCAACCGGTTCCGGCAAGGGTTTAACTTTTATGGCATTTTTTCAAAGCGCTTTCTGGTTTCTGATCCTGATCGGCGTGATGATCCTGATCCACGAGTTGGGACACTTCTGGGCGGCGCGCTTTTTCGATGTCCGCGTGGATACCTTCAGCTTCGGCTTCGGGCCGCGCCTGTTCGGCTTCCGCCGGGGCGAGACGGACTACCGCGTCTCGCTGGTCTTTTTCTTGGGCGGCTTCGTGAAAATGGCGGGCGAACTGCCCGGCGATGAAAGCGCCAACGATCCGCGCGGCTTCCTGGCCAAGCCCCGCTGGCAGCGCCTGATCATCGTGCTCGGCGGACCTCTCATGAATGTGGTTCTGGCGGTGGGGCTGCTCACCGGACTGTACATGATCAAGTATCAGAAGGTAGTGGACGCCGATAGCGGCGCCGTAATCGGCAGCGTCGCACCCTCCACGCCGGCAGCCAAGGCCGGAATCCAGGAAGGCGACCGCATCGCCAAGCTGGACGGCAAGCGTAATCCTACCTGGGACGATATCATCCTCAAGGAAGTCGAGAGCGCGTCGCACCCCATGCGCTTGACCATTCAACGTCCCAATGGCAGCCAGTTCGATACCACCGTTACGCCCGTATTGGATGAGCGGTCCGGCGCGGGCACGGCGGGCTGGTCCGAAAAAGGTGAAGTACAGTTAGGTCCCGTTACGGCGGGCATGCCCGCCCAGAAAGTCGGACTCCAGCAGGGCGACCTGATCCGCAGCGCTGGCGGCCACCCCATCCACGCTACGGTGCGCTTTCACGAGGTCATTCGCGGCAGCGGCGGCAAGCCCGTCACGATTGAATTCCAGCGCAACGGCAAGCCCATGCAGGTAACCGTGCAGCCCGTATGGAGCGGCGCCGATGGACCGGCCCGCTGGGTGATCGGCGCATACGTCGAGCCGAAGTTGAATATCGTAACTTCGCGCCTTTCCCTCCCCGACGCCCTGCGCGAATCCGTGAACGAAAACGTGCGCAGCGCCGGTCTGATTTTCCAGGTGCTGCAGGGCGTCGTCGAGCGCCGCATCTCGGCGAAATTGCTCAGCGGGCCGGTGGGTATCGCGCAGATGTCCGGTCAGGCCGCCAAGGCAGGCCCGTCGGCGTTCATCGCGTTTATGGCTATGGTTAGCCTGAATCTGGCCGTGGTGAACCTGATGCCGCTTCCCATACTGGATGGCGGCAGCGTAGTCATGCTGATCATCGAGATGGTCATGCGCCGCGATCTGAGTATGTCCGTAAAAGAGGCCGTCTTCAAAGTCGGCTTCGTGTTCATCATGATGCTGGTGGCCTTCGTGCTGTACAACGACATTACCAAGATCCTTCCGGCAGGCTAGTGGGGCAGACCATCGTTGTTTGTGGTCTGCCGGCCCTTTTGCATCTATGAGCGCTTGACGATCATCTCTTAGCTTCGGCCATGAACTGTACCTGCGTCCGTTACACGGAATTGCCGCACACCAGCAATCTGTTCGCGGACTTCACCTACCATCCCGACCGCATCCGCCCTTTTTATCCTCACCTTCCCTCCGATCCCGGTGTTTTCCAAGCCGCGGCCCGCGAAATGCGTTTCCCTCCCCAGCGGCGCGCCGCCTTGGTAGCAGCCCTGCGGCAGCAGAATGGCGATAGCCCGGCTCTCGAACAACTGGCGCGCGAAGGCACGGTCGGTGTCGTCACCGGCCAGCAAGTCGGCCTCTTTCCCGGCCCGGCTTACACCATTTACAAAGCTCTCACGGCGGTCAAACTGGCGCGCGATTTAGCGGCGCAAGGCCTCCCTGCCGTGCCCATCTTCTGGCTGGCCACCGAAGATCACGATTTCGCCGAAGTCAATCACTGCTGGGTGTTCGACGCCGAGCACCATCCCATCAAGCTGGAAAAACCCCACTCGCCCGCATCCAGTCAGCCGGTAGGTCAATTCGTGCTAAGCGAGCCGCCCATCGCCCAGTTGCGTGCCGCTCTGGCCGGCTTTCCATTCGGCGATGAGGTTTCCGCGCTGGTCGAGGAGACTTATCAACCCGGCCGAACCATGGGCGAGGCGTTCAGCGCGCTGCTCAAGCGCCTGCTGGCGCATTACGGTCTTCTGCATGTCGATCCCATGTCGCCAGCCATGCGCGAGTTGGCGGCGCCTGCGATTCGTTCCGCGTTGAGCGCCGCGCCGGATCTTACCGCCGCGGTGCTCGAGCGCAATCGCGCGCTCGAAGCCGCCGGCTATCATGCGCAGGTTCACGTGGAGGATCAGACGTCCTTCGTGTTCCTGCTGGAGAACGGCCGTCGCTATACGCTGCGCCGCTTCGGCCGCGACTATCTGCAAAATGGCCGCCGCTTTTCAACCGAAGAATTGATGGACCGCGCCGCGGAGCTTTCGCCCAATGCACTGCTGCGGCCCGTGGTGCAGGATTCTATGCTGCCGACGGTGGCCTACATTGGCGGTCCGGCGGAGTTGGCCTACCTGGCGCAGTCCGAAGTCATCTACCGCGCGATTCTGGGGCGCATGCCCGCTGCATTGCACCGCGCCGGTTTCACGCTGCTCGATCAGCGCAGCCGCAAGTTGATGACGCGCTACGAATTGTCCCTGCCCGATTGCACGCATGGCGAGGATGCCGTGCGCGATCACATCGCCGCGCGCCTGATTCCTCCGGCTCTTTCCAGCTCCCTGGCACATACCAAGACGGCTGTGGAGCAGGCCGTCGACACCCTCACTCGCGATCTGGCGGGCTTCGATGCTTCGCTCGCCGCCGCGCTCGGCACCAGCCGCCGCAAGATGCTCTACCAGCTCGGCAAGATGCAAGGCAAAATCGGCCGCGAAACCATGGCCCGCGACGCCCGCGTGGCTCGCGACGCCGCCTATCTTTCGGGGCTGGTCTATCCGCAGCGCCACCTGCAGGAACGGCTCTATTCCATCCTGCCATTCCTGGCCAAGCACGGAACGGGTCTCATCGATGAGTTATATGAGTGCCTGAACCTGGGCTGTCCCGACCACCAGTTAGCGGTGGTCTAACCAATGCTCTCAATGCGAAGCCTCGCTGCCATTGTTTTTTTCGTAAGCCTCCCAGCCGCCGCGCAGCTCTCCCAAAACACCCCTGAACTGATCCGCGTCAATCCCCACGTCTATTGCGCCACCGGTTACGCGCTCGGCAACGTCATCTTCGTCCTGACGGACCGCAGCGTCGTGGTGGTCGACACCACCGAAGGGCAGGCGCCCGCGCAAGCGGCGTTCAACGATTTCCGCAAGGTCTCCGCGCTGCCCGTCAATTACATCGTTTATACTCACTTCCATGGCGACCACGTCAATGGCGCCAAAGTCTTCGCCGCGCCTTATACCAGGGTCGTCGCCCAGCAGAATCACATCGAGGAGATGCGCAAGTATCGCCTGATGGCGGGCTACAACCGCAAGTTGAACCTGGCGCAATGGGCCGCCGGCGTGCCCCGGGAAGAGCGCGGCGCGACCCTGGGCGTCGATCTCTTGCATCCCCCCGAAAGCGGTTACATCCCGCCCCAAATCACCTTCGACGAAGAGTATAAGTTCACCGAAGGCGGCGTGCGTTTCGAGCTGTACCACACCCTCGGCGAAACGGTCGACCATCTGATGGTCTGGCTCCCCGATTTCGAAACGCTGCTCCCCGGCGACCTGTTCTACTGGAGCTTCCCGATGCTTGCCAGCCCCGGCAAACCGGACCGTCCGGTGCTCGAGTGGGCTGCCTCCCTCGATCGCATGCGGCGGCTGCATCCGGCTTACCTCGTGGGATCGCACAGCCGGCCGCTCCAAGGCCGCGACGAAATCGATCGGGCGCTGGCCAACTACGCGCGAGCTATCCGCTACGTACACGACGAAACCGTCAAACGCATCAACGGCGGCGAGCCGCTCTACCAGATGCGCCAGGAAGTACGGCTGCCGCCGGAGCTGGCCTCGCAGCCGTATTTGCAGCCGGTTTATGGGACGGTGGAGTGGGCCGTCAACGGCGTGTTCCGCCAATACACCGGCTGGTACGATTTCGATCCGGCGCATCTGAACGGCGGCGATCCCGCGCCGCTCCAGCGCGCGCTTGTAGAAGCCGCCCGCGGACCGGACGCCATCGTGCAGCGTGCCCGCAAAACCGCCGCCGAAGGCCAACTGCAGCTCGCGCTGGAGCTCGCGGAACTGGCCGGCGACAATCCCGCGGCACGCCAATTACGCGCGGATCTGCTGGAGCGCCTCGCCGCCCAGACAACCAACGGTGTGGCGCGCAACATCTATCGCGAAGCGGCCGTGGCGGAGCGGAAGGCACTACAGTGACTACCGCCCTACTTGCCGACCCTTTGTACAAGCGCCATGTCCCCGGCCCCGGCCACCCCGAGCGGCCCGCGCGCTTCGACGCCGTGCTCGCCGCGCTCGACCGCGCCGGACTCACCGGCCAAATGCAGCGTATCCCGCCGCGCGCCGCCACCGAAGACGAGTTAGCCGCCTGCCATACGCGCCCATACATCGATGTGGTGAAGCACGACGCCGCGCACGGTTACGAAGCGCTCTCCACCGGCGACACTCCGCTCAGCGCCGAATCGCTGGACATCGCGCTGCAGGCCGCGGGCGGCGTCCTGAATGCGGTCGACGCCGTGCTCGAGCGGCGCGCGCAAAATGCATTCTGTGCCGTGCGCCCGCCCGGCCACCACGCCACGCCCGATCGCGGCATGGGATTCTGCATCTTTAACAATGTGGCCCTTGCGGCCCGCTACGCGCAACGGCGCCACGGCATCGAGCGCGTGCTCATCGCCGATTGGGACGTACACCACGGAAACGGCACCCAGGATACCTTCTACGCCGATGGATCGGTCTTCTTCTTCAGCACCCACCAGCACCCCTGGTATCCGGGCACCGGCCAGCCCGATGAAACCGGGGAGGGCGCCGGCCAGGGCGCCACGCTCAACTGCCCGTTTCGCGCGGGTTCGGGGCGCGCGGACATCCTGGGCGCGTTCCAGGATCTGCTGCTCCCCGCCGCTCGCGATTTTCACCCGGACTTCGTGCTGGTCTCCGCCGGCTTCGATTCCCGGCTGGGCGATCCACTCGGCCGCTTCACGCTTTCCGACGCCGATTTCGC
>Ga0187867_10001569_pt1 | contig 19718 bp, 11 predicted proteins | sample June2016WEW_13_1_FD_132976 | JGI IMG/M metagenome (GOLD analysis project Ga0187867, IMG submission 132976) | Peatland microbial communities from SPRUCE experiment site at the Marcell Experimental Forest, Minnesota, USA - June2016WEW_13_10 | ecosystem: Environmental > Terrestrial > Soil >...
AGCGGACGAAGCGACTCTATTGATCACCCAGAAGCCGATCGTTCTGGGCTCAGCCACCATTCCGGCGGGATGCTACAGCGTTTGGACGTTGCCCAACGACGACGGCACCGCGAAGCTGATCATCAACAAGCAGATCGGCCAATGGGGCGAAGACATGCGCGATCGCAAAAACGTGTACGATGAAGCCAACGACGTCGCACGGGTCGACCTCAAGAAGTCGGACCTGGACACATCGGTCGATCAGTTCACCATTTCGATTGAAAAGGACCCCGACGTGAAGGGCGGCGGATTGATCAAATTGAAGTGGGAGAAGACGCAATACGCGGTCGCCTTCACTCTTACCAGCTAGCCCGCATTGATGAACACCGCCATCCGTATTCGGTCCGGCAGCCGCCGCTGGTACGCGCCCCTCGCCGGCGCGTGTATCCTTCTGCTCGCGTGCACCATGGCGCGCGGGGCGCAGCCCGCTCCCGCCGCGGTTTTGCAGGAGCTGCGCAGTTTTGACCAGTGGGGCAGCGTCCTGTACATCGCCGCCCATCCGGATGACGAAAACACGCAACTGATCGCCTACCTGGCGCGCGGCCGGAACTACCGCACGGCCTATCTTTCCCTCACGCGCGGCGATGGGGGCCAAAACGTGCTGGGGCCGGAACTCGGCGTGGAACTCGGCGTCATCCGCACCCAGGAATTGCTGGCCGCCCGGCGCGTTGACGGCGGCAGACAATTCTTCACCCGCGCCATCGACTTCGGGTTCTCCAAGGACTATCGCCAGACCCTGAAGGTCTGGGACACACAGCAGGTTCTGGCCGACATCGTCCGCGTCATTCGCACGTTTCGTCCGGACGTGATGGTGACGCGCTTCTCCACCATTCCCGGCAACACGCACGGACACCACACCGCCTCGGCGATTCTCGGCCTTGAAGCGTTCAAGTTGGCCGGCGATCCCAAGGCGTTTGGCGACCAATTGACCGATCTGACCGTCTGGCAGCCTAAACGCATTTTCAGCAATGGATTCGGCATTGGCCTGCGGGGTGGAGGCGGGGGGGAGACAACTCGGCCGCAGGCGAATATCGTGCGAATCAACGTCGCGGGAACCGATCCGGTGACGGGCATGTCGTTCGCCGAACTGGCGGCGCGCAGCCGGTCGATGCACAAATCCCAGGGCTTCGGCAACTTTGTCGGCGGCCCGGGCCGCGGTCCGGGCAGAGTCGAGGCCTTCCAACTCCTCGACGGCGAGCCGGCCACGCAGGACATCATGGACGGCATCGACACCTCCTGGAAGCGCGTTTCCCTGGGCGCGATCGGAGACCTGGCTGACGATCTGATCGCCAAATTCAATAGCCAGGATTTGTCGGCCAACGTGCCGGCGCTTCTGGAAATCAAAAAGCAATTGGCCGCGGCGCCGGCCGATCCGATCATCGACGAGAAGCGCTCGCTGCTCGATCACGTCATAGTCGAATGTCTGGGTCTCGAACTGGAGACCACCGTGTCGCAAGCGGAAATCGTGCCGGGGGAAACCATCCAATTGCACCAGCGCGTTGCGTTGCACTCGGCTGTTCCAGTGAAATGGGTGGACGTTCGCTATCCGGGCATCGACCCGCATGACGTTCGCAATGTGGCGATTGCGTTGGGCGAAGACCAGCCGGTGACGAGCGATTCGACCGAAACGCTTCCTGCAACGACGTCTGTGAGCCAGCCCTATTGGCTTCGTGAACAAGGAACGGCCGGGATGTTCCGCGTGGATGATGCCAGGCTCATCGGCCGGCCCGAAAATCCACCGGTTTTTCCCGTTTCATACGATTTCGAAGTCGGCGGCCAGACGTTGGCTGTGCCGGATGAACCCGTGGCGGTTGCCAACGACTCATCGGGGCATCAGACCCGCCGGCGGCTGGACGTGATTCCGCCGGTTTCGCTGAAGTTTGTTTCCGACGTTCAGCTTTTCGCGCCGGGTTCGCAGCGCGCGGTGACGATCCTGCTCACCGCGTATCGCCCCCAATGCGGCGGGACGATAAAGCTGATCGCGCCTGACGGCTGGCAAATTGTCCCCCAGAGCCAATCATTCAGTCTCGGATCGGTCGGCGAGCAGGCCAGCCTCACCTTCACCGTCACCGCATCCGCCCAGCCGGGCGTCGCGACGATCATGGCCGACGCGACGATCGGCGGACGACATTTCAACAATCAACGCGTTGAGATTCAGTACAGCCATCTCCCGTTCATCCTGCTTCAGCCGCCGGCGCGGCTCACGGCGGTCGCGCTCGATCTGGCGATTCGCGGCCACGCCGTCGGATACATCGCCGGCGCGGGCGACAACACCGCCGACGCCTTGCGGCAAATGGGATATTCCGTCACCGAACTGGCGGCCAACGATCTGACGCCCGCCAGGCTGCACGACCTCGATGCGATCGTGATCGGCGTTCGCGCCTTCAACGTCAGGACCGACCTGGCGGCGCATTTGCCGGATATTTTCGCATACGTCGAAGCCGGCGGGACCGTGGTCTGCCAGTACAACCGGCCCGATGGATTGAAAACGGCCAGGATCGCCCCATTCGATCTGGCGATCTCCCAGCAGCGCGTGACCGATCCGAACGCCGCGATGACCTTTTTAGCGCCGGACCATCCGGTTTTGAACTCGCCCAACAAAATCACCCAGGCCGATTTCGCCGGCTGGGTGCAGGAGCGCGGCACCTATTTTCCAAACCGCTGGGACGATCGTTTCGTCCCCATCCTGGCGTGCAGCGACGCCGGCGAAGCGCCCCTCAAGGGCGCCTTGCTGGTCGCTCCCAGCGGCAAGGGATATTTCGTCTACACCGGCCTGACATTTTTTCGCCAACTCCCGGCAGGCGTCCCCGGGGCATATCGCCTGCTGGCCAACATCGTGTCGCTCGGGAAATAAAGGCTTTTCCTGAAAGATTTACCGCGAAGAAGCGAAGTTACGCGAAGAAATACCAATTTGATTTTTTCGCGTAACTTCGCTCCTTCGCTCCTTCGCGGTAATCTTCACTTGACGCTGGTTATCCTGGAAAGGATTTATTCGTGAACGCGCTCGATTACGCGGTGCTTCTGGGCACGATGCTCGGCATAGCCGCGTTTGCAATCTGGCGCACCCGCGGCCGGCGGGACCTCAGCGCATATCTCAAAGGCGCGGGCAACACCAAATGGTTCGTCATCGGGCTGTCGGTCATGGCCACGCAGGCCAGCGCCGTCACCTTCATTTCCACGCCGGGGCAGGGATATCAGGATGGCCTTGGATTTGTCCAGAACTATTTCGGAGCGCCGTTTGCCCTGATCGTTATTTGCCTGTTTTTCCTGCCGATTTATCGAAGGCTGAACGTCTATACCGCCTACGAATTTCTCGGTCGGCGTTTCGATAAGAAAACCCGCCTGCTGGGAGCGGCGCTGTTTCTGTTGCAGCGCGGCATAGCCGCCGGCATTACCATCTATGCCCCGGCCATCGTGCTGTCGGCGGTATTTTCCTGGCGGCTGGATTTGACGATCCTGCTCAGCGGGCTGGTGGTGATCGTCTATACCGTCGCCGGCGGCAGCGATGCCGTCACCCTGACGCAGAAATATCAGCTTGGCGTCATCTTCGCGGGAATGCTGGCGGCGTTTTGCGTCTTGCTCTCCAAGCTGCCGCCTTGGCTTTCCTTTTCCGATGCCCTGACGGTCGCCGGGGGAATGCACAAGCTGCACGCGGTTGATTTCAGCCTCAGCCTCAAGCCGCGATATACCTTTTGGTCCGGGCTGATCGGGGGGATGTGTCTGGCCCTTTCATATTTCGGCACCGATCAATCCCAGGTTCAACGGTATATCTCCGGCGCGAGCTTGCGGGACAGCCGACTGGGTCTGATGTTCAACGCGGTGTGCAAAATCCCCATGCAGTTGTCCATCTTGGTATTGGGCGTGATGCTTTTCGTTTTCTATCAAATCCAGCAGCCGCCGATCGTTTTCAATCAATCGGCCTGGAAGGGCCAATTGCAGCATGATGCCGATCATCATCTTCAATCGCTCCAGCGGCAATTCACGCAGGTTGAGGCCCAAAAGCAGCAACTTATCCGCGACTGGCTCAAGGCAAAACACACCGCCGCCGAAGCGCAAGCGCGCGACAAAGTTCTGGCGGCCGATGCCGCGGCCGAGAAACTCCACGACGAAGCGAAACAGGCGATCGGCGGCAAAGCCAACGAGGCGGACTACGTGTTCATCACGTTTATCCTGCGATATCTGCCCCATGGTCTGATCGGCCTGCTGGTTGCTGCGTTTTTTGCGGCGGCGCTTTCTTCCAAGGCGGCGGAACTCAACGCCCTGGCATCGACGACGACCATCGATCTCTACCGCCACGTCATCCAACGCCAGGCCAGCGATGCCCATTACGTCGTCGCTTCCAAATGTTTCACCGTCTTTTGGGGATTGGTGGCCCTGTCGTTTGCGATCTTCGCCAACATGCAGGAGAACCTGATCCAGGCCGCGAACATCGTCGGCTCGGTGTTCTACGGCGTGCCCCTGGCCATGTTCCTGGTCGCCTTCTTCATCCCCTTCGTCGGGGGTGACGAGATCTTCTTCTCGGCGATCATATCCCAAGTGTTGGTGATCCTTCTCTACTTCACGCTGAGCATCAGCTATCTCTGGTACAATTTGATCGGCTGCGCGGTTTGTGTGCTGCTCAGCATTGTTTTTCGGCTGTTGTTCGGCGGCCGCGCGTCGGCGCGGCAGGCGATGTCCACTCCAATATGACCGCTTCTCCCGTCATCTGCTTCGGCCAGCAACCCTGCGGGATATTTCCCAAGCGATTTTTGTTCGCCAAGATGCAAGCCGCCCGGCGGCTGCGGGACCAAATCGGCGGACAGATCGTCTTCTTCTACCACGACAGCGATCACGATCCGCGCGAAACCAGGACCCGCCTGCGCCATCGAAAAACCGGCGAGCCGTTCGACGTCAACTTCACCTTCGAAAACAAAATCCAACGGAAATTTTCGCCGCTGTTCCTCAAGCGGGTTGTGCCGGATTGGAAGGCCAAAACCGCGCTCCAATTGCCCGCGTTTGTCGATCGGCGTCTGGTTGAAATGTTTGCGGCGTGTCAGGAAAAGGACGTGGCGGGTTTTTGCCTGGAGATGTATCGCCGGTTGGGTTTGCTCGAAGGGATACTCGTGCAGCGGTCCGGCGATCCGGATTTCCGTGCGGCAGCGTGCGACATTGACGACTTCTTCGTCGATGTGCCGTACCGGGGGGAAATCGTGCGTGCCCGCTATGCCGGCGGCGAGTTGAAGCTTCACGAAGGCGGCGACGCCTACCTTACGCTTCCATCGGTCCCGTTCGGCAAAAAACAAATCAGCCCCACTCGCGATTCCCGGCTCCGATGGATGCAATCGGTGATTCACTGCACGCATTACGTCTGCGGGGCCGGCGAACAGCTTTACATGAAAAAAGAGGATGCCCCGGAGATCGCTTACGTGAATCGTGATACCATAGACCGTCCCAATGAAGCCTACACCGAACTCGCCTGAACTTGCGCCGATGCTGGCCTTCGGCGCCCACCCGGACGACATCGAATTCGCCTGCGGGGGCGTCGTCGCCAAGGAAACCCGCGCGGGCCGGGCGGCGCATTTCGTGGTCTGCTCGCGCGGCGAAGCCGCCAGCCATGGAACCCCCGAGCAGCGCGCGATTGAGGCCGAGAATTCCGCCAGGATTCTCGGGGCGACCCTCCAGTTCATTGAACTTGGCGGAGATGCCCGGCTGGAAATCCGCGCCCAGCACGCGATCGCGCTGGCGCAAATCATCCGCGCCATCCGGCCCGGCATCGTTCTGGCCCCAACCCTGATCGAGAATCAGCATCCCGACCACCCGAAGCTGGGCCGCATCGTGCGCGATGCCGCCCGCCTGGCGCGCTATGGCGGTGTCGAGGAATTGCGCGCACACGCGCCCCACGCGATCGATCTGCTGCTTTTCTATGCGATCACGGCCGAGGCGGAGCCGAAGGATGCCACGCCCCTGTTGATCGACGTCTCCGAGGCGGAGGTTCTGGCCGCATGGACCGCGGCGATGGCGGCGCATGCCTCGCAGTCCGCCACCCGCGATTATCGGCAGCTTCAGTTGACCCGCGCCAAGTTGCACGGCTTGAGCGCGGGCGTCGAGTATGCGATCCCGCTCTTTTCCGGCGATCCGCTTGTCCTGGATTCGCTGGCACGGCTCGGCAGGGGGGCCAGAAGTTTCTGACATGCCGAGCGGAAAACCCCTCAAGATCGGAATCACCTGTCATCCCACCGTGGGCGGGAGCGGCGTATTGGCGTCGGCCTTGGGCGAGGAACTGGTCCGCCACGGACACGAGGTGCATTTCATCAGTTATCAGCGCCCGTTTCGCCTGCCCGCCGGTGAATCGCCGATCCGGTTTCATCGGGTGGGAATCACGGACTATGGCCTGTTCAAATACCCGGATTACACGCTGCCGTTGTCGGTGAAGATGGCGGAGGTAAGCCGCGATTTTCACTTGGACGTTCTGCACGTTCATTACGCCGTTCCGCACGCCACCGCGGCGATCCTGGCGCGCTCGATGCTTCCCCCCGACGCCCGGCCGCGCCTGGTGACCACGCTCCACGGCACCGATACGACGCTCCTGGGCCGCGATGCGGATTACGGCCCGGCCATCCGTCATGCCCTGGATTGCTCCGATGCGATCACCGCCGTTTCAAGCTATTTGCGCCGCGAAACGCTCGGTCTGTTCGCCATCGACCGGCCCATCGAGATGATTCACAATTTCTTTTCGCCGCGCCCGGCCGGTCGATCGCCCCAGCAGGTTCGCCACGAATTGGGTTTGCATGACGAGGTCGTGGTCCTGCACTGCTCGAATCTTCGGCCGGTGAAGCGGATCGATCTGCTTCTGGAAACGGTCGCCCATGTCCAGCCGCGCGATTCGTTCAAGCTGGTGATTCTGGCCGGCGAGGATTTTTCGCCCTTCCAATACGAGGTGCGGCGGCTGGGGCTGATGGATCGCATCGTCGTCCGCCACAATGTCAGCGAAATCGAGGACTACCTGCAAGTGGCCGATCTGGCGCTGTACACCTCCGACATGGAGAGTTTTTGCCTGGGGATTCTGGAATCGATGTGCTTTGGCTGTCCGAGCGTTTCCACGCGGGTGGGCGGAATTCCGGAAGTCGTGGAAGACAACGTCACCGGCCTTCTGGCCCCGCCGGGCGATGCCGAGGCTTTAACCCAGGCGCTCCAGAGTCTCATTCAGGACTCTGCCCGCCGGCGGGAAATGGGCCAAGCCGCGCAAATCCGGGCTGGGCGGCATTTCTCCGCCGACGTGATCGTGCCGATGTACGAATCGCTTTATCGGCGGGTTTGCGGGTGACGTGCCGTTCCTCGGATTGAACGCCTTGAAGTTGGAGGCAACCGCTCGCGAAAGCGAGGCGTCGCAGATTGCCTCGAACATTCCGGAGATTAACGGGAACTAATCTCCATCTCGCGCGTCTGATCCACAAGCACGGCTGGCGGTGTGCGTGCCACTTGCCGCAAAGAATTTCCCCCTCCCCTTGTTCTCAGGGGGAGGGCTGGGGTGGGGGCACCAGCACCCTTGGCGGAGGATTGCTATGTCGGCATTTCGAGCAGTCGCGGCGGGGACGATTCTGGCGATGGTCGTTGCGGCGTTCGTTGTGGCGGGCCAGAGCAGCACACAGGGCGTTGCCGACGGCCGATATCTCGGACATCTATCGACTGACAAACCGATCTATCGCCCGGGGGAGCGCGTTTACCTTCGCGGCGTGGTGCTGGGCGCGCTGGATCACGTTCCGCTGGCTGCTGAGCGCTCGGGCTACGCGATGCTCCAGATTACCGGGCCCAAAGGCGAGCAACTCTTCAGCCAGGGCGCTCAAGTCCAGGATAGCGTCGCGGGATTCAACTGGGACGTGCCCGCCGACGCCGGCGGCGGCCGATATACCGCCACCCTGAGTTTCCCAGCCAACGGATTTCCGCCGGCGAAACGCGAATTTGAGGTCCGCGCGTTTCGCGCTCCCCGGCTCAAGGGAGAAATCGTATTCTTGCGCGACGGATTCGGACCCGGCGATACGGTCAGAGCGTCTCTTCACGTGGAACGAGCCGAAGGAGGCTTGCCCGCGGGCGCCAAGGTGTCGGCCAACGCCCTCGTCGACGGGAAAAACGCCTACAACGGTCAGACCACGGTAGATTCGGCCGGAAACTGCTCGGTTGAATTTGCGCTTCCCGCCCATATCGAGCGCGGCGACGGGACGCTTTCGCTGACGGTGGCCGACGGCGGAGTGATCGAGCCGATCGCCAAGACGATTCCAATCCTGCTCAACACGGTCGATGTTTCGATCTACCCCGAAGGGGGCGACCTGGTGGCCGGTTTGCCATGCCGGGTTTATGTCGAGGCGCGGACTCCCGCGCAGAAGCCGGCCGATCTGCTGGGCGAGGTGATCGACTCGCGGGGCAACCCGGTCGCGGACCTCCCCACGGAGCACGAAGGACGCGGGCGATTTGTCCTGACGCCCCAGGAAGGCCAGACCTACGCCATCAAACTCTGGCGGCCCTCGGGAATCACGCGCACGTTCCCGCTGCCGAACGTCAAACCGAGCGGCGTCGTGCTGCGGTCCACGACGGACGTGACCGGCGCGGCCGAGACCGTCAAGCTTAATGTCGCCGCAACGGAAGCCGGGTCATACACCGTCACTTTGTCCAAACGCCAGACCGAAGTGGCCTCCACGAAAGTGGAGATCATTGCCGGCCAGACGGCGCAGGTTGCTCTTACGCCGCCGGGCTGGGCCGACGGCGTGCTTGTGGCGACGGTGAAAAATGCCCAGGGCACTCCGGTCGCCGAACGGCTGATTTTCCGCAACAGTTCCAAGGCGCTGCACGTCAAAGTGACGACCGATCGATCCGCCTACACCCCGGCGGATGCGGTGACGGTAACGCTTGCCACCACCGACGATGCGGGCAGGCCGGTCTCGGCCGTCGTGGGCGTGACGGCGACCGACCAGGCCGTGCTGCGCATGCCCGAAAAGCGAGACCGCGCCCCGCGATTGGGAGCCATGGTTTTGCTGGAAGACGACGTGAGAGAATTGGCCGATGCCGAGGTCTATCTCGACCCCAGCGATCCCAAGTCGAACTTGGCGACCGATCTGCTTTTGGGCACGCAGGGTTGGCGGCGGTTCGCGGCGCTCGATTCGAAGAAGTTCATTGACGCCTACGGCGATGCCGCGCGGCGTGTGCTGGGAGATGTCCAGCCGGTGGTTTGGACCAGAGGCGGCTTGGGCGGAGGGGACATGGTCGAGATGAATTTCGGCGCCAGGCTGGCGGCAGGAGCAGTTCCCCTCGGGATGCAGCAACACGCGGCGATCGATCCATTGGCCGTAGCACCAGCCGCCAACCTCCCAAAGGATGTTGAGGTTCCACTGGAGGACAAGCAACTCCTGCCCTTCGCCGACCGGGCCAAATCCGCGTCGATGATGCCGCTGCCGGCGGAAGTGACGCGAATTTATGCCCACGATCTGCGGCCGAACCGGGCCAGCAACGATCGCGTTGATTTCACCGAGACGCTCTACTGGGCCGCGGGCGTCAAGACCGACGAAAAAACCGGGACCGCAACGGTTACGTTTCACCTGAATGATTCCGTCACCAGCTTCGATATTTTGGCGGACGCATTCGACGCATCGGGCGATTTGGGCGATGGGAACGCGACCATCACCGCGTCCGAGCCGTTCTACGTCGAGCCGAAGCTGCCGCTGGAAGTCAGCGGCGGCGACGTGATTCGTCTGCCGATCGCCGCCGTCAACGGCACGCAAAATACTCTGGACAACGTCACGTTCACCCTCACCGGCGGACAGGGCATGACCATCTCGCCGACGGAAGGCGAAGCCTCCGCGGTCGAGGCGTTCAGTCTGCCCGCGGGCCAGCGCGTGCGGCGGCTGGCCGACGTGCGTATCGGCCAGATGCCGGGAACGTGGGATTTTATTTTGCAGGCGCAAGCCGGTTCGTTCTCCGATCGGGTGACGCGGCCCTTGGTCGTCAAGCCGCTGGGCTTTCCGACGGAAATCGCCAAGGGCGGGCTGCTCAATGCCGGCAGCCGCGTGGTTCACCTCATCCACGTGCCCGATTCGCTGGTGAGCGGCAGCGCCAAGACCGTCGCGGCACTGTATCCCACGCCGCTGGCCAATCTCACCGAGGCCCTTCAGCGCCTGCTCCAGGAGCCTTACGGCTGCTTCGAGCAGACCAGTTCGACGACCTACCCGCTGGTCATGGCGGATCAGTATTTCACCACCCATAGCGGCATCGACCCGGCTCTGATTTCCCGCAGCAACGAGTTGCTGGACAAGGGCTACGCCCGCTTGAGGGGTTTCGAGTGCCAGAACAAAGGGTATGAATGGTTTGGCGAAGATCCGGGACATGAATGTCTGACCGCATACGGTCTGCTGGAATTTACGGACATGTCCGCCGTGCGAAACGTGGACGCGGTGATGCTCCAAAACACGCGGAACTGGCTGCTGGCGCGGCGCGACGGCCACGGCGGCTTCACCCATGAACGCCGCGCCCTGCACACCTGGATCGCCGACCCCGATTGCGCCAACGGCTATTGCACCTGGGCCCTGCTGGAGACGGGCCAGACGGGCCTGGACGCGGAAGTGAAATGGCTGGCGGAGCACGCGCAGGCCGACTCCAACAGTTATGTCAAGGCATTGGCCGCCAACGCGCTGTTCCTCGCCGGCGACCGGGCGGGCGCCAAGCAATTCATGGATCAACTGGCCAACTTGCAGGACAAGGACGGCCACGTGCGCGGCGCCACCACCACCGTCGTCGGCAGCAGCGGCCAAAGCCTGGAGATCGAAACCACTTCGCTGGCGACGTTGGCATGGTTGCGGGAGGGCGAAGCCCTACCGCGCGATCCCGCCTACGCGGGGAACGTCGAGCAGAGCATCCGTTTCCTGGCCGACTCCTGCCAGGCCGGCCGTTATGGCTCCACGCAATCGACCGTGCTGGCGCTGCGCGCCATCGTCGCCTATGACAAGGCCCGCGCTCATCCGACGGCCCCCGGAACGGTCCAACTGTTTGTCGATAACCAAAACGTCGGGGATGCGATCGCGTTCGACGCCAGCACCACCGGCGCGATCAAGCTGCCCGATTTCTCGGCCAGGATGACCCCAGGCGACCATTCGGTCGAATTGAGGATGACCGATGGCTCCGATCTCCCTTATGCCCTGGCGGTTTCATTCAACAGCGTTACGCCGGCGTCGTCGGATCAGTGCATGCTCACGATGACCGCGGCGCTGGCCGACGATCAAGTGACCGAGGGCGACGCCACCGAGGCTCGCGTGGCGCTCACCAGCCGCGCCGCCGACACGCTGCCGACCCCAATCGCCATCGTCGGCCTGCCCGGCGGTTTGGAGGTTCGGCACGATCAACTCAAGGAACTGGTCAAGGCCGGCCGCATCGCCGCCTACGAAGTGCGCGGCCGCGAGGTCGTCCTCTATTGGCGAGACATTCAGCCCCATCAGACGATCGAGATTCCGCTGAGCCTGACGGCCGCGATCCCCGGCGAATACACCGGCCCCGCCAGCCGGACGTATCTGTATTACACGGATGAGTTCAAGCAATGGCTGCCGGGGATGAAGGTGACGGTGGCGGCGAAGTAGGGGCGCTCAACGCTCAGTAAATTAGGGACAGTCCCTAATTTAATTAATTGTCCCTAATTAAATTGAATTGAATGCGACACTCGACGCTGAACATTGAAGTCACATCCGCCGCACGACCACGATGGTTTGATCGTCGTCCGGTTCGAGTTTTGCCTGCCATTTCTGAACGGCGCTGCGAAGGGTGGCGATGATCGTGCTGAGCGGCTGGCCGGCGGTTTTTTCAAGGATTTCCTTCACGCGCTCGACGCCGAACATCTGGCCGTCGGGGGCGTGGGCTTCGAAGATTCCGTCGCTGAAAACGACCAGCGAGCCGCCGGGGGCGAGCATCAGGCCGGGAAGCGCGGAATCGAAAAAACAGTTGGGTTGAATCCCCAGGGGCAGGCCCGTGGAGTCGAGGGGGAGCATTCCAAAGCCGGGGCCGGGGCTCCAGTACATGGGGCCGTGCCCGGCGCTGGCCCAATCGAGAGTTCCATCCGGGCTGAGAAATCCGAGAAACGCGGTGACGAACCGGTTGGGCTCGAGATCGTCGGCGAGTCGGCGGTTAATCCGGTCGAGCAGCCCCTGCGGATGCGATTCAAATTCGCAAAGCGATCGGCAAAGCGTCCGGACCTGGGACACGACCATGGCGGGAGCCAGCCCGTGACCGGACGCGTCGGCCAGGAGGATGGCGAGCCGGCCGTCCTTCAATTGCCACAGGTCGTAGCAGTCGCCGCCCGTGACGCTGGCGGTGAGCGCCCAGCCCTCGGCTTCCAGGCCGACGATCCTCGGGGCTTTGGTTGGGATGAGCGCGACCTGCACCTGGCGCGCTAGGTCCATTTCCCTGCTGATGACCGCAACCTCGGTGGCGACGCGGTGGCGCTCGAGGCTCTCGATAATCAACCGGTCGAGCATGCAGCCGGCCCAAACCGTGAGCATGGCCACGGACGGCCCGGCCAGGCCCACGATCCATTTGTGCCAATCAAACAGGATATATCCGTTGAACAGCGCGTATCCGAGGAGAAGCAAAAGGACCAGGACCGAGGCGCGCAGAGGTTGAAAGCGTCCCTGCACCGCGGCGGCGGCCATGCCGAATAGGATTGTCAGCAGGACCGTTACCCAGGCGGGCGCCATTCGCCACCAATTGCCGGTGAGCACGGCATTGACGATCACGCCATGCACCACGACGCCGGGGCAGTGAAGGTGAAGGCTGGTGCTGACCTGATCTTGAAATCCGGTGGCCGTGAATCCGATAAGGACGCCTTTGCCGCCGATCTGGGAAGCGAGCCAGCGCCTCTGGGTGTCGATTTGTGAACGAAGCTGACGGCTGTTGGCAACGGTGTTTTGAAGGGCGTTGACGGCATCGTTCAGGAGAATTTTTTGGAGCCGTTCTTCCGCCTTCAAATCCTTGTCGGGAGTGTGGGCAAAAACGTCGAGCCATGGAGCACAATCCTTGAGAGTCACATCAGCCATATTTTCCCGGGTGACGGTGTCCTGCGGGTCCGGCGCGGCGGCGGCGTATTTCCTGGCCAGCGGGGGATCGGCACCCAGTTTGTCCTCGCGATCGTCATTCAGGATATTGGAGATCGCCAAGTCGATGGTCGCGCTGTTTGTAGCGATCTTTTTTTCGGACTGGCAGATGTCCCAAATGCTGGCGATGGAGATGTGGCCGGCGGGATTGAGGTGATTGGGCCAGTCGTACATGGTTTCCCAATCCCGGTTGCCGAACCACGGCAGGGCCGCGATAAGCGGAACGTCACGGCCCAGCACCTTGGAATGGTAGGTGTAGGTGGGGATTGAAATGGCTCCGGCGGGCGCGGGAATGACGATGTTGGAGCCGTCGAACCGAACCGCGGCCGGATCGGCGCCGAGCATCACGCACGCCGTGGCCAGCCCCATCTGCGGATACAAGCGCCGGTTGTATTCGACAAACAGCGGGATGGCGCGAATGGTGGCGTTGTCGAAAATATCGTAATTGGCGAATGCGCAACCGGCGGCGACGTTGCTGAAACGGGCCAGAGGCACGACGTTGAAAATGCCCTCGGCCGGCATGGCGGCGAGCGTCTGGCGGGGAGCGCCGAATCGGTAGACGCCGCGCTCGGCGATTGCGATCTGATATTGGTCCAAAAACAGGTTTCGCAAAGGCGAATCCGCGTCGGGAACGGTGTGCGGCAAGAGGCGCTTGAGCAATGCGTCCGTGGCAATACCAGGCTTCTTGTCGAGTTCGTCGTCGATGCGCGCCTTGATCGCCTCGCGCCTGGAACGGATAAAAAGCCAATCCAACGCCTGTCCGGCGAGCGGTTCCTGGCCGGAATCCTTCAGATGCTTATTGAGTTCTTCCGGCGTCATTTCCGGATCGCCGGCCAGCAACTCCACCGCGCGCGACGGACCTGCCGATTGCGCCTCGCGAGATTCCAGTTTGAACGAAGCCGCCAGGACGGCGTTTCCGCATTTGCGCAGGGCCTGGGTAAGCTCGGCATCGTCGTCGATGGTCCGCAACTTGCCGCCCGGTTCCTGGATCAACTGCGGCTTCTGAGGTTCGGAGAAAAGGATGTCCAGCCCAACGGCGCTCGGTCCGGCGCGGTGGACTTCGTCGAGAATCCGAGCCAGATTTCCCCGCGGCCACGGCCAGCGCCCCAGCGCGTCGGGTGAGACCGAAGCATCGTCGATGTCCAGATGGACGAAACGGTTGGTGGGCGCCGGCTCGGCAAGCTGGCAGTGAATGGCACGCTGGTCGTACAGCCAGTATTCCAGCGAATCGAGCAGGCCCAGTGCATGGACGGCCAGCACGACGAGCGTAAGGAGTGCGCCGATGACGAGGCTGCGGGAGAACACCCGGCGTTCGAGACGGGTCATATCGGCTCAGGCGATGGCCATAGCTTCGCCGGAGAACGGGGAGATGTAAACATCCGGCCTATCGGCGTCGTCGGCGGGCCGCTAAGCCGATGGCCCACAACGCAAGCAGCGAGGCGGCCACGGGTTCGGGAACATAGGACGTGCTGATCGTGCCGTTGGCGACCGTTGTGACATTCATGTCGCCCTCGGGGTCTTCGCCGATGATCGTGCCGTTGGGGCCGGGAGTTGCGCTATAGAGTAAGGGATTGATGATCGGGGTCGTTTCGAGCGGCACGAGATTGAGTTCGAAGAAGTTCTGATCGACCGTGATTGGCTGGGCCTCGTTCTGTTCGCTTGCTATGAGAGAAAAGGTGATGTTATCGACCGCACCAAATGGAATGCCGTTGGGCGATGGATCGCTGGATGGCGTCACTGTGTCCACGGTGGGGTCTGAAGTAGCTTGGATGAGGAAATAGCCGATGGTGTCCATGACCTCAAAGCTGGTGACCTGAAAGGGGGGAACGCCTTCAACGCTAAAGCCGAGGCGGTATCCGGGATCGGTTGACGTTGGGGTTACGGCGGGATCAAGGGCCAACTTAAACTGCGTGGGATCATAGGTATTGTCCAGAATCCCGCTGATGGGGATGTAGTCGCTGAGCACAGGGTCTGGAATCATCGGATCGGTTTCCAGCTTCCAGATGTTGGTAGTGCTGGTGGGCTGAAGCCCGACGCTGGTGTTGACCTCGTGGAGTTTCACCTCCAAAGCGGCCTGCGCTGCGGAAGCCAATGAAAAGCAAGAAACAGCTAATGCTATCGCGATCCGACGTGCCATGGACATAGTGCTCTCCCCATCCTGTGAGTTCTCCAACTACAAGTTACGCAATAGTTAATCTAAATGCAGATTGGCGTGAATCAAGAATAATCTGGAGATAATTTTAGGAATTTTGCTTCGCTGTATACGCCAAGTGCAGTTATCGTATGCGACACTGACCGCAGTATTGCGGGCTGGAGTGGCTTCGAGATGGTTGATTTTAATGGGTGCGCGCGGCGGGGGTGACCGTTGCGGATTGTTGCCGAGCCGATATGGCGCCGATCGCCAGGGCGCGCACCGCGGGCATAATGGCGGCGGAACTTACCCCCGGTGGATTGATGCCGGGGTTAGGATTGCCGGCCGGATCGTCGGGGATGATCAGGTCAAGCAATTGCTGATCCGGAATGGCGACGAGGGAGCCGGCAAACTGTCCCGGCCCGATGGGGCGCGTTTGCTGCGTGCTCTTAACCAGCTGCGTGAACCCATCGAGGGTGGCGAAGTAGAACATTTCCACCGGCTGGCCGTTTTCAAAGACGTTGAAAGTGTAGGACGTTGGCACGCCGGTGATGAACTGCACGCCGATCCCGTAGAGACCGGAGGGATGCGAGCCGGGCCAATAGGCGATCTCTTCACCGCCCGCGGGGCCGCCGATGTCGTCGTAGGGAATGTGCCCGCCGCTCGGGGAATTCTGTAGGCCGTAACCCGGATAGAGGAATTCGACCTTCTGGAATCCGTTCAAGATGTTGGTCAGGGGATCGCCGGGATCGACGCCGACTTCCAGGTTGAGATTGGCGTCCCCCGTCCAGCGCAGCACGAAATCGAGCGTTCCCGGCAGCGTGCCTGGAAGTTCCGAGTCATACGAGGGACGGCCGCCGGAGACGGTTTGGATGCCGGACACGGGGTTGTAGGAGATGACCGCGCCTCGGGCGACTTCCGTCGCCAGCAGTGCGGCGTCGCTGGCCGTAAGCGATGCCGCATATCGGGGATCGACGACGGTCTCGGATAGACCGGTCCCGGCCGAGCCGTCCGTTCCGCCGCTGGCCTTGGCGTAGGAACCGTGTTTGCTTCCGACGCTGATCGTGGAATGGCCGTAGGTGAAGCTGGCGCGGCCCGTATTGCTGATGGCGTATGGGGTGAAGGGAACCTGGTCACAGAGCACGACGTCGGTGCCGCGGACCGCCAGCGTGCTGCTTGGGCTGGTGATGGTGGCTTCGTGTTCCAGCCCGGCGCCTTCAATGTCGTAATGCGTGCGGCCGTACTTCATGATTAGATCGGTCTTGACCTTGTTTCCGTTGCGAACGGCGTCCTGCACGCGGACCGTGCCCAGACGGTCCAGTGTGAAAGTCTGATCCGGGGGGATGACGCACGTGATGGAACTGTGCGGCCCGGTGCGCAGTTCAGCCCCTTCGGAAAGGACCATGTGCGGCATGGCGGTGACCCATGGCTGATCGTCGCCGGTGCGAATCTGCACCAGGCCCGTGACCGCGACGACGTCAATCCGCATGGGCGTACCGGAGCCCGGCTGGGAAGCGGCGCCAACGGCCGAGGCGCCGGTGGCGGGTGCATTGGACGCCAACGCGCTTGAAGCGCAAACCGATGCCATGCAAATCAGGCCCAGGGCGCAAAAATAGCTATGAATTGGCATGGATCGCATCGGGAACTTCCTTTCACCGAACGGTGGCGCTGGCGACAACAGGTTGCTGGTAGTCGTCGAGTTTACCGATGACGCCGACAAATTCGGCGCCGCTGAAGGTTTGCTGCGGGCTGCTGGGCGGGAAAATACCGGCATAGACCAGTTCGCGCACGGCGTATCTTGGCATTGGGCCGAAAGCGTGCATGACCCATCCGCCCTTGATCCCCAGGAGATTGACGATGGCCACGGCCAGATCGCCGCGCAGGACCGCGTCGTTTGCCGGCTCGGAGAACGAGGCCGGCAGCAGCCCCCGCGACTTGAGGGTGGCGACGCGTTTGTCGTAGGTCTTGGCATCGTCGCGGCCGTCGGCATACAGGAGCAGGCCGTGCAATGCCTCGTCGTTGCTGGTGAGGTGCCGGGTGGCCAGTTCATGCCAGAAGTTTAGCTGGGCATCGGCGTCATTTCCCGAAAATTTTCCGGTGAGAGACGAATTCACGTGCGCCGTTTGACAGCCGCCGCAGACCGCGGCCAGGGCGCAAAACGCCCAGGCGATGGCCTTTGCCGCAATGGGTGAATCAGAACGCAATGATCGCTCCAGTATAAAGGAATTGCCGCGCCTTGTCGCTGACAAATGCCTCGGTATTGGGCATGAAAAGGCCGTAGCGGACGGTGAAGGTGATATCGCTGAGGATCTCATAGTTCAGGTAAAAATCGGGTTCCCAGCCCAGATACGTCGCGTTGTTGGTGGGTTCGTCGATCGGAGCGGCGGCGCTGGCCTTGTTGAACCAATAGACGTCCATGCCGACTTGCAGTCGGCGAAAGCCCTCGTGAAGCACAAAGGGGAAGGTGGATGCGCCGACGCGCAGGACGGCCAGATTGGAAACGGGAGCGCCGAAGGCCAGCCCGGTGGAAACCAAGCCGAAGGCGTTGAATGCGCGATCGGGGGTGAACGGCGCGTTTCCGTTGAACGTGGTATTGGTGAGTCCGCGATTGAGGCAGCCGGTGGCGAAGATGCCTTCGATCGTGACTCGGCTCTTGAACACGTCCTGCGGAACGTAATCCATTTTGCCGTCCGCGGCCCAGGCGTCGATGTTGTCGCGGGTCTGCTCGGCCTGAACCAGTTGGAACCCGCTGATGGTCGAACTGTTGGATAGCGTGTTGCCGCACTCGAAGGTTCCTTCAACCCCGTAGTGGATGTGATCGGTGAGGGACCCGACGGAGCCCGCGCCGATGTAATCGCTGTTGTAGGCGTAGCGGGTGATGATTCCATCCGTGGTGGAGAGGCTCTCGCTGTTGTTATCGCGTTGCACCAGGCCGTAGACGTAGGGATGGTTCGATCCGACGGCGACGCTGAGCATCGCGCCGTAGAAACAGCGTTTGGTGTTGTCGTCGAATTCAGGCCGGTCGGGTTGGATATCGACGGTGCGCAGCGGCGTGATGCCGGCAACCGTCGCCAGGCTCAGCGGTCCCCAGGAAAACGTGGGCGTCACGCCGTCCACGACCTCCGCCATTGTCAGGCCGTTTCCCCAGTAAACCAGGTCGCGGCCGCCTTCGAAATTAACGTCGTAGTTGATTTCCTTGCCCTCGTAGGCGGATTCATAGCGTTGAAGATCGAACCGGTAATACGCGCGGTCGAAATCGGGGTTGATAAGCCGGTTGCCGAATCCGTCGAAGCTGTCGCCGGTGTTGTAATCGTTGTATTCCGTGCTGCCGCGGAGGAAGATTTCATTGGCGCCGTCGAAATTGGCGCGGAGATACAGGACGAGTTGGTATTGTCGCAGGCCGTGGTTGTCGTTGTTGGAATCGTCCACGGAATAGTATTGGGGCGAGAAATAGCCGCCGTAGTCGATCAGCGCGCGTTGGCCCGGCGGGATATCGGTGTTGGCCAGGAGCCGGGTGTCCAGTTCGATTTCCTGAAGCTGCTGAAGTCGTTGCTGGAGTTGCACGTCGCGCCCGGTGTCCGATTGGGCGAAAAGCGGGCGGCAAAACGCCGCCAGGATCGCCAAGCCGAATATTGAATACGTTTGCCGCAACGCGTCACCCTCGCAATTCAGTTTGACGGACCAAAAATGCGTGCGGTGATTTTGCCCGCATTCCGATCAGTCCACGTCCCCTGACCGGTATCAAGACGGGAACCATATCGGCTCGCCCGCCCGCGTGCAAAATCATGCGGCGCAAGTGTCAGGGATGCCCGGGCCGAGGACGCCACGGTGAGCGGTCTTTGAACCGCGCTACCCTGGTGCCCTCAGGACGATGCGGTCCACGTACCGCTCACCAAATTGGCTTTTCGGGGTTGGCCATGGCCCATGTATTCCTGTCCGAAGCGGCTAATGCCCTCCGAAGCGGCACTTTCAATCTCGCCCTGGCCGATCATTGGCAAGAGGCAAGATATCTATGATTCCGGCAATTGTCTTGCTTCATGGTCCGGCAGTCATACAATAAATGATTGTGGGAAGCGCCAATAAATTGGTTCCCCGCAGAATATCGAAGTTTTCGGATGACTAAATAAAGGGTAGCCGGGCCAACGGCCCGGAAACCCGTTAACGAGTAAGCCGACGCAATTGAATCCCGAAACCTCGGGATTCGGTTGTGTCGGCTTTTTGTTTCCTCGAAAGATCGTATAGCCAAGGGATGCGCCATGGGTCGGCATTTTAGAACCCGTTATCCCTCAGGCGCCAGAGAGGACGTTCACTACGCCAACGACCCCAAATAAATCCGAAGCCGAGCCGGCGATAGAAACCACGCCTCCAGTCTCCGTTCCACCAACGGGCCAAGTTGCACCAGCGCCTACGCCAGCCGCCACCCCACCCATTCAGGTCGCCACAACCAC
>Ga0187867_10001572_pt1 | contig 19706 bp, 22 predicted proteins | sample June2016WEW_13_1_FD_132976 | JGI IMG/M metagenome (GOLD analysis project Ga0187867, IMG submission 132976) | Peatland microbial communities from SPRUCE experiment site at the Marcell Experimental Forest, Minnesota, USA - June2016WEW_13_10 | ecosystem: Environmental > Terrestrial > Soil >...
CGGCGTCGCCGGCGACGTCGGGCACCCCCCTACCGGCGCCCCCGCCAGGGTTTGCGGAGGGCGGGACGTGCGCGCCGTTCTGCCAGCTTGGAAGCGGGAACACACTGCTCACTCCGCCGCCGGTGGCTCCTCCTGTCGGCCCGTCGTTCCAGACCGTCTCGCTCTCGATCGCCGCATCACCCTTCGTCCCGAGCAGGCGGGTCCCCCCGCAGCCCAGGACGTACTGAGAGGAGGCCGGGAAGTCTACGTGGGCCAGCCCGTCGCTCACCCCGTCGGACGAGCCGTTGTCACCTGAGGCCGCCGCGACCGTGACTCCGAGCACCGCCGCATCCTGGAGCGCCTGGTCCAGAGCCTGGATTCCCTGCTGCGTCCAGGCCGACTCTGCGTCACCCCAGCTTATCGAGATCACCGACGGCTTGTGCAGGCTGTCGTGGACGGCGGTGCTCACCGCGTCGACGAAGCCCGCGTCCGTATTCGGGGCGAAGTAGACGAAGATCTGTGCCTTAGGGGCTATGCTCCCGATGACCTCGATGTCGAGCATGACCTCCGTGTCAGGACCGCTCGTGCTTCCCGTGGGAGAGTTGCCGGCGCCGTCGACGGAGACGGCGAGGACGTTCGGCGGGGGGACTCCGAGCTTCGAGAAGTAGGTCTGAAGGTCTGTGGTCATGAATCCACCTCCGAGCTCGACGATTGCGATAGACTGCCCGCTTCCCTCCAAGTTGGGCGGGAAGTCGTAGAGTCCCGCGACCTGCGGCGGGGTGTAGGGCGCCGCAGCCTGGGTGGCCTTCTTCCTCAGAATCCGGAGGTGCGACTTGGCCTGGGGGCGGTTGTCGAGGCCGAGCACGGCCAGCACGAGCGGCGTGAGGTCGGCGGGAAGGTATATCGGCCCGGTTCGTCCGCGGAAGATCCCCTTCGGGTGTCTGTAGCGTCTCAGCGTGACCCCGAACGCCCGGCAGAGCTGGGCCACGGTGCCTGAGAGGACGATGGAGCGTTGGACGGCGCTCTCTTCGGCAATGCTTAGCCCATATTCACGCGCGAAGGCCTCGACCTTCGCGAACTCTTCGGCCGTCGCTCCAAAGTCGGCAGCGAACTCCTCTCGGGTCGGATAGGGGCGGTCGTTGGGAAGGCGAGCGCCAACAACCTTCAGGGCCTCCGCCTTCTTGCCGGAGGACGCGGGAGTGGGGCGAAGGACCACTGTCACGTGAACCGTTTCGGTTAGGTCAAGCTTCCCTGAGATGCGGGCGCCGGGGAATGGCGCTCGTTCGCTCCCGGGAAGAGGGGTTCTCGGTTTGAGCACAGCCATGCCGTCCATGGCAGGGGCGATACGTTATGAACGTGTCCCCCTTTCATCGCGTACGCCCCGTCTCCGGGTCACAGGGATTCACATCTCTCGGGCGAGCCTGCACGCCCAGGGCCGGCCTCGACGCGCTGATGCGGAAGATTGAAGGACGATTTGGTAGAGATTATGGAACCATCTCGGAAATTCACTAAATAGATTCAGCCCGAACTCGTAGGCATGTCGAAGAAACACTCCAGCAGATTCTTCAGGACGTACTTCGCCTCGCCAGACAGGACGGAGTCAGAGACACCAGACATAGTCCCGAGAAGCATCCCGGGCGGCCTCCCCGGACGAACGGAGACGGTCACCGCGTCCGGAGACACGGCGATAGCCGATGCGGAAGACACGGCACAGGGGGTCGTCGATCGCTCCCTGGCGCTCGTAGATTCGGAGGACGTGAACGGTCACGGCCCTGCCCTCGACCTGGGGGCCGAGACCCGTTGAGGGACACCGTTCGGAGGGGAGCGTCAACCACCGGTGAAAAGAGTGTCTTCTCGGAGAGATAAGACGAGCCCGGAGTTGGATTTGAATGGTCCGCTTCTCAGCAGATTACCCAGGCGGGTCATCGCCGTCTCTCTCGTACATCCGACAGGATTATCGGTAGGACTCCTGTCCACCCGAGACGTTGGACTCCTTCGAGCGGCTCCTGTGGTGGCTATTCGCCGGGAGCGCCGGTGCCAGCACGAGGAAGCTCGTCCTCTTCAGCATCAAGGAGGAACCAAGGAACGCGCAACAGCTTTCCATCGCGCTCAATCTCGATTACACGACTGTCAGACACCACCTCAAGGTGCTCGAGTCAAACAGGCTCGTGCTCACTGCGGGTGACAAGTACGGACGAGTCTACTTCGTCTCGGACTCCATGGAGGCACACTGGGACAAGCTCCTGGAGATCATTCAGAAGAATCGCCACAACCAGAAGGGGGCTGGAAAATAACAATTGACGACCATAACCGAAGGTCCGACGAAGACGGAGGGTAGACGATATCTCCAGAAGCTGTGGGTGCCTGTCGTACTGGCCATAGGGTTCGTGGCAGGCGAAGCGGTCTCGTACGGGACGGAGATGCCGACGTCTCAGGGGAGAGGAGGTCCCTTCGGCACCCACTTCTTTCCGTTCCCGAGCAATCCAGTATTCCAATACCACGTCCTCTTCACGACCATGGAGGTGGCCCTCCTCGTCGCACTCGTCATTATCTACGGCAGGATGTACGTTGAGACGAACGCAAACTTCGCCCTCGGACTCGTCTTCGTCCTCGTAGCGCTTCTCGTGCAGGCTCTACTGTCCAACCCTGTCCTTGAGGACCTCGTGGGCGAGGTGCCCTTGGGCCCCGGCTACTCGACCCCAGCGGCGGACATATTCACGATATGCGCCTACACGGTCTTCCTGTACCTTAGCCTAGACTGACCCTCGACCCGGCCTCACTCCGAGGGGTCAGCCACCAGACCTCAAGGCGCCGTGTGAAGTCCCAGCTTGTCGCGGACGAGTGTCCCCGTCTTCTCATCGTAGACCTTGTCCGGAGCGAAAGCCAGGAGCGAGTCCACGAGTGCCCCGACGGTGAGCACCGTGTTCTGACTCCAGACCGAGAGGACGCTGATACCAAGATCGACCCGTTCGCCCACTGACTCGAACACGACGCGTCCCCCGAAGAAGAGCCCGGGCGCCTCGTAAAGAATCTTGAAGATGCCTTCCTTCGAGAGTTCGAACCGCTTCCTTTCGATGAGCGCGACGGCAATCTTCTCTGCCGCAGCGCGGCCCTCCTCGGTCGACTCCTTCGCCACCCAAAGGTAGGGTTCAGGGACGCCTACAGTCTCGGCTCGCCGAGCCCCGACAATCCTGCCGTCAGTGACCACGAGCGCCCAGCCGTCCCCTCCCCCGAGGCGGATATCGCCCGAGGATATCACGGCGATCAGCTTTTCGCGGCGGATCATCGCGGCCTCACCGGCAGCCCATCGATCCGTCTGGACGCGAATTCATCAATCCCATGTTCTGAACAGAGGTGCTTAAACATGATTGGCGTGGGATTCTACCGCGGCGAGCGCTCTCCAGCACAGACCTGCAGGCGGTTCTTTTTCGGTTTATAAGAGACCTTGGGGACCTGATGTCCATGAAGCCGAGAGTGTGCGACACTCGTATTCAGCGAAGGTTTTTGGCTGGAGTGGACACTGATTGAGCAATTCCTACAAGGAGGCTCGAAAGAAGGAGGAAAGCAAGGGGCACAACCACCCCGTGAGCCAGAAGTGCGGCCCTCACTGTCCGCGCAACGAACGCTACAAGGGTCGGGAGAGGAAGATTGACCCTTTCCACAGGAACAAATAGCCAACACTGAAGTCGGCAGCCAGGTCAGAGCAGTGAAGTCTGGTCCAGCCATAGTGGTTCGGCCCGCAAGGACGAGCGACCTGCCGGCGATGCTGAGGAACCTGAAGAGCGTCGTGGACGAGCAGGTGTACACTTGGACTGAGCGCGTTGGAAGGGAGAAGAAGGAGCGTCTTCTCGCCGGGATTCGAAACCCCCAATCACTCAGCATAGTGGCCCAGCTGTCAGGCGAGAAGGGCATCGTAGGCCAACTGTCGCTCAGACCCCCCGGGGACGTGCGGAAGGTCAGCCATGTGCGCAACCTCTCCATTCTGGTCGTGAAAGGGTACCGGGACCGCGGCGTCGGAAAGGCCCTTCTGCAGTATGCAATCGACTGGGCTAGGAGGAAAGAAGGGGTCGAGAAGATCCATCTTGGAGTCTTCTTGACGAACACGAGAGCGATAGGTCTCTACAAGACGATGGGTTTCGAGGTCGAGGGAGTATTGAGGAGGCAGTACGTGATAATGTCGGCCCACGTCGACGAGATTCTCATGGGTCTGTTCGTGAAGTAGCCGGATCCCGCACCCAAGAGAAACGCTCTAATCTCCGTGGAGCCGGCGCCCCAATGTTGACAGGCCCAATCACCAAGCGCTTCCAGGTCGAGAGTGTGGTCTTCGACCTCTTTCACACCCTCGTCGACCCCGACGTTTACAGGCCAGAAGGATTCACGCGGGCCTACAAGATAGCGGCGGCCTTGGGACTGGCGGAGGCGGACGAGTTTGCGCGGTACTGGGACGAGGTTGAGGCAAAGAGGCACGTGGACGGCTCGAAGAAGGTGGCCCAATACGCCGACGACTATCTCCTCGAGCACAAGGGACGCCGGTGTACGCAGGAGGAACTGGACCAAGTCAACCTGCTGTGGGGCCGGATGCACGACCTGGCGCTTCTGAAGCCCCGGGATGAGGTAGTCTCAGCTCTCCGACATCTTCGCACCAGGGGCCTGAAGCTGGGCCTCCTCTCCAACATCGACGAGAGGGAGGCGGTCAACTGGGCCAACTCACCGTTATCACCGCTGTTCGACGTCGCCTGCCTGTCCTTTGAGATTGGACACAGCAAACCCTCGAAGGAGGCCTACTCACTCGTTCTCTCGAGGCTGGGGGCCGACGCCTCGTCCTCGATCTACGTCGGCGACGGTAGCCACGACGAGCTGGCGGGTGCGAAGAGGGCGGGATTCGGCCTCGTGGTCTTCATGAAGGGCTTCATCTCAGGCAACGGCAAGCGAAGCGACGAGGTGCTGAAGAAGCGTCAGGATGTTGCCGATGCAACGATAATGGGAATCGGCGAACTGGGCGCGCTGATCGACCAGCTGCAGGCCTGAGTCCTGACCGAGGCTAGCATACCTCAAGAAGCCGCTGGGGTGATACTTCCTTGCTCTAGCTCAGGTATCCTAGGCTTCTAGTCAGCTTGATGAGCTTGGCATCACGCCACCTTAGCGCTTCCTCGTGGCCCATGCTGAGCACCGGCAGTTCCCTCTCTCCCGAGACCGCCCTGGCCTTCGCCGACCGAGGCGGCTCGCTCCAAGTCTTCATCGTCTTCAGTATAGAGCTGGAGTGCGGTCCATAGCGCTCGAAGTAGGTCCCAAGCCCGCCCTCCCCGGCAGCGAGCGAGAACGTGGTGAACTGCCCCATTACGGCGAGCCGTATGCCCAGACCTGCCGTGAAGACCTTCTCGAGGTCTTCCATGCCCACCACACCGTCGTCCAGGAGGTTCAGGACCTCCCTGAATATCGCGGCCTGGATTCTGTTGGCAGCCAAGCCCGGCAGTTGCTTCTTTACGAGAATGGGCTCCCTGCCGAGAGCTTTCATGAACCTCCGCGCAGCGGCGACGGTCCTCTCGCTCGTCTTCTCGCTCGGCACCAGCTCCACTAGGGGTATCAGATGGGGTGGATTGAACGGGTGGACGACGAGGGACCTCTCCGGATGCAGGAGGCCCCTCTGAAGGGCGCTTATCGAGAGCCCGGAAGTGCTGCTCGCGATTATCGCCGTCTCTGAGACCTCCCTCTCTATCTCTCGGAGCGCCTTGATCTTCACAGCGAGGTTCTCGGTGACCGACTCCTGCACGTAGTCCGAGTTGGAGATGCCCCCAAGGTCGCTCGTCGGGGAGATCCGGGACATCACAAGGGCCGCGGAACGTGCAGTGAGCACGCCGTTGCCGACGAGAGATGAGAGCATCTCCTTGACGTTCGTCTTGGACCTCTCGAGCGACGCTCGATCTGTGTCGTACACGACCACCCCAACCCCCTTCATCGCGAAGAGCAGCGCCCAGCTTGAACCTATGATGCCGGCCCCGACACAGGCCACCTTCTTCGGAAGGCTTGTTGACTTCAAGACTCGTCACGCCCTTTCCGCCCGACTCTATTTAGGAGTGATTTTGGAGCGCCCGAAGAGGCGGTTGGTCGATGGGCCACATCATCTTTATCTGCGCGTCGGCCGACCGAAACAGACATCTCTTGAAAATCGCGATTCTAGGAACTGGGGAGGTGGGCTCGCACCTCGCGTCCTCCCTCGTCGACCTCGGGCATGTTGTGATGATTGGCTCGCGCACTGCAGAAAACGCAAGCGCGACCGAATGGGCGAGATTAAAAGGACCGAGAGCTTCGCACGGGACGTTTGCCGACGCCGCAGCGTTCGGAGAGCTAGTCTTCAACTGCACCGCCGGTGCCATCTCACTCGAAGCGCTGAGGATGGCGGGATCCCAGAATCTCAAGGGAAAGGTCTTGGTCGATGTCTCAAACCCCCTCGACTTCTCCAAGGGGATGCCGCCAACACTGACGATCTGCAACACCGACTCGGTGGGCGAGCAGATCCAACGCGCGTTCCCAGAGACGAAGGTTGTCAAAGCTCTGAACACCATGCGCCACGAGATCATGACCAACCCGGCGCTAGTCCCGGGAAGCCACGACGTCTTCATCTGCGGGAACGACCCGGAGGCCAAGGCCGAGGTGACCAGAATCCTGAAGGAGTGGTTCGGCTGGAAGAACGTGATAGACTTAGGCGACATCGCAGGTTCGCGCGGGCTCGAGATGGTACTCCCACTCTGGCTCAGGCTCTTTCGGGTCTACAATCGGGCTCTCTTCAACTTCAAGGTCGTTAGACAGGTTCCGGATGCTTGATGGCGCAGGAGGCGGCTCATAGAGAGATGAATGTACGATGGCGATAGTAGCGGTCTCCGACCAGCACCTGGGAATAGACACCGCCGACAAGGCCGCATTCAACCGGTTCTTGGACCAGCTCCAGAACGATTCGAGCGTGACCGACCTGGTCCTTCTCGGAGACGTCGTGGACATGTGGAGAAGGGACGCTTCCGGGGTCTTCCTCGAAAACAAGGACATCTTCGACAAGGTCATCTCGCTCCAGAAGAAGATGCACGTCTACTACATCGCGGGGAACCACGACTTCCACGTCCTCAAGTTGCAGGGGCACGGCTACCCGGTCAATTTCCTCAAAGACCTCTCGCTGCAGCAGGACGGGGTCACCTACAAGTTCCTCCACGGCTGGGAGTTCGACAAGATGCAGAGAGAGCACTTCATGGAGTCGCTCTGCCACGCGATGTCTGACGACAAGGGAAGCCGCGACAACAACATCTGGGCCGCCCTGGGTCGCGACGAAAGCGACCTGAAGCGCTTCTTGTCTGCCATGTTCCGCAAGGGCAGCATCCGTGACACGACGAACGCACTGCTGCTCGATCCGACGGTGAGGCTCAATGAGACGCTCGGGGGCGTCGAAAGGAAGGCGATCGCAAGCGTACAGCCGGGCGAGGTTCTCGTGTTCGGGCACACCCATAGGCCGTTCATCAACGACGTCGGGAGCGTGGCGAACACCGGTTCGTGGGTGACGACGGCACCCATCCACAACACCTACGTCCGTCTGGAAGGAGGGAAGCCCAGGCTCCTCGTCTTCGAGGGGCAGGAGATCACGGAGAGGACAGACCCCAAGAAGTCGGCCCTCTGACAGGGACCTCGAAGAGTGCAGCAGCCCGTCGATCAGCGAAGACTGGAGCGGGCCCCGTCACGTCCGACGACAGGCTTATCTCCACTGTGGGCAGCTCGCTCCGACTTCATGACCTCGTTCTTCATCACCGGCGGGTGCGGGTTCATCGGGCAGTGGCTCACCAAGAGGCTCGTTGCGGACGGCCACGATGTCACGATCTACGACGTCCAGGTCGACCGTAGCATAATGGGCGACAGCCGCAGTGTCAAGATAGTCAAGGGCAGCACGGACGACGCGGAGACGCTGACGAGAACCATAAAGTCGGCCAGACCGGAAGTGCTTGTCCACTACGCAGCGCTGCTCTCAGCGACGGCGGAGGAGAGCCCCCAGAGCGCGTACGAGGTGAACATCGCCTCGGCGTGGCCCCTCTGGAACGCCGCGAGGTCCGCCGACGTATCCAGCATCCTGTTCGCGAGCACCGCCGCGGTCTATGGGCCCAGCAGCGAGAAGGCGAGGGAGGACCACTACCACGTCCCGAGTACAATCTACGGCATCTCCAAGATGTATGGAGAGATGGTCGGCACATGGTTCTCGCGGACCTACGGAATCGACTTCGCCGCCTTCAGGTACGCGTCCGTGATAGGAGCCGGAAGAGGGGAGGGAGGGGCCTCCGCATTCACCAGCCTGATCATCCAGAGGGCGGCCGAAGGCGAGCCGTATGCCGTGCAGGTGCCGGCGAGGGCCCAGATGCCGATCGTCTACGTGAAGGACGCGGTCGACGCAACGCTCTTCATCCACCGGAACATCGGTTCCCTGAACAACGAGGAGAAGATCTTCAATGTGCCCGGAATAACCCCGGGACCAAGCGCGGGGCAGATAGCGAGAGTCGTGAAGAAGAAGATTCCCGCGGCCAAGATCGAATTCAGGCCTGACGAGAAGATATCAAAGATAGTCGATTCCTGGTCCAGAGACCTGGATTCAGAGAGGATAAGGAACGCCGGGTGGAGCCCATCCTACGGGGACCTCGACCGCCTCGTGGAAGACTTCATCGGCGAAGTCAGGGCGAGGAAGAAACAGGTACGAGCCTGACACTGTCGCGCAGCCCTCCGCGTGCCGTGCCTCGCCGAGCGATCAGGGCCAGGTCCCCTTCGGAGAGCGAAGACTCGCCCTCACATTCTCGCTAGGTTCGCCCTGTCCTCGTTGAAGACCGTCTCGAGGAATTGCTTCACGGCGCCCTGAAGCTGGGCATCGGGTATGCCTGCTGCCTTCCACTCTCCCACAACCGTGATACCCGTCTTCGACCCCTTCGGCGTATAGATCTGGAATGAGGTGGATCCCTTCATGGGCCCCTCTATCGTCTCGAAGACGATCCCGACGGGTGCGAAGACAGACATCCTCACCTTGTGCTTGACCCAGCCACCGTCGGGCGTCTGCGTCTCGTAGCTCAGAATGGGGTGCTCGCCCTGCATCTCCTGGCTGGCGTTCTTCAGGCTGGGGTGATCGTGGTCCTCAGACTGATTCAGCTTCCAAACCTTGTCGAGAGGTGCATCGAACTCGCTTCCTTCATCGTTCAAGAATACCATAGTTGAAAGAGAATTGCTATGCTATTTAGCATGAGCAGGGCGGGAAAGTATAGCGAGAGCGCGGGACGCCCTGCCTCGTCCGCGCAACAGGGCCCAAAGGCCAGTCCTGAGCGGAGATTTGGTGGTCCGTGCCGCGAACGTTTAACTTGGAAGGGCCTGCTGCAAGGGTCGAATCCCATTGCCGGGTTCTGACAATCGATTCTCCGTGGCTGCGCTCTCGGAGCGGGACAGGAAGGAGTCGAACGGGGAACTCAGGACGGTTCTGCTCAGCCACCTGACGGAGGACTCCCGGGGGATAATGCTCGACGTGGGAGGAGGGACGGGACTGCTGACCGAGACGCTCTCGGACGTCTTCGGCCAGGTGGTTGTTCTGGAGCCCGATCTCAGAAAGGTGAAGTACGGGGCGAAGAGACGGCAAGAGGTCGGGTTCATCCGCGGGAGCGCGCAGGGGATTCCCGTCGCCGGCGGCAGCATCGGGACGCTCGTCTCGGTTGCTGCCTTCCATCACTTCCAGGACCAGGACACCGCCCTCGAGGAGATGGGCCGCGTGCTGAAGCCACAGGGGAGGCTGTTGCTGGTGGAGATAGACGTCACGACGGTCCGTGGCAAGATTCTCCGATTCACCGAGAACCGCCTGATGGGAGGGAACTCGAAGTTTCTAGTCCCCGACCAACTCCTAGAGAAGGTCGGGCACCACGGGTTCGTTGACGTGCGCCTCGACAGGACGTCTAGAGGCTACGTCGTAGTTGCGACGCGCGGTCCTGCCCGAGTGTGCTGACGGCCGCAGATTAGTAGAGCCCGTCCATCATCGACCTCTGGTTGTCCGCGAGCTTGTCTCCGTCGCCCTTCGCTATCTGACGGATTATCTTCCCATCCCTCACCGAGTAGGACCTGTCGCACCTGGCGACCACGATGGGGTCGTGGGTCACCAGAATGAAGGTCGCCTGCCTCGCGTCCCGAAGGGAAGTGATCAACCCCATGAGTGCCTCAGCCGACTTCGAATCCAGGTCTCCCGTCGGCTCGTCTCCCAGGATGACTGACGGGTCATTGGAGAGCGCCCTCGCGACCGCGACCCTCTGCTGTTCTCCTCCGCTCAGCTCTTCCGGCGTGTGCCCGGTCCTGCCCTCGAGGCCGACCGTCTTGAGCAGCGTCTTCGCGCGCTCGGCGCGCTCCAGCTTCGGAACTCCCGCCAAGCTCATGGGAAGTTCGACGTTCTCGAGAGCCGTCAGCGCCGGTATCAGGTTGTAGAACTGGAAGATGAAACCAACCTTCCGGAGGCGGTAGTCTGCCAGCCCGTCGTCATCGAGGCGTCCCAGGTCGACCCCGTCCACGGCCACGCTCCCGCGAGTAGGTCTGTCGAGGCCGCCGATCATGTTGAGCAGGGTCGTCTTGCCCGACCCGGACGGCCCGACTATCCCGACGACCTCGCCCTTGGAGACCGTCAGGTCGACGCCGTTAAGGGCGGTGACCGGGAACTTCCCGTGCCTGTACTCCCGGGCCAGTCCTGCGACCTGGACCACCACCGGCCTAGACATGGCGGAGCGCCTCCACCGGATCCATCTTTGACGCATGCCATGCGGGGTAGAGCCCGGCCAGGACCCCTACGCTGATCCCGAGGGCCAAGCTCAGGACGACCAACCCGGGAGTGATCGACGGCGCAAGAGCCCCTCGGAAGAGGCCGCCGACTCCCGCTCCGCCGAGCCCACTTGCGCTCGCTGCTCCGGTGAACGAGGGAAGCGCGAAGGAGACGATGGCCCCAATGAGGATCCCAGCGGCGGCACCTATGACCCCTATCAGGAAAGCCTCGCTGATGAATATCTTCATGATCTGTCCCTGCCTTGCTCCGAGCGCCTTCAGCGTCCCTATCTCCCTCGTCCTCTCGCTAACCGATATCATCATGGTGTTCACCACGCCGAAGCCCCCCGCCAGGAGGGCAACGAGGCCGATTACCGTGAAGAACGTCGTCAGGGTGCCTGACAGGGTCGAGGCGGCGGTCGCCAGATTCGAGGAAGTCACGACCTTCACCCCCGGAACCTTTGAGCCAATCTCGGACGCAATCTGGGTCACGTTGCTGGAGGTGTCCGCCTTGACGTAGATCTCGGTCAGCTTCCCTTGGTCGCCCACTATCGCCTGGGCATTGGTGAGAGAGACGTAGATGGACCTGTCCAGGAAGGTGTTCCCGCTGGAGTATATTCCGACAACGGTGTAGGTCGCACCGCCCGTGGCGTTGGCGCCGACGGTGACCGAGGAACCTGCGCTGACTCCAAGTCTGCTGGCGAGCGTCTCTCCCAACACCACCTGATTCCCTGAGGCTGACGTGATTGAGGTCCCACTCAGGATGTTCAGGCCGCCGGTCACGTTCGAGTATGTGCTGGGGTCGATTCCGGAGAGGAGGACGGCGTCGCCGTCGACGTAGCCGGTGGCCGACAGCTGTCCGGTGACGGCATAGACTCCGCTGAGGCCGCTGATTGCGGACGTGGTCGACTGATTGAGCGGATACGCGGTGGAGAACAGCGCCCGGAGGCCCGCGCCGCCTCCCGTGGGTATCGTTGAGTTGACAACAGTTATCTGGGCCGGGAGTATGTCACGGATGAGCCCGCTGGTCCGGGTGGAGGTCCCGGCGGTCAGGGAGAGGAGGACCATTATCAGCGCGACGCCCACGACTATCCCAGAGACCGTCAGGATCGTCCTCCCCTTTCGTCTCCTCAGGTTGCGGGAGGCCATGCTCAGCGATGACACGTGAAACCGTCTCGAGCCGGTCGGGGACCGGTATATGCATTCGGAACGCTGGGTCCAGCGCGCCCCGATACACGTGAGTTTACTTCTTGAGGGTCGGCTCGGGCGCCGGCGCCTTCGTCTTCGTGTAGCGCATCCCCTTCAGTTGGATTGCCCGCGTGACCCGGGCTCCGAGTTCCCTCCGCTCGGCGTCGGCCAGTCCGAGCCTCTCCATCATCCTGAGACTGTTCTCTACCGCGTTTCCCCGGAAGTGGTTGGCAAAGTACCCGTAGATCTCCTTCGCGTGCCCCTCGACTTCCTTAACCTTGGGAACCCAATCCTCGATCTCCGCGTCGCTGTACCGATAGTCGTTCCACTGCTTCTTACCCCGCCCATACCATCTGATTACGGCGAAGTCCGCCGTGACCGCGGTGTCCGACTGGAGAAGAGGGTCGTCGGAGATCGTGTTCGCTATCTTGCACTGCCTTAGGAGGTCCCAGGTCTCCGGCCGGTGCCACGAATTGTTCCGGAACTCCACTGCGAACTTGAGGTCGGCCGGGAGCGCCCCAAAGAAGTCTATCAGTCTCCCGAGGCCGTCCTTGTAGGAGAAGCTCGGCGGGAGCTGGAGAATCAGCGGCCCGAGCTTGCCTGCATCCTCCAACGGCCTCAGGTCGTAGATGAAGCGCATGAGGTCCTCACCCACCCCCTTCTGGACGTCCAGCCTCTTGTCGTGGGTGATGAGCTTAGGGACCACTGCCGAGAAGACGAAATCGTCGGGCGTCACCCTCGCGCATGCCTGTATCATCGCCTTCTTCGGGTAGGCGTAGAAGGTCGAATCGATCTCGGCGGTCTTGAAGATTCTCGAGTAGAAGGTGAGCTTGTCCATACCATCCCTAGGATAGAAGACGTTCTCCCATTCCTTGTATGACCAGCCGGAGGTGCCGAGACGGATTACAGCCAACTCTAGGACGAGCCGACCTTCCTATTCGAGCCGTATTATGCTTATTTTTGGTTCTAGACCTGTCCTACGCCTCGGAAGAGCGAGTAAGGTCGGAGAGACCAATCTCAGCCCCCGGCCGTGACCCGGAGGGTCTCATTCTGGGTGGCTCCGGTTGAGAAGATGAACTCCATGGCAATCATGTAAGAGGCGCCAGCCGTCACATTCCGAACGGACGTGGAGCCTGTGGCGATCTGGTGTACGGTCAGGGCGTTGGCGGCGCTGACAATGGCGGTGTTGTGGTAGAACGCGATGAAGGTAGATCCCGGCAACCCGGACGAGTTCGTGACCTGGATCGTCCAGATGGGGTCGGTCGCGGTGTTGTTGACCGATATGTTCAGCTCGCTGACGCCGTAGGCGCTTGGGGTCGCAATGGACGCGCTCACCAGGATGGTGTCCGCTGGGCGCCCGCAACCTAGGCAGCCGACCAAAGTGCTAGTGTGGATGAGGAGAGCGAGCGCGGCCACGCCGATGGCAGCCGCAGCGACGATGGCGGCGGACGCCTTCAGCCGCGAGAACCCTCTGCGACGCAACAGGACGACCGACGCGTCATGGCGCCCCCTCGTTATATGTTCAGCCTATGGCCGACTTCCCGAGCTGGCTAGTTCCGCTCTGACGCGTCAGGCGACAGGCTCGACGACTCCGAGCGCATCGAGGAAGTAGCCAGGGAAGAGGGTCCGGTGGGCGTTTACGAAGCGGGTGAAGTTCGAGTCCAGGACGTATGTGATTGCGTGGTCGGTCTCGCTCCTGACGCTCCGCCCGTAGGTCTGCACGAGCCTGAGCGCGGTCTGCCAGTCGTACCACCCCTGGTCGCGGTCGAGCTTCACCCGGGTCCTCCTGTCAGAGAGATCTGGGTACGGGACCTTGACCACGATCTGGAACCTCGAGAGGTCGTCCTTCAGGTCAACGCCCTGGTAGAGGCTAGGCGATATGAGGACTGACGCGTCCGTCGACCCATGTATCTGCAGCAGGACGGACCTCTCGAAGGTCCCCTCGGTGGTGACGAGCCGGGCCCTGCCGGCCTCCGAGACGTGCTGCATGATGTAGTTGACCTGCTGGTACGACGTCGTGTGAACCACTCCCCTTTCGCCTGCGTGGCGCTCCAGTATCTGGTCAACCGCCCTCGCGATCCCCTCCATTGATGCCTCCATGCTGGCCCGGCTGAGCGAGGCCACGTTGAGGGCGCGTATCGGCCTGTTCTCGACGGGGAAGATCGACTCAGGGACCGCGATGTAGCAGACGTCTTCCTCCCTAATCCCCAGCGCTCGGCAGAGGAGGGACTTCGAGAAGATGGTCGCAGACATCAGGAGGACGGTGTCGGCCGTCTGGAAGAGCGGACCCGCATAGCCGCCGACGTCTATGGGCTGGAACACGACCTCGTCGACCGACCCGTCAGCCGACTTCTTCACACTGTTGACGACCCAGTTGCTTGGAGAGGCCTTGAGGTCCTTCGTGAAACTCTCGAGCGAGTCCAGAGTGCTCTTGCAGGTCGCGACCTTGTCTTGGAAGTCCTGATCGTCCAGGTGGATGGCACAGAACTCGTCCAGCGTCTTCCTCGCGTCGGCAAGGGCGCCGTACCAGGCAGCGGGGTCGTCGACCCCTCTATCGGGTATGGAGACGCCCTGCCCCTTGTCGCCTGTGGCGTCGTGGTAGAGCTGAACGACAGACCTCCTGAGAGAGAACGAAGCGAAGCCCACTAGCTGCTTCTCCAGGTCGTGGGCCTCGTCGCAGACCAGGAGCTTCCTGTGGGGCAGGTCCTCGGCATATCTGAGCTCGCTGAGGAAGAAAGGATAATTGCAGATGGTCACCGGCGCCTTGAAGGACGACCACTTCTGGTCGTAGTAAGGACAGAGCCTCCCTCCCTTGAGGTTCTCGCACTTCGAGTTCCTGTTGCAGAGGTGTTTCTTGTGCTGGTCGTACTGCTCGAAGCTGAGGTAGTGGGAACAGTCGGTGAGCTTCCAGTCGACCTCGCACCTCCCCTTGCTGCACGGCAGCTCGAGTCCCATGGTGGTCGGGACCAGGCAGCGGAAGTTGGGCTTGCCCTTCACGACGGCATAGCCGAAGTCCGAGACGTACTGGTCCTGGAGCTGCTTGGTGGAGGTTACTATGTAGGCGGAGGCGAGATGATTGCAGAGGGCGGCCGCGAGGGCCGACTTGCCGAAGCCCACGGGCGCTTCGAGCATGATGAACTTCTTCCTCGATGCAACTGCCTGCTCGATCTGCTCGAGGGTCTCCCTCTGGAACCTGCGCATGGAGCCGTACGGGAAGGAGTCGGCGAGCGTCATCTTCCCCGAAGCCGTGTACCCGCAGTTTGGACAGAAGGATGGTCCCTTCTTGGGGACCTTGAGGCGGGTGTCGCATTCGGGGCAGAATCTCAACTGAAGCGTTCTCGAACCCATTTTCCTTGTGGGCTTAAATTGTTAGTCCCCGAATTCGCGTAGTTGTCCGACCCAGGAAGTATCTGATGTCGCACCACAGGTGCGCTGCAAAGACGGTCTCACCCTGTCTGCGCAGACGAAGGCACCCAACCAGCGGAGATTTTCGTCAAAGTTGGGGTCCACCCCTTAGCAACGCTTTTCTAACCGTCCTGCGTCCTCAGCGTGTCGTGGGGGACGAGCACAAGATGGTGGCGCTTTCCATCATAGCTACACTCACGACCGGGCTCGTAATACTCCTGGCCACGATAGTAGTGAACGGAGGCTTCTCGGAGGACCTGTTCTTCAAGTACGTCTTCCCGATGATCATTGCTTCCGTCTCGCTGGCGGTCTTCTTCGTCTTCGTCTTCGCCAAGAACAAAGGAAAGTTGCCCTGGTTCTAGTAGTCGAGCCGGACTACCTTTGCGCACGTCGGCCTGCCGCAGTGCGCACTCGGCCAGGTCCCGAAGAGGCTACTTAATCCCACTCTCGACGAACTTGGTGCCTGCGTTCGTCAGGACGTAGGCCTTGAGACTGTCCTTGTCGTCCTTCACCTGCATCATGTGACCCTTCCAGACGTTCTTCAGAATCTTGTCCGCTACGTTGCCCGGGACCTTCTCCCTCGCGTCGACGAATCCCTTCTCGATGTCCTTGGCGTTGAAGGAAGCCAGCCCCGTCTGCTTCTCTAGATAGTAGCCGATCACGAGAGACCTCTGGACGTCATCGGTCGGGCTCTTCTCTACCATGAACTGGCGAATCGAGAGCACCTTAGGAGCGACAGGCGCAGGCTGAACCGGCTGGGGGGGCATCTGCTGAACTACCGCCTCTCCGACACCCATCTTCTGCTCGAGCGACTTTATCCTTCTCTCGTGTTCCTGAAGCATCTCTTCCATCCGCACAAGCGCATCTTGACTGCTCATCTACCACCAATCTCCTGCAGCCTTCACGGCTAACTTCATCGATACTTTAATTCTCGCAAGGGCGGCACTTGGACTCCCTCCTCCGTTCGCCGCTGGCACCGTCATTCGGTCCACGCCTTCGCGACCTCTTTCAAGGAGAACCTCCAGCGGCAGCAGAGAGATGAAGGCATGGCCCATCCCCACGTACGGGTCCAGGAAGAGCGGGGGCACTCGGTTTGGGATTGACGATGCTCCCCGGCCACCGCCGCGCCCTCGCAAAGGATAACTAAGGGGACGAGCAAGCGCGCCCATGCCGAAAAGCAAGGAAAAGCGAAAGGCTCACACTGGGACAGAAGAGATTCTAGATTCATACGAGAGCTGGCTGAAGCGACAGAGGCCGAAGGAAGTGAAGGCGAAGGCGGGTTTCACGAGCGGCGAACCTGAACAAGCCTGAAGAGCCCGAGACGGCCAAAACCATCTCCCACTCGGTTTGCCTTCATGGGGTCGCGCCCGAAGCCACTAAAGACTCCGGTGGGTTGGACGATAGGAATAATCCTCTAGGTTCTATGTGAAACCAAGACCCGACGAATCCATTTTTCGGACACAACTCTCGCAACGTAACCCGCGGGGCGTTCTGTAGACCTTCCCCGTTGCGCCGCACACTGGACACCGCTCGACGGCTCTGTTCACAGTCGTTGTTGAATTGTGCCACTATAAAACATGGCCGAGTGGGACCGGGAATGCTCTTTCATCCTCGGCGAGAGTCTGAAGCCAATTCTTTTAACCCGTCGGACTCGGGTGTCAGAGCATGGCTTCAATCAGGGTCGTGGATGACGGCGTCGCCCCGGTCGTGGGGAAGGGTCTCGAGGCCCCATTCAAGCAGGGTGAATACTACGTTATGGATACGGCAGACGACCTCGCAAGATACTGGAACAAGCTCCCGCCCGGAAGACGGGCAGAGCTCTCGAAGCAGTCGAGGAAGGAGAACAAGGACATCCGGCTGATCCTCGACGGGTTCGTCCACAAACCTGCGAAGACCAAGTAGACTAATCTCAACGCCAGGGCTACGAGAAGGCGAACTCCGTCCGAAGCCGCCTGGCGGACCTGCCCCCAAGGTCCAGCTCAACTATGCGAGGGTCTCCGTCTGTGCGGAGTCACGCTCCAGCCCAGACACTCTCACGCCGACAAGCCTTACAGCCTCGCCGCGCGGCTCGAATTCGGCCAGCAGGTCCCTAGCGTTCGCCTTCAGCACCTCCTCGCTGTCGGTGTAGCCAGGGAGCGTCCTCTCCCTCGTGTGCGTCTCGAAGTGCGAAAACCTGATCTTGATCCCCGCGACCCTGAACCTCACTCCCGCCTGTTTTACCCTAGCGCGAAGCTCGTGCGCCGCGTCCTCGGCCTCGGAGTAGACCTTTCCGAATTCGTGGACGTCCTCCCTGACGGTCCGCTCGACGGCGAGTGACTTCGGCATCTCCCGGGCCCGCACTGGCATCCTCTCCTGCGCGTGCACGACGCCCCAGAGCCACACCCCGGTCTTTCCGAACCAGGTCATCAGCTGCCTGCCCGGCACTGCCTGGAGTTGCGCTATTGTTTCGACGCCGTGCTCCTGCAGGAACGCTTGAGTCTTCTTCCCAACCCCCGGGATGACCGAGACGGCGAGCGGGGCGAGGAAGGCAGCAGGAGAATCGAGCGGGACCACCGTCAGGCCGTCCGGTTTCTGAAGGTCCGACGCTATCTTGGCCGAGGACTTGTTCGGCCCTATCCCGATCGAGCAGGTGAGACCGTGGACGCTGCGGACCGCGTTCTTAACCACCTGCGCCAGCTGCTGCGCCTCCGCCAGCGTGGCGGCCCTACCGGTGACGTCCAGGAACGCCTCATCGATGCCAGTCTGCTCGAACGCGTCGCCGAACTCCTTTAGCGTGCGCATGACCTCCTCGGAGACGCGCTCGTAGAGGTCGAAGTTCGGGGGCAGGTAGACCGCCGTGGGGCAGAGCTTCCACGCCCTGGATATCGGCATGCCTGACCTGAGACCGAACTTCCGCGCCTCATAGGAGCAGGTCATCACCACACCTCTACCGTTGCCGTGCTCGGGGTCGGCTCCTACGACGACCGCCGCGTTCCGGAGCGCCGGGTTCTCTCTCGCCTCGACCGAGACGTAGAAAGCGTCCAGGTCTATGTGGAAGATTATCAGGCGCGTCTCTTGCTGCATGGTGCGGTTAGAACCCTGTGAGGGTCCCCTGGGCCGAATCCGCCGGGCCGGGGACCTGCTTCTCCTTCCAGTCCATCTCTATCATCCCGAGCAGCCTCCTGAACTCATTGACCGACTCTGGGCCGAAGCCCGCAAAGTGGTTGTTGAAGAAGACGTACGCGCTGTCCAGACCCTCGCTCTTCTCCTGGAGCTTGCCCGCCCACCTCTCCATGTCGGCCTTGCGCTCCTTCTGTATACCGCCGAACTCGGTTATGTCCCGCTCGCCGACCATGCGGAGCACCGTGAAGTCGGCGGTGACCTCGGCCGGCGTCTCGAGATACTGGTTGAGCGACCAGGTCATCGCGACGTTGTTCTTCTCGAGCAGCTTGTAGACCTCCGGGATGAACCAGGACTTGTGCCTGAACTCGATGGCGTGCTTGTACTTCGGGCTGAGGAACTCGACGAACTTCTTCATCGCGGGCATGTGCTTGTCCGCCTTCACCGAGGGCGGCAGCTGTGCGACGATCGGCCCGAGCTTGGGCCCCAGTTTCCCGACGACGCTGTAGAAGTAGGTGAGGGTGCTCTCGAAGTTCTCGAGCTTGTTGTCGTGGGTTATCTTCTTGGAGAGCTTGGGGCTGAAGACGAAACCTTCGGGGGTCGATCTCATCCACTGATCTATCATGAACTGGTTGGGAATCCTGTAGAAGCTGGAGTCGATCTCGACGCAGTCGAAGACTCGCGAGTAGAACCTCAGGTAATCCTTGGCGGGCAGGTCCTTAGCGTAGAACGGGCCGGCCCAGTCCTTGTAGGACCAGCCGCTGCAGCCTACCTTGACCTTCTCTGACGGGGACAATCGCGCCAAATGCCCGGTTCCTCATAATAAACGTGACTCGCCGGACCACCCGCCGGTTAGACGGACTCCTGAGTTTATCTACGGAGAGCGACCTACTCCCAGCGGTTTTGGTCAGTTGCCCGTCCTGCGGGACCGAGACAGTGCAGAGCATGGTCTTCTGCCACTCGTGCGGCCAGCGGGTCGTACCCGAAGCGGGCGGGATGCAGGCGACCTCGTCCCCGCCTAGCGGGGGACCGGCGCAGATTCCGAACCCTCATAGGACAAGGAACGTGGCAATAGTCGCCGTTATTCTGGTCCTCGCCGTCGCGGGGCTAATCTTCGTGCTGGATGGCGGCCTCTCCAACCACACCCAGACCGTCGTCGTCGCCAGCGGCGCGGCGGTCGTCCCTCGGGCCTTCTACAGGTACGACGCCTTCACCGTACCCTCGGGAGCAGGGAACCC
>Ga0187867_10001573_pt1 | contig 19692 bp, 23 predicted proteins | sample June2016WEW_13_1_FD_132976 | JGI IMG/M metagenome (GOLD analysis project Ga0187867, IMG submission 132976) | Peatland microbial communities from SPRUCE experiment site at the Marcell Experimental Forest, Minnesota, USA - June2016WEW_13_10 | ecosystem: Environmental > Terrestrial > Soil >...
GAAAGTCTTGCGGCGCGGATCGCCAAAGCGCTCGCCGTGCTGCCGACCTGTTTTGTCGCCGATCCTGATGCTCTCCCCGGCATGCCGCCTGCAGTGTGGCGCCTGGCGATGGCCCATATCCGCGAGGCGCAGCATCCTCGGGCATTGCTTGGGCTCGATAACCTGATCGACCCGCTGGCCATGATACGGAGTTTGCGTGACAGCCTGGAGCACGCGGAAGTAATGGCCTTTGATGCCGCAGGCGACACCGAATTGGGTGGACCGGATGCTCTGCACAGCGATGCCGCTTTGTTTCTTGCCCGCAAGGCGGGCCCTCTGGGCCGGTTGGGGGTGGCCATCCCGACCCCGATCTCGCCATTGGACCTTTACGCTTTGATGCATGAGGTGGCGCTGGTCAACCAGGCGCGGATCATCGCCGTTGCACCTGGTTGGGGGTTTTGTCACCGTATCGGGCCGGACGGTGAGGAGGCGGGCAATGCCGGCTGGTTCGGTATGGGAGTCGGGCTGGATGAGGTGGATGACCTGCTCGGAAATATCGCGTGCGATGCGTAGCCTGCGTGTGACGGGTTTGGCCGTAAGTTGAATTGACCAAGGCCACGTCAAAAGAGGTTGCCTTCAATGATGCCTAAGTGGCTGCAGAAGTGGCAAGCCGGGCTCGCAGGACTCAACGGCGCTCCGAGCCAGGGTGCCGATCGTCGAGGTGCGACGCGCCACGATGTGCATTTTGAGGTTTGGCTTAAACGGCGAGGTCTCGTGCCGGCGGCCGGATCGGTATTCAACCTGTCGCGAACCGGGGCCGCGATCCGAATTCATGGCTGGAACGTACCGGTTCCCAGTCCGTGGCCCACCCGATTGAACCACGGCGACGAGATTTGGCTGACAGGCTTGTTCGACACACCGGCTTCGTGCTGGGTGATTGGGGTCAACGAAGGCGTGCTGCGCCTGCATTTCTCATTGGACGACGACACACGAGAGAAGTTGCATGAGATGATTGCGGCTCTTCCGCAACAGGAGTTTGCGCGGCCGCGGTGACCATTGTTCAGGGCGTTTGTTGTCACAGTGGAATCTGTCGGTTGGAGGAGCACATCAATATGTCGAGACATAAACGATTTCTCGCCGCACTGAGCGGTATACTCGGGCTCGCCGGCGTCATGGTTAACGTTGCAAATGCGTCAGAAAACGCGACCTTCGAATGCGCCGCGGGCGTGTCGCAGGTCTGCTATTTCAGTATCGTCCGGCAGCCGGGCAGGTTGCAGAATTTTGTCGTGCAGGGTCACCAACGTACCTCCATTGCTGGTCTTGCTCCCGGTCACGATTGGTATTTGGTTGGGGTCAACCATCCTGCTCCGCCGAGCCTGGTTGCCTGCCAGCATGCGAATTTCGTGTGCAAAGCCGCGATCGTGCACCTCGGGGTCAATCAATAGGACGTTGCAGCCGTCGCGCCAGCATTCGGGTCACGGCAAGCGATACATCGTCGGTGGCAAGACGGCGATAGTCCCAGATCGGATCTGGCCCAGGCGGAATGACCGCCATCGTTGCGTTGGCTTCGAACAACAGGACCGATCCGTCGTTTGCCAAGGCAAAGTCCACTCCGGCGTAATCCAAAGCCAATGCCGTGCAAATTCCGGTAAGTGCCGCCATGGCGCGTTGCCCCAGTACGGCGGGCATGTCGTCCAGGAAACGCCGCTCTTCGTCGCGATAGGCAGCATTCGTTGTCATCGCAGCGGTGAAATAGTGCACCTTCCAATCCTCCGAGATTGCCAGGTGCAGAGGATAAAGTGCGCCATCGATAAACATCACACGGTATTTGCGCGCCATGCCGTCCGGTCCGCTTGCATCGAGGTACTGGATCGCCAGCAGATCGTCGCCAGGTAAGGTGGCCATCGCGTCGCGCAACGCCGCGCGATGGTCGACGAGGCGGAAATGTTGGCCGGTGTGAAAGCCTGGCGTACGCAGCAACAGCGGAAAATTCAGGGTTGCGCACGCAAGGATAGCCGCGCGCGACAATAGGGTGGTGGTCGGCACGATCACGCCTGGTACATCGGCAAGCCGCCGTGCGTTGTTTGCCCGCCCGGTTGCCGCGACCAACGCCGGCGGATTGATGACGGGCGCGGTGACGCGAGCGACGACTTGTTCAGCTCGTGCCAGCGCCTCACTGCAAAGTTCGGCGTCGCCGATCGCGTTGACCACCAACTGATGTGGCGGCAACGGCAATGCGGGATCGTAAAATTCAGTGTAGAGTGCGATGATCGCGAAGCGGCGATCATGGATCCATTGCTGCGTGCGAATATTGCCACCTCGCGCTGAGACCAGCAGCAACAGCGGGATTCCCGACCCGACACCACGATACGGTTGGTTGATGATTGAGTGCCCACCGAAGCCGTGCCGCCAATGCGTGTCCGGCGCAGGCTCGCCGAGTTCGGTCAGCACCCGGGCGAGTCCCTGGTGTGCTTCGGGACATAAGGGGTCGAGATCAAGCGCTGCCTGGTAATGCGGCCGTGCGCTTGCGACATCGCCATCCTCCAGCAGCAAATTGCCAAGATTGACGTGTCCGACCGGACTTTCAGGATGATGTCGCACCAACTGGACGTAAATGGTATGTGCGGCGGAGCGGTAGCCGCTCATGGCAGCGAGTGCACCCAGTTCATTCAGCGCGGCGAAATGCGTCGGGTCACTGCGGAGCAGATCAACGTAGGTCTGCTTCGCAGCCGCATCCTCGCCGCGCATGGCAAATGCCCGAGCTCGCATGAGAATCCCACCGGCAGCGTCATTATCGTTCAACATCGCATCGCCTGCATCGCTGCCAGACACAGGATGGCATGCACTGCTAATGGCTCGGGGCCGTGTCGGGTTCAAAACGCTTACTGAAGTAGAGTTGACTGTATCCCGGCGGATAGTCTTCCAACGTGCCAAACCGGGTGTAGCCGAGTTTTTCGTAGAATGGGCCGGCCTGGAAGCTGAACGTGTCGACGAAGGCTCCGCGGCAGCCGCGTCTCCTGGCCTCGTCTTCCGCGGCTGCCATCAATGCGGCGCCCACCCCTTGGCCGCGCAACGCCTCGGGGACGAACAGCAACCCGACATGCATCCAATCAAACATGGTGGCACCCCAAAATCCGCCGGCGAGGGTGCCATCGTCGGCCCGCAGCGGAATCACCAGCAACCGCGGTTGCGCCGGACCGATCAGCGATCGCGAGCTTGCATCAAGCAACTGCACCAAAGCCTGGAACGTGCCGGGCGCTGGCGACTCAGTCGGGATGAATTTGCCGGGTTTGTTCGCCCCGGCCCCGTGGCCGTTATTCGGTTTGCCGCCTCGGTCCGCTTCGGTGCGGGTGATCATGGTATCATGTGAGCTGCTCATAAGGCATCGCGTCCGATCGGCGAAAAGTTGAGTTTAACGAAGTCGGCTCCTTGGACAGTCAGTCAACGATCGGGTTGGTGCGTGACCTTTGGCGCTGCCTGGCTCGGAATGCCCATCCTGACGGACGTTGCGTTGCGTGTGCGATCTGGACAACGGCGATCCTGCCAAACCTGACGTTATACGGTCAGCCCGGGGAGCGTGGTGGCGGATGACGAACTCGCATAAGCCTGCAACGCCCGCATCATATCCGCTGCCAGAGCTTGTGACACATTCGGCGTGTTGCCCGACGCCGCGGCGGGTGAAGGCGACGTTGTGCTGGCGGTGGCACTGGGCTCGTGATGGTGGTGATGGTGCGGTTGCGCTGGCTCGGTTGCATTTTCCTGGCCGGTGGGAGGGGTCTGACCGCCGGCATCGCCACCTGACTGGGTAGCCTGCAATTGAGCGTAAATCGTTTGCAAATCCGTCGCCAATTGTTGCGCGGGATCGGTCGTAGTCGAACTTGCAGCCGTTGTGGCAGTGGCACTTTGCCCTTGCACCAATACCGCCTGCACATTTGCGGCAAGTTGTTGGAACGGATTGGCCTGCGTCGCGGATGACCCGTTGGTTTGCGGAATACTTCCAGCGAACTGCGCGGTCGGGCTGTTCTGGGATGAGCCATTGGCGGATTGTGGGATATACGGCGGAATCCAATTGGATGATTGGAGACTGCTGATTGACACGATATCTGGCTCCTGCCTGTGGCTTACCCCGAACTACGATCTCGACGTGGGGGGTGGTTAACCGTTCAGGTCAATTAACCGACGAGCAGTTGTGACCTGGTTTCAGTTTTGACACGATATCGGAGTGTTAACAGCTAAGCGCCATGCCGAACTCAATACGATGACGGAACACCCCTGGGTCCGACCGCAATGCCTCGCGCGATCATGTTCCGGCCGCCTGGGCAAACCCCGAGCCCATCCGGTTCGATCAGCACGTCGACGACTGCCGTTGCATGCTGGGCCATCGCCTTAACCCTGATCTGTTGCACAGCTGCAACACTCGCAGCCTCCGGTGTCTGCGCGCACCCATAGCCGGAGATTGGACCAATCGATCCGACCACCGCGGGTCCCGGCGCGCCAAGCGGCACGATACTGACCCGCTGCATGGCATCTTGTGTTGCCTTTGGCGCGTAGTGCAAATCTGTTACCTCGGTCGGTGGACTGCATCCCGCAAGGGCAAGCATCGCGAGCAGCGCCACCGCCAAGGCACAACGTCGAGGAACGCCGGAAGCGTCTGATATATTCAGGATCTCGATCATGTTCTGCATCGGATCGCATATACCACTCCAAGGTTTCGCCAGGCTTGCTCTGCGCTCCGGCGTGACGGGCAACGACGAAACAGACCTGTAAGGTTTGCCTGGTAGCGTCGGGTGGTAATCGCAGGAGTTCCGGTATGAAGGGCGTTGCCCTGCTGCTTCGCCTGGCCCAGTACGAACTGGAGGAACGCCGGGCCGATCTGGGATTTATCAACCAGGCGCAAATGCAGACCGAGACAGCGATCGGCGAACTGGATGCAACCGTGGCCCGCGAGGCTAATATCGCTTTGGCGGATCCTGCGGCCATCGCGACCTTCGGCGCCTGGTCAGGCCAGGCTGCAAAAGGTCGCAGCCAGTTACGAGCTCGTTCCGAAGAACTCGACATCAGTGCGGATGGGGCGCGCGAAAATCTGCGCGAGTCGGCAGCGCAACTCAGACGTCTGGAAATTGTGCTGGAGACGGAACGGGCAAAGGCACGGCGCACAGCGGCGAGACAGGCCGACGCCCAGGCTGATGAGCGCGAACTGGCCCGGCGCGACCGAAACAGATCTGACTAAACCGGAATCCCGGGACGCTTCTGAAAGCGTTCCCAGGCCGCAAGGATTTCGTCGATCTGGGTGTTCTGATCGGCCTTGCGCAAATCGATCATACGATCCCGCAGCTTCAGAATGATGTGTCCTGCCGGCAGGTTGGCCGCTGTTTCCAGCCGATCCAGAAAGACCCTGCCAAGCGTCGGATCACCGCGCATGATCCGATACGCCACGTAGACGAGTGCCGAGGCGCGGCCATAGCGCATCAATTTGCGGGCAAACCCGCGGAACCGCATCAATTCCGGATGTTCCCTGATTACGTCGCGGATTTCCGACGATGTCGGCCGAGCGTTCGGTTCTCCTTCGGGGCGCAGTTCGCGTCGCCAGAGCAGAACCGCGGTGGCCGAGATCAGCGCCTTGTCGCCGAAATCCTCAAACATTTCGTCCAAAGCGGGCGCCTTCTTGGCCTGCTTGTCATAGGTTGGGAAGGCTTCCTCAGGCAGACCGCGCATCACCAGCACTTCGATCGGTTGGCCCGCCTCCAGCACGGCCGACAGGCGATGCTGACCATTCAGCAACCGTCCGGAACGAGAAAAACAAATCGGCTGCGCATTGAACATCCACTGGCCGTTGCGGATATCACGCGCCAGCGCCGCGACATGGGCCTGCACGATGTTCCGGTTGCCGCGATTGGCAGCCAGATATTCCTCGGCTCGTTCCGGGCCAATCGTTTCAACCGTCATGGCATAGACACCGGGGTCATGCACCGCCGCCCCGGCTTCCCGCATCAACCGAAGCTGCGCGTCGGAGCGTAAACTGCTCGCTGGCACCTCGCGTAAGCCAGTATATCCCGAGAGTTTCGGGAACGGCTCGCCCGCACGTCCCTGCTGGTTAATGTCGGTCCATATATAGGTATCGCTGTGGGTACCGTGGATCGTGTCGTTCAACGCTTTGATGCACAGTGCAAACAACGTCATAACCGGAACCCGGCGCGCCGGGTCGGCCCGCCCCTCGACCAACCGGCGGCGGATCATGACGCCGGGTTCGTCCGCCCTGAAGCGCTCCGGATGAGCAATCGCATCCAGGAAGCGACGGATGGCGGAGCGGTCGGCCTGCAGACCCATGAAGCTCAACGGGGTGCGGATCGCCTCCGACAACAGCCGCGCCGGATGGTCGAAGCTGAATTTCACGGCCGTGTCGAGTTCATCGCGGTTGGCCTCCAGCACGCGCTCCATCCGGCTCCACGGCGGGGTCGAGGTGCCGCGCGTCAGGCTGCCATCCTCGTAACGGATCAACTTGGCGAGTAAATTCGCCACTGCGGCAGGGTGCGGGATACCCCGGGTTTCCAGTACGCCGGTGAACGAGCGCCGGCGTTGCTGGTCGATGGTGTGGACGGTATCATCCGAAACATTCTCGGCCAGCACGGTGACAAACGGTACAGCGGCTTCGATGCAGGCATAAAGCCGTTGCACGCCATCCAGTAGAACGCCTTTGCGGGAAACGATCAGCGGCATGCCGTTCAGCACCCATTCGCCGCTTTGCATGGCCTGGGCGTAAGCGGCAACGGCCGCCGGATTCCGCCTGACGCCCAGTCGTTTCATCGCCAGCAGCGACGGCGCTGTCTCCGGCGTCACTTGCATGATGGAAAATCGCGGCGGATTCTGCCCGCTATCCGGTGCCTGGAGAGCTTCGCCCGAACCCGGATCGGATTGTTCCGCATCACGGCGGTCTTGCCGCATTGGATCCTCATTCCCTGGCCCGGCCGGGCCTTCTTCCTCGGAGCGAACCTTGCTGTCAGGCGGAGTTTTTCCCCACGCATCGCGCGCTTGCGGGGTAAATGACCTGCCCGCCCCCGGTTTCAAGGACATCGTCTCCAACTCCGGACCAGCGGCAGCGTTGCGCCCCTTATAGCATAGTTTCGCGGCGTCCGGTTGGTAATTTTTCGCACAGTCTTGTAGGCACGCTGCAAGTATCCGGTCACTATAGCCAAGGTATGGGACCAACGGAAACCCCCGGTATTACCCAGGCCGCAACGGCCACGCCTGCTGCAAGGACGGTCGCACCTGCCAAAGTCCGCCAGGTCGCAAAGCAGTTCGAGGCCATGTTCATGACTGAAATGCTCCACCAGGCGCACAGTAAACCGCGTGCCGCAGGGGTGTTTCGCACCGGTGAAGGCGAAAGCATGATGCAACCTTTCATGGATCAGGCGCTCGGCGACGCGGTCGCTTCTCGCGGTGGAACGGGCATCGCCCAATCGATCGAGCGGCTGCTTAACGGCGCGTCGACCGCGAGTAAGGGCAAATGAGCGCATCCTCCCTGGTTCAGGCAGCACGCCGGATGGCCAAATCCTTGCAAAAGGAGACCGACTGCGCCCGAATGGGTTCGTTAGGGGACCTCGCCGAAGCCGTCGAAGCCAAAAAGATTGCGTTCCAGGAGTTTACCCTTGCATGTGCAGCGCGTGGCCAGGCCCCGCTGGCAAACGCTGCCGAACGCGCCGAACTTCGCCGCCTGCTGGCTCGCGCGGACGAAAACTCCCTGATCCTTGAAGCCGTTAGTGCCACGCTGCAGGATCTGGCCGGAAAGGTCCGCAACGCCGCTGCCGCCGTCGCGGATCCTGGTACGTATACGATACCAGGACGCACGCCCAAACGGTCCGACCGTCATGTGCTGGCTGCCTGCGTAAACGCAAATGTCTGAGACTCGCGAAACTCTACGATAATTCTCTTGCCCCATTAGCGAATTTTCGCTAAACCCTACGATGTCGCCATGGATTGCCCTCACTGAGGGGTGTGGCACCTGCGTCAGAAAGGCGCTCCCGAAACCACCCTGAATGGGAGCCAACCAATGACTACTTCCGTCCTCACCAATACCGGTGCCATGATCGCCCTCCAGAACCTGGAAGCGGTCAACAACCAGCTTAACACCGCGCAAAACCAGGTTTCCAGCGGCCTGGCGGTCAGTTCCGCTTCCGACGACGCCGCCACCTGGGTCGTCTCGACCACGATGAACGCGAATATTGCGTCCCTCCAGCAGGTCGGTCAGGGCCTGGGCAACGCCGCCTCGATCCTTGGCACCGCGGTGTCGGGCGCGACCGAGATCGCCAGCCTGGTCGCGCAAATCCGCGCCGCAGTCACCTCGACGCAGGACCCGGCGACCGACGTTGCGGCGACTCAGGCTCAGGTGAACCAGTTGGTCGGCCAGATCAACGCCGCGGTGACCAGTTCCAACTTCAACGGGGTGAATATGCTTGATGGCAGCAATGCCACCGGCATCACCTTCCTGGCCTCCACCGCCAACAACTACACCGTGGCCGGCGCGGCCTCGACCACGATTGCGACCGGCAACGGTGCGGATCTCACCATGTCTGCCACAGCCACCGATGCGACCATGAAGGCGCTATACAACCTGGTCGATAGCGGCGGCACGGGCGGCGGGCTGGCCGCGATCACAGGTACGACCATCGCTGCCGCTTTGGCGACGGTCGATACCGCCGACACCACGGTCGAGAACGCGGCCGCGCAATTCGGCGCGGTGCAGTCGAACGTGCAGTCGCAACAGACCTTCGTCAACAGCCTGGTGACCACACTGCAAGCCGGTGTGGGCAACATGGTGGATGCGAACATGACCCAGGAGTCTGCCAAACTCAGCGCGTTGCAGGTTCAGCAACAGCTCGGCACGCAGGCTCTGTCGATCGCCAACCAGGCGCCACAGATTCTGATCAAGCTATTTTCGAACCTGTGATCAACGGCGGGCCGGCCCACAAGGCCGGCCCCACCGCCCCGGCGTAGAATACGTCGAGGGACGCCGACCAACGCGACGAGGAAGAAGGCCCGTCTTATGCAATATCCGATTGCCGACCTGTCATTGGCAGGACCCCTTGGGGCAGGCCCCGCCGGTGTCTATGGCAAGGTCATCCGCGACACCGAGCGGCCGCGCGAATTCGAACTTCGCATCTTCGAACAAATCACCGCTGCGCTGGAGGCAGCCAACCAGTCAGGTACGCATTTCACGGTACGGATCGCCGCCATGCACCGTAACAGGGAATTGTGGCTGACACTGACCGCCGACCTCATGAACGAAGACAACAAGCTACCCAAATCGCTCCGCGCCAGCCTCATCAGTTTGGGCATCTGGGTCACCAATGAGACCCTTCGTGCGATGCAAAACACGACATCGCTCGCGGCTTTGATCGAGGTCAACCGTTCCATCATACGCGGTCTTGCGACGGCGTCGGCCGGAGCCAGCTAAATGCCGCTGAAACTCAAACTTGCCGCGCACGAGCGGCTGATCGTCAACGGCGCAGTCATGGTCAACGGCGGTTGCCGCACCACGCTGGTCATCGGCAATTTCGCACACATCATGCGGGAAAAGGATGTGCTGCAGGAACAGGACGCAAACACCCCGACCAGGCGGCTGTATTTCATTCTGCAGACCATGCTGATGCAGCCGCCGCCGTCGGAAGCGGTGACCGCAAGCTATCGGCTCGCTCACACCCAGCTCACCGCCGCGTATGAACGCCCGGAAAATCTCATGATTCTGACCGAGGTGGAGCAAATGGTCGGCCTCGGCGACTATTACAAAGCCATGATGAAACTGCAGCCGCTGATCGCTTACGAGGCGCAGTTGCTCAACGTACCACCGCAGGAATGGCGTCGCGCGAGCCAGCGCGACCCGGAGACCGCGAGGTCGCCGAGTGGGCCGCAGCCAAATTCGGTGCCCGCCCGGTTCCCCACTTCCGCCCGTGCGCCCAACACGGGTGGGAGTGCGGCCTTCGCGGTCGCAGCCCAGTAGCGCGACCAGAAACGGAAGCGGCACGGATGAGTTTGGCAACGATCAGTCTGGGCGTTCCGCAGGGTGTGGCGGGCTGGAAGATACTGCAGCAGGACACGCCCGCGAGTTTCACCGCGTTCATCAACAACCCGGTGCTGAAACAGCAAATTGCTTATTTCGAGAAGAATATTTCGACGGCCACCACGGCGAAGGCGCTGCTGAACAACTATCAGCTGCAGAACTTTGCCTTGACGGCGTTCGGTCTGTCGTCCGAGCAAAACATGAACGGCCTCATGGAAAAGGTGCTGAACTCATCGCCCAGCGACCCGACGTCGTTCGCCAACAGTCTGGCCGACCCGCGTTTCACCGCAATCGCCAACGCGTTCAATTACGGCGGACCGTCTACCCCTGCGGTGCCGGCGACCGCTTCCACGGCCGAGGTCGCCATCGGCAATCTGGGTCAGGGCAGCAGCTTCTCCAGCTTCTCCGGCACCTTCGCGGGCATTACGCTGAACAATGTCAATCTCAGCGGGGTCACCACCTGGCAAGGTCTGGCCGACACGCTGCAAACGGCGTTCCGTCAGGCGGACGGCAACAGTAGCAATATCTCGGTCACGTTGAACGGGCTCTACCTTAAGTTCAGTGACAGCCAGGGGCGTGGCACGGCGTCCAACATGAGCTTCACGCCGGATTCCGCTAACACCGGTCCGGCGCCGACCGCGAGCGCGCCGTTCGATACCGTAGCGGGTGCCCCGACGCAGCCGGCGACAGGCGGGCCGGCGGTAACCAATCCCGCCTTCGTCCAGCAGGTCGTCCAGCAATATACTGAAGCTCAGTTTCAGGCGGTGGTTGGGAATACTTCAAATACATTGCGGGAGGCGCTGTACGCGCAACAAGAGCTGCCGTCGATTACCAACTGGTATTCGGTCATCGCCAACCGGCCGCTTGCCGACGTGATTCAGACCGTACTTGGCTTGCCACAGAGTTTTGGGGCGCTCAACGTGGATCAGCAGGTGCAGGTGCTGTCTTCGCGCATGAACATTGTCAATTTCCAGAACCCCACGAAGCTGAATGCGATGCTCAATCAGTTCGTCGCGATGAGTCAGGCGGCGCAGACGCAAGGTCCGGCGCAATCGGCCGCCTTGCAATTGCTGAACGGCGTCGGCTCGACCAACGTGATCAATTTGACAGTTCCCAGCACCCCACTGCCGGACAGTCTCGCCAGCAACTCGGCCATCGCGTTGCTGCAGAGCACGGCGAACGGCTGAGGTATCTGCGTCTTGACGTTTCGCCGGTAGAAGAATCCGCCTCGCGCGTCGGTTTTTGCCTGGTGCGACGCGGTGATCTCCCGGGGTCGGGCGTGAGACCGGCAGCGGGAATTCGGCTCGGCCCTGCATTGAGGGTTCTCTCACATTCAACCTGTGACAAAGCTCACATAACCAGGCTCACTGCTGCGATACGCTCGCAACAATCGTAGGGCACCCCCACGATTGGCTCAAAATCGTAGGCTTGGCCGCCGGGGACGGGCACGCATTGTGAACTTCATCGTGGGCGACGCGATAATGACTGGCACCGTTTGTGAAGGGCCGCGCCCGCAAGGTTGAGCGACAATCGGTCGCCTCCGGATGCCGTCGCATGGACACCGTGGGCCGGACCAATACCGGGTCGCGACCCACCATCGAACGTGATGCGGTAGGACCCAGTCTCCAGACTGACGGCGGAGAGCGCGCCTAAGAATTCCATCGGTCCAGGACATCGCACGGTGTCCGGCCGGGTGTCGAACCTGACAGCCTGAAACCATTCAACTTACCTTGAGGACCAGGAGGGGAATATGGCGACTGACACGATGACCGCACACGGTACGAGCAAACTGGCGGAACGCGCGATCGCTTTCGTCAAGAGACGCAAGGAGCATTCTGTCAGGAGACGCACGGCGAACGCGGCGCACAAGAGCAACCCGAATGCGGAGCAACACCGGCTGGCCGGGAAACAGCGCGTGCTGGCGGCGACGGCTGGCGGCGCGCCGAAGATTATTCGAATCCCGATCACCAACGTTTACGATCTCAGCGATTATTCGGCAGCTCTGTCGATCGGCAGCGGGAACGCCGTGGCCAACGTGATCCTCGACACCGGCAGCAGCACGCTCGCGGTGGAACCATCGGCCTATGAAGGAAGCGGCGACACAGACCGGAAGTCAACGGCATACGCGCAATTGGTGCAGTACGGAACTGGCGGCTGGGCAGGTCCCGTGGTCACGACAAATGTTACCATTGGCGGGCCCGGCAACAATGTCACGCTCAACGATTGCTACACCGCAATAACAGAGGTGCAGGAGCCAGGAAATTTCGAGGGCCTCACCGGCATCCTGGGCCTTGCCTATAACGGAATGAATACTGCTTTCGATTTCGGGAATTACTTCACGCAACACCGCAAGCCCGCGACCACCTATCCCTGGCCCTTCGGCGGTGGAAGTTGGAATACCTTCCTGGAGCGCTTTAAGACGCTTCTTGGTTCGAATCCCATCCCGCAGCCGTCGCTGGTGCCGTACTTCGACCAGCTCGAAAGCAGTGGCGTCGTGGCGAACAAATTCGCGTTCTACACCCTGCGCTCCTTTGTGAGTTATCGCGCGGGAACCGATCAGGCGGCCACCGCGGCGGATCCACTCAATAATGGCATCTTCGTACTTGGCGGAGGCGAAGAACAGACCGACCTGTATAATGGTAACTTTGTGATCGTCGATGTATTGCACGATCTATATTACAATACCAACCTCAAATCCGTGCGGGTTGACGGCTGCCCGGCGGTGGCGGCGGCCCCGCTTCAGCCGCAGTACGTGCAGGACGCAATATCGAACTCGATCGTCGACAGTGGCACCAGCGACCTCACGCTCGCGCAGGATGTTTACGATGCGATCCTGGCCGGCCTCAAACAGCGGGATCCCGCCTTCTCCCAAGCGGTTCAGGCATCGCTTGCCGCAGCAGAACAAAACCAGGGCGTTCCGGCTGCATCTCTCAATCTCGCTAACTGGCCAAACATCTACTTTACGCTGGCCGGCGAAAACGGTGAGGACATCGAACTCACCTGCGCGCCGCAGACCTATTGGCAGGTGGACTTCCCGGCGGCGGGCCAGGCGATGTTTCAAATCAGCGGGCCACTCCAGACGACACAAAACCCCGTTCCGAATCAGTCGATCCTCGGCCTGCCACTGTTAAACAACTACTACGCCGTGTTCGACCGATCGGAGGATACGCAGGGCGTCATCCGCTTTGCGCCGATCAAGCCGCCTCCCGGGGTGTAGCGAGCGAGCGGCCGTGACCGCCTGAAACCAGAAGGGCGTCGATCACGCTCGGGCCACTCCGGCCCGAGCGTGATTGCCTCAACATGACGCGATCATTCCGTAGGTTGGGGCGAAAGCGGCATGTTCGGGCTGGTACGCGTCGTGACCGTTCAGAAACATAATGCCGCGCACGGGATTACACCGTGCGGCCGGACGCTGTCGAACGGGGCCCAGTAGCGTCCAACTGAGCGTGGTCATGCGGAACCGTCCAGGACCGGTTCGGACCAAAGGGTGTTGACATAAACTCTATATAGGTAGATTATGCCGTTTGCCTCGCAAACCGAATAGCTCACGGCAGACCCGAGCCTTACTGGCCGCGCTTCTGGAGCGGTCGCAAATCTGGCGCCACGGATATGACCTCTCGAAAGAGACCGGCCTCAAATCCGGCACGCTTTACCCATTGCTCATACGATTGACTGAGCAAGGTTTGTTGGACTCGCGCTGGGAGAGTTCGGACCGTGCCGGCCTGCCACCTCGCCATGTTTATCGCCTGACCAGCGCGGGCGTGGCCTTGGCCCATGAACAGCGCCGGGCCGAAGCCACGCCTGAGGTGGGCGATTGCGTGGAAGCCATTCGATGATCGATCTCGCAAGCTGCTCTCGTCGACTGGCCGCCAGGCTGGTCCGGCATGCGTCGCGCTGCATGCCCCAGACGCGCTCGATCTGGGCTGAGGCGATGCGGAACGAGTTCGCGCACATCAAGGATCGGCCCGATGCCCTGGTCTGGAATGTCGGATGCATCCTTGCGAGCTACAAATGCCGGCTGACCGATTTGTATGCTCGTCATTCGCTGCAAATGTTGCGGGGGACGGCGGCATGCAGTTTGGCCGCCGCCCTCGCCGGCTATGCGATTGAGAGTCAGGCATCTGGCCAGACGCTTCCGCCGCCGGGATTCACCGACGCAGCGTGCGACCTGCCACATATTTCGCCGGACATCCGGCCGCGGCTGCGATGCGGAACGGTCGGCGTACCTCGCGATTACGAGCATCCCGAAGCCGGGAGTTTCCGGCTCGCGGTGGTGGTCATTCGGAGTGAGCACCAGCCCGCAAGCCCCGACCCGGTGGTGTATATCAGCGGCGGTCCAGGTTCTCCGCTGACCATCTATGCCTACTACCAGGCCAGGCATCCTTTGGCGCCGGGGCGGGACGTCATTCTGGTCGATCAAAGGGGCATGGGCCGATCCGACCCGAGCATCTGCCCGGATCACAACAGAGACCTGGTTCCCGCCATGGCAACCTTCGTGATCGAACCGACGGTGGACGCGCAAGCCAGGCGGCGCGCGATTTTCATGGCCTGTCGGGAGGAGGCGATCGCCAAAGGCATTGACCTGAGAGATTTCGGTACCGCGGTCACAGCCCAGGACTTTGACATGGTGAGGCGGGCGCTCGGGGTGAAGCAATGGGACGCGTTTGGCGTGTCATATGGCACAACCGTCGCGATGACGCTGATGGCTCGTTATCCCGATACGATCCGCTCGGCTGTCCTCGACTCTGTCGATCCGCCCGATCCCTTCTTGCCTTTGGAGTCGACTAATTTCGCTGACGATCGCGCAGCGTTCTTCGCGGCGTGTGACAAGAACACCGCCTGTGTCGCCGCGTATCCGCACCTGGGCGAGATGTATCAAGAGACATTGAGGCACCTGGTTCATTCGCCCGCCGCCCTGAACCTCCCACCGGGTCTGCACGATACCTTTCCCGACCCGCGCCTGAGCGCGCCATTGTTCGAGTTCGTCATCGACCAACTTATCTATTATGCGCACTTCTATCCGGGCCTACCGCGTCTCATTGCATGGGTGCATCACGGCGACACAACGCTTTTCGCGCGCGCTTTGGCCGCTCTGCTTACCGAGGCCAGCAATCCGGAAACGGGAACGAATTTCTCCGCAAACGTTGCTGTCCAGTGCCGCGACCGCCCACGCTTTCGCCAGAAACTGCCTGACAACGCCAACGTTCTTGACCGAGCGACGCTTTATGACGTTTGCAGGGACTGGGAGAAACTCGGACCGCCGCCCGTCATTCCGGTCGGGACCAGAGTGCCGACCTTGGTGCTGGCGGGACAATTCGATCCTTTTGCCAGACCGGTCGTCAGCCGCCACGTCGCCGATCTGATCGGCGCTCGTTCTCGATGGGTGGAGTTTTTGTTGGTGGGTCACAGTGTTCGGGCTGCCAGCCCGTGCGCATCCAGGATCGTGGCGGAATTCGTCGATGATCCGACGCGAGCGCTCGACACATCGTGCGCCGACCACCCGCCACCGATCCGGTTCGAACCAATGCACGGGACGCCCTGAATTCTGGCTTGCCAAGCGATACGCGTCGCCAGGCCCAGGGTGCATCATCCTCCGTCGAGGATTTCTCTCAACGCGGCGAACGCCTCCGAGGCCGCACAGCGTTCGTCCACCCCTTGTCGCAGGAAGTCCTCGAACGCGTCGTATTTTCGGATTGCCTCGTCGACCAGTGGATCGGAACCCGCTCGGTAGGCCCCGAGCCGGATCATGTCGGCCATGCCCTCATACGCCGACAGCAGGCGACGCGAGCGCGCCAGCATCTCGTTTTCCTCCGGCGCGTGGCAGCGCGGCAAAGCACGGCTGACCGAGCGCAGCACGTCGACGGCCGGCCAGCGACCGCGTTCGCCGATCTGGCGGTCGAACACCAGATGACCATCCAAGATCCCGCGCACGGCGTCCGACACCGGCTCGTCATGGTCGTCGCCGTCCACCAGCACCGTGAAAATCCCGGTGATGTCCCCTGCGCTCCCGGAGCCGGGCCCAGCCCGCTCCAGCAAGGCCGGAAGTTCTGCGAAAACTGATGGAGTGAAGGACCGGGCCGTTGCCGGTTCTCCTGCCGCGAGCCCAATTTCGCGCTGCGCCTGGGCCAGCCTGGTGACGCTGTCCAGCAGGCATAGCACTTGTTTGCCGGCGTCGCGGAACCATTCGGCAATCGATAATGTGGCGTGCGCGGCCCGGCGTCGCGCCAATGCCGGTTGATCCGAGGTGGCGACGACAACGACCGATCGGCGCAGCCCGGATTCGCCCAGGATCGTGTCGAGGAATTCGCGGACCTCCCGCCCGCGCTCGCCGATCAACCCGACCACGATGACATCCGCGGCGACAAAGCGGGCCAACATGCCCATCATGGTGGATTTGCCGACCCCCGAGGCAGCGAATATCCCCAGCCGCTGGCCCTGGCAGACCGGCACGAACACGTCCAGCACGCGGATGCCGGTTTCCAGCCTGGCGCCCATCAACCGGCGTCCGAATGCGTCCGGTGCGACCCCGCGCAGTTTCATCGCCCGCTTGCCTTGCGGCAGTGGCCCCTTAAAATCGAGCGGTTGTCCCGACCCATCCACCACGCGACCCAACCAGCCAGCGCACGGATAAAGGTCCGAGGACTCCGTGAGTACCACGCGCGCGCCCGATGTCAGTCCCTCGGCGCGGCCTTCGACCATGACGGTCACGGTATCTCCGGCGAATGCCACGACCTCGCCGGGCACTGGTCCGTGCGCCGTGTCGACCCGGACACGGTCGCCGATTGCGGCAGCCCGCCCGAAGCCGCTTACGATCAAAGATGCGCCACGCACGGATTCCAGCTGACCCCAACGGATCGTCCTTGGCAGGCGGGCAATTTGCGCGGTTGCATCGGCCAGGGAGCAGGGACGTGGCAGCAGGTCGCTGTTGAGCATCGGGGTGCCTTGCGAAATTTCGCCATTGTAGGCCGACGCGTGGCGGCGAAGCAAGCTTGCGAAAAATCGGCTGAACTCCGCGAAACTGTATGAATTCAGCAATAATCTGACCGCTAGGAACCGGGCTCGAAAAACCTTCGCAAGAACTGCGACCGGAATGCTTTCTGGAATCGATCTGTTTCAGGTTGCCGGCGACCGTATGCGCTACCTCACGGAGCGCCAGACGTTGATCGCCCGCAACATCGCCAATGCCGACACCCCGGGCTACAAAGCCCAGGATTTGGCGCCGTTTGTGCCGGTCACACCGGCAAGCGGGCCCGCCTCGGCGGGTGTTTCGCCGGTGGTGCTGGTGCAAACCAACCCGGCGCACCTGCAACTGGAGCCGGACGCCATGGACAGCCAGCAACCGACTGACACCGCCGCCGATTATGGTGGCGAAAAGCCAAGCGGCAACACCGTTTCCGTCGAGGAACAGATGATCAAGTCTGCCGACGTTTCCAACGCGTTCGCCATGGCGACCGCGGTCTATGCGAAAAGCATCAGCATCATGAAGACAGCCGTGGATTACGGACGATGAATGTCGTCCCGCCGATCGAGGGCACCGGACCGCTGTCGCGGGCCATGGCCAGCGCTGCCTCCGGCATGCGGGCAGAAGCTCTGCGTGCACGGCTGGTGGCGGAAAACCTCGCCAATGCCAATTCAACCGCTACCGGGCCCGACGGACAGCCCTATCAGCGTAAGCTGATGACGTTCCAGCAGGCGGTCGATCAGGCCACCGGCGCCGTCATTGTCAAGCCTGGGCGTACCGTCGAGGATACCACGCCGTTCCGCACCATCTATGATCCATCGCATCCGGCCGCCGATGCGAACGGCTACGTCAAGCTGCCGAACGTCTCTGAAATGGTCGAAGAGGGCGACGGGCGGGAGGCCGAGCGGTCATACGAGGCGAACCTCGCAACGCTGAACCAGGCCCGCAGCATGTTCTCGAAAACCCTGGATATTCTGAAGAGCTGACGTCGCATGATTCCCATCGCGCCCATCTCGTCCGCAGCACAGATCGCTTCGGCTTACGGCAACTCGGCCACCAAACCGGCCGGCGGGGCCGACTTCGGCACGATGGTTACCGAGGCGGCGCAATCGGCTTTGCAGACGGTGCAGAACTCGGAGCAGGTCGCCACCGCCGGCGTCAGCGGCACGGCGGACGTGCAACAGGTCGTGCAGGCGTTGAGCGATGCCGAACTCACCATGCAAACCGTGGTGGCGGTGCGCGACAAAGTGTTGGGCGCCTACAACGACATCATGAAGATGACGATCTGATGAGGCACCGGACCATTTCGTCATGGGCCGGTCGAACCCGGTGCGCGTCAACATGACCGGCCTCGGGGTCGTGACACGGCACTCCTCACGTCATGGCCGGGATCGACCCGGCCATCTCTACCGGCATGTTGCCGCGATAGATGGCCGGGTCGATCCCCGGAACAAGTCGGGGGACGGCCATGACGCGAGAGCACGGGTGCTGCGACGTTCGCATCGCCGTTTCCCTGCACACGGTAATCGTGGCGGTCTGCAGCCATGAACGAAGGTGACGTCCTCGAACTCGTCCGGTCCGGGATGTACACGGCGCTGATCGTGGCGGGACCGGCGCTTGCGGGCGCGCTGCTTACCGGCGTGGCGATCAGCATCCTGCAGGCTCTGACCCAGGTGCAAGAGATGACGCTCGCGAACATCCCGAAGATCTTCATGACATTGCTGCTGGTCATGCTGTTCTTGCCGCTCTCGTTCGCAGCGATGCGATCGTACATGGACCAGATCATGCAGATGGTGGTTCGCATATGAGCGATGCGCGGACAGTGACGCGCCCACCGCTGGCCACCGTGGCACTGTCCTCGACGTTCACTTTCAACGCTCGCTGGCTTGGGTGGTTACGGCAGACGCTCGGCCATCAGGATCTGCTGTTCGCCGCGGGCATCGTGGCGCTGATTGCGGTGCTGGTACTGCCGATGCCGACCTGGCTGGTCGACATTGGGTTGGCCACGTCGATCACCCTGTCGGTGTTGATCCTGATGGTGGCGATCTGGATCGAGAAACCGCTGGATTTTTCTGCCTTTCCGACCGTGCTGCTGGTCGCCACGTTGCTTCGGCTGGCGTTGAACCTCGCCACGGTCCGGCTGATTCTTTCGGATGGTCACAAAGGTCTGGGCGCTGCCGGCTCGGTCATTCACGGGTTCGCATCATTCGTGGTCGGTGGCGACTTCGTCATCGGCGTGGTGGTGTTCGCCATCCTGGTGATCATCAACTTCATGGTGGTGACCAAAGGCGCCGGCCGCATCGCCGAAGTGGCGGCGCGGTTCTCGCTCGACGCCATGCCCGGCAAGCAGATGGCAATCGACGCCGACCTGTCCGCCGGCATGATCACCGACGAGCAGGCCCGCGGTCGCCGGCGGGAACTCGAGGAGGAAAGTTCATTCTTCGGCGCCATGGACGGCGCGTCGAAATTCGTCCGCGGCGATGCCGTCGCGGCCATCATCGTCACGCTGGTCAATGCGATCGGCGGCATCGTCATGGGGACGCTGCGGCATGGCCTGGATGTCAGCCACGCCGCGACGCTGTACACCACGCTCACGATCGGCGACGGCATCGTCAGTCAGATCCCGGCTCTGATTGTCAGCCTGGGCGCCGGCATGCTGGTGTCCAAAGGCTCCGTGCGAGGCTCGACCCATCGTACC
>Ga0187867_10001575_pt1 | contig 19680 bp, 19 predicted proteins | sample June2016WEW_13_1_FD_132976 | JGI IMG/M metagenome (GOLD analysis project Ga0187867, IMG submission 132976) | Peatland microbial communities from SPRUCE experiment site at the Marcell Experimental Forest, Minnesota, USA - June2016WEW_13_10 | ecosystem: Environmental > Terrestrial > Soil >...
TCGATTACCCGATCTACTACCGGGATCGGGATCGGGATTTCGGGAATTCGGACCTGAACTCTGACGTGGAATTCGTGGAGTTGGAACCGCGGCTGGCGATGAAGTTTTGGATTCCCGGAGCGCCCGGCGTGTTCGTCAGGCCGCGAATCGGCGCGGGGCTGCTGGTTAGTAATTATTCGGTCGATCAGTTGGCGGCGGACCTCTACGGCTTTGAATACATCGATACGCGGAATTTCACGGGCGCGGCGTTTGAGGTTCGGCCGGCGGTGCAATTGGGATTCGAGCGAGGTCCGTTTGCGATCGGCGGGGAATTATCGTACATGGCCAGTTGGGGCGGGTTCGGAGCGATGGGAGACGTGCTCCAGGAGTTGCGAGCCGGCATATTCTTCAGGTTTCGGTTCTAAGAACCGCCAAAAACATTTTACCGCGAAGGAGCGAAGTTGCGCGAAGGAAATTTTATGAAAGATGTGGATAAGTCTTTCTGCTGCGTCAATCTCTGCGTTCTCCGCGTGCTCTGCGGTGAATAATCGGAGCTAAACGGATGGAGGGAAATGCGCGGTGATGGCGGCCGCAGTACCGCCGCGAACGGCGAACTGGCCGGTAACGGTCATCCGGCGGGGCTTTATCGTTGCGACTAGATCGTCCAGGATGGCGTTCACGACGGATTCGTAGAAAATCCCCTTGTTGCGATAGGAAAAGAAATAGAGCTTGAGGCTCTTCATCTCCACGCAGAAACGGTCGGGGACGTAGGCGACGGTGATGGTGGCGAAATCGGGCTGGCCGGTGACGGGGCAGACGCTGGTGAATTCGGGAAAGACGAACTTGATTTCGTAATCGCGCCCGGGGCGGGGATTGGCAAAAGCGTCAAGAATGGTCCGCGGGTGGGCGATTTGCCGGGCTGTCAGGACCGATTTTTTTCCCAATTGGCGGGCCATCACGGAGTCTTGTGAAAGTCGGCGTCGAGGGCGTCGAGCATGGACGAGGCGATCTCGAAGGTCCGGCCATCGTAAATCGCGTAGGGCGTCAGGCCGTTGGCGGGACGAACGATCTCGACGTGATATTTCTTGAGCGAAGGGGATTCCAGGGTAAGGACGTATCGCTGCTCGACGCGGGAGTCGGGGGTTTTTTCGAGATATTTATCGGCTCGGAAGGGATCGAATTTCGCGAGGAGCGTGTCCACCTTGGAATCGTCCACCTGGCTCTTTGGCTCGGATGGGATGGCGAACATCCAAACCGATTGCGGGGGTTGGGTGGTGGGCTGGGTCGCGGGTTTGGAGGTCGCAAGCGTAGGGCCGAGGGGTTTTAGCTTTGGAGCCGCCGGGCGACGAGTCAGCACGACCAACTGGGTGAACGTGGGGCGTTCGACCACCGGCGCGGGTTGGGTGGCTTGCGTGGCGGGCGGAGTGGGGAAAATCGCCTTGACCAGGGAAATCTTCGACACGTCCGCCGGCACAACGGTAACCACGTCGCGGTCGAGCAGATCGAGGGGGGTTTTCTGGAGACTATCCAGCGAGGATTTGGCGATCTTGGCGACCAAGCCATCGGAGGTTTGGACGAAATAATGCTCCTTGGAAAGACTGTCGGGCGAACCGATCGTCAGGGTGAGACCGGAAGCGGGCTCAGTCGTCGGCTGGGTTGAGGGCGCGGCGGTGCTGAGCCAGACCTGCATCGTCGGATGGTCGAAGCGAGCGAAGGCCAGTTCGTCGGAATCGCCTTTGACGAATTCGGTGGCCTCGGTGCCGGCGATGGTGGTGATGAGGGAAGAGATCGACTCGCCGTCGCCGGGCAATTCGGCGGGCCGGGTGATCTTCCACTTGTCGCCGTCCTTGACCATTTCCAAGGTCTGCGTGGGGGTGGTGATGCGAACCTGTTTGAATTCGGCCGGGCTGGTCGGCAGCAGATGCTTGTCGCGCAAATCGTCAGCGGCGGATTTGAGGTTCTTGGCAAGGCTGGAATCGACGAGATTCACGTCGCCGTCGTCCACTCTGGCATACATGACGTCGCCGATGCCGGCGGTGTTGCCGATGGCCAGGCGCGCGTTTTTGCCGTCGGTGATGGAGAGATCGACGATATAGCGGGGGTGATCGAGACCGGAATCGGCCGGGGCGGCATCGGGGCGGCCCTGGGAACGAAGATCGCAGACGGTTCGGATAAGGTCCTGGGTTTGCCAATCGACGGCGGCGGAATTGACCGGCTCGGTCATTTTCCAGGCGGCGCCGTCGCGGTGGATGGCGGTGCGGTTGCCGTCGGAGTCGATGATGGTGACGCCGTTGACCTGGCCGCTTTCAATGCTGAAGAGCTTGGGTCCCTGGGGAGAGGAGGGTTGCTCGGTATCGACGCCCGTGGGATTGGGACGGTTCTGGTCGAGGTAAAATACGACGCCCACGACGATGAGGGCGATAAGCAGGAGAATGGTCGTTTTGAAGTTCATCGAAGTAACTCGGCTTACGATTCAATCACGCCGTTTGCTGTAGACCAAGAGTCCCGCGGCAATGGCGGCCAGCGGCAAGCCTGCGGTTAGAACGCCCACGCGCCAGAAGGCGAGGGATGCGGGCGACATTTCCCGAATCCGGGCCACCTGAAGCGCGTGGGGACCGATGGCCAGCATGGAATCCTGGTGCGCCAGCCAGAGGATGCTGTTGACGAAGAACTCCCCGTTGCCGGGAAGACGAGAGACGCTCAGGCCGTGGCGTTCGAGCATTTCCTGGTCGGGGAGATCGACGAGATAGCTGATGGCGAAGACGTAGCTTCCAACGACGACAAGGCGTGAATCGCCGGGCGCTTCGGAGGCGGCGGCGGCGTAGAGGCGATTGTCCGGGGTGTTGTCGATGTCGCCGAACATTCGACCGGCATCCGGGTCGGGTTTGGGATTGAAGGTGATCTTGGGATGATCCGAGCCAAGGAGGGATTCGGCATCGGCGGTCGCCCAATAATGCGGCGAGAAGGGAATGGGAAGCAGCGGCGAGACGTGTACGCCGGGGGGAGTGGCGGGCGTCAGGGCCACGGGCACGGAGGCGGCCTGGAGGAAATCCAGACCTTCCAGCGGGGTGGCGATCGGGTGATTGCCGTATTGATTGATTTTGAAAACGGCCTGGCTGGCCTGCTCGGCATTTTCGGCGAAGTCGTTGGACTGGCGCTCCGGAGCGGGCAGGGATTGGTGAACGAGCACGTCATCCGTCTTGGCCTGAATGCCCATCGGCCCGAGTGCCTGGTCCATGGGATCGGCGGTGGGGAAGAGCAGGACCAACGCCGATCCGCCGGATTTCAGATGCTGTTCGAGCATGGGATCAATCTGCGAGGGCTGGTCGGGCTGAGTGTCGTGCTGGAAGCGGACGACGACCCAGACGGCGGATTTCATCTGCTCGTCCGTCGGTTCGGGTATGGGGGACTCCTGCATGGCGGATTGCCCGCTCATGTCCTTTTCCTGAACGTCGAAATTGTCGTCGCGCAGCCTCTGGGCGATGGAGGCAAAGGGGGGCTGCTGTTCGGGGGACATGGCCGTGGCCAGCGGCGCGCCGCCGGCGCGGACGAAAACGACCGTGGGCTTGGCGGAGCTGGTGAGCGAGGCGACGGCGGCGGTGATCTGCTGCTCGCCGGCGAAGCTCAGCTTGGGCTGAACGTCGGATGCCTGGGCGGCGAATCGGCTTGAGTCCGGAACCTTCCAGACCTGGTCAAATTGGAGGATTTTATAGCCGCTGCCGGTCATGACGATGATCGACTTGCTCTTGAGCTGCTGCTTGAATTCGTCGAGTTCAGTCAGCGAGCCAAGATGGGAAATGCGGTCGAGCACGGCGTCGGCCGTCTTTTTCGCATCGTTGGCGCGCTGGGCGGCGCCGGGAGAGTAATCCGTGATCTGCTTCAGCTTGGAAAAGGCGGGGATGGTCTTGAACGAAGCCACGACCTGTGAGAACTGATCGAGGAGTTGGGAGACGTTTCCGTAGGTGGTGCGCGCTTCGTCCACGCCGTCCTTGTAGCTGGGGATTTGCTGGTTGAGATCGGAATCGATGGCGGATTTCAGATCGCTGAGCTGGTGATGGGTCAGGACGAGCGTGAGATATGCCGCGGAAATTTCCTGCTGAAGCTGCTGATCCTGGACCTGATCGAAAGGCAGGATGCGGAATTTGGCGGCTTCATCGGTCACGAATTGATCAATCGCCTTGTTAACGTCGGGGATCGTGTCGAGGATGGTTTTGTACCCCTTCACTTCCCCGCCATATTTGTTGGTGACATCGGCCACGAGCTTGTTGAACTGGTCCTTCTGGGTGTCGGGGTCGAGCACCTCGGTGGTAATGTTTTTGCCCTTGGTTGAGTATTCGTTGAGCAGGTCGGCGACGGGCTGGTAATAATCCTGCTCGTGGGAATCGCTCTTGAGCTTGGGATAGAGAGCGACGACGCGAACGGGCTGCTTCAACTCCTGGATGAAATTGATGGATTGGGGACGGAGGCTCTGCGTGCCGCCGACGGTGGTGTCGATGCGCACGGCGCGTGATTCGGCAAACCAGGTGAGCATAACGGCCAGGGCGATCGCGAAGAGGCAGGAGGCGCCGACGTTGGCGCCGTACTTGATCCACCGCTGGCTTTGGGATTCGGGCGGGGTGAGCGTCGTTGCGGATTGTTCGTTTCTTTCAGGCATCGGGAAGACCATCAAAATTCATTTCCATCGCCGCGATTCCAGCACCTTCGTGGTAAAAAACAAAAAGACCGCGGTGGAGAATATGAAGAACGCCAAGTGGCCGGTGTCGATGATTCCGCGGCTGAAATCGGTGTATCGCTTGAAAACCGTCTGGTCGAGGATGGTGGTCCAGGTTGGCGAGAGGAGCTTGCCGCTGGCCCACCAGGGGACGATGGTGATGGCGAAGAGGACGGCGGCGGTGGCGACGGCGGCGACGATCTGGCTGCGGGTCAGGGACGAGCAGAACAACCCGATGGAGATGAACAGCGCCCCCACCAGGAGGATGCCGAGATATCCGCTGCGGATCGGGCCGAAGTCGATGCGGGGATTGGCGTAGAGGGCCAGGACGGCGGCGTAAAGCAGGGTGGGGGCGAGCATGACGAGGAAGAACGCGAACGAGCCGAGGAATTTTCCGAGCACGACGTCGGATTCGGCGACGGGGGCGGTCATGAGCGCTTCGATGGTGCCGGTGGACCATTCCTGGGCGAGCAATCCCATGGAGAGGAGCGGGACGATGGAGACCAGGAGCCAGACCATCCAGTTAAAGAGGTTTCGCATTCCGGCGATTTCGCCGGGCTGGAAATCGTCCCAGAACGTGAACGAGCAGGCGATGAGGAAAACGGCCATCGCGACGTAGGCGATGGGAGAGTAGAAATAGCTCGTGAGTTCGCGGCGGGCAATGGTGGTGGCACGGGTCATATTAGTTGTCACTTGTCATTGGTCATTTGTCATTGGTCATTTGTATTGGAGTCGTTTCTTGCCAGTGACTAATGACAAATGACAAGTGACCAATGACATCTTCATTCCCTTGCCATGGCCTGATTGGCCGTGACCTGAACGAAAAATTCTTCGAGCGTCGCGTGTTCGAGGCGAACCTCCCGCAAGGGCCAGCCGCGCTGGATGACGGTGCGGGCGACTTCTTCGCGGATGTCGTAGCCGTCCTTTGGGCGGAGGGCGGCGACGACGTATTGAGCGTCGGCGGCCTGTCCGTCGAGGATTTCGACGTTGCTGACGCCGCTGACGCGGATGAGCGCGGCTTGGACCTCCGAACGTGGGCCGCGGCACTCGACCAGGACGCGGGCGGTCAAGCGGCGGCTGGCGCGCAGCTCGTCGGGCGAGCCCTGGGCGACGATCCGGCCGGCGGCGATGACGATGGCGCGATCGCAAGTCGCCTCGACCTCCGGCAATATGTGCGTGGACAAAACGACGGTGTGATGGCCGGCGAGGTCCCGGATCAATTTGCGGGTTTCGCGGATTTGGGCGGGGTCAAGCCCGATGGTCGGCTCGTCGAGGATCAGCACGGCCGGGTTGTGCAGCAGGGCATCGGCCAATCCGACGCGCTGGCGATAGCCCTTGGACAAATGGCTGATGGTTTTGTGATGGACCGGGCCGAGCCAGCAGCGATCGATGACGTAATCGATTCGTCGGAGGCGATGGGCGCGGGGCATTTTTCGCAAGCGCCCGCGGTAATCGAGATATTCGCGGACTTTCATCTCGGTGTAGAGCGGGCAGTTTTCGGGGAGATAGCCGAGATTCTCGCGGACTTTTTCGGATTCATGGAAGATGTCGAAGCCGTTGACGGTCGCCCCGCCGCTGGTGGGTGGAAGATAACAGGTGAGGATTTTCAGGGTGGTTGATTTCCCGGCGCCGTTGGGGCCGAGGAATCCAACGATCTGCCCGCGGGGCACTTCGAAAGAGATGTGATCCACCGCCAAGGTCTGACCGTATGCCTTGGTCAACTCGCGAACCGCAATCACGCTATAACCCTCTGTTCTTCATCACGGGCGACAATCTCAGGATGCCAGCAAGAGGCAGATAAGTAAGGTTCTCATCCGCGGATGTCAAGTCATCCATGCGCGGGCAACGGCGATGTTGCAGCGGTGTTTTCGGGGATAACGCGAACGAAAAGCTCGTCGCCATCGCTGAGTTCGGCACGGCGATCGGTGGGATTGCCGTTGATGGAATACCTGGCCGCGGGCAGTTCGCCGTCGAACAGGCCGGGGATGGCGCCGGCCAGGACCTTCATCGCCGAGCCGACGTTGGCGCCGCGGGGAAGCTGGAGCATGATGGGCTCGCGCACGGCGGTCCCGACGGTCTGGTCGAGGATTACCCGCACGTCCATGCGCCAGACATCGCGGCGATAGGGTTCGGCAAAAATCACGGAAAACCCCGCGCTGTCCGTCGCCCGCCCCTGCCGCGGCGGCAGAAGAATCAGGATCAGCACGCCCAGCACATTGAGAAATCCGAGCAACCCCCACCACCGGTTCAGGCCGTAAAAGCGGGCATATTTTCCGCAACCGCCGACCAAAATGCCTGTAAAAAGGACGAGGGCAAATTCGCCGGCAATCACGGGCGCGCTCGTCGGGTCGGGCGGAGCGGCATCAATCAAAATGAAACCCGCGAACTGACCGACGAGGCCGAGCCAAAGATAGTCCATGCCCTTGAGCCTGGCGATCTTCCGACGCTCATAGCGGATGCCGTACATAATCAGCTCGGGCGACGCAGGATTTCCTGGACCTTGGCGGTAAGGTCCTCAAGGTCCCGCTCGGCCTTCCGCAGCTCGACGAATCGGTCTTCGACGCGCTCCACGTGACGGTTATCCGAGTCGTTGGTCGTCTCTTGCAACTGGTCCTTGGCCAAACGAAACCGCTCGTTGGCGTCGTGAAGCTGACGAAGCAAATCGTCGGGCACCCTGAGGCGGTCGACATCGGGTCCGGTAGGCTGGGGCTGTTCGGGCATATTTCACCGCCGCTGGAAGTATAGCACGGGGGGCGAGGGCGCGGGGAGGGGAAAACCCGAGGACATACCTTGACCGGCCGGGCGGCGACCATAACATCAGGCAAAAGCCGGTTTCCTTGCACCTCGGCGGCGGAAGTGGCCGATAACTGCCGAGGAAACGGAGTCGGCGCATGCACTTGGTCAGGGATGAGCCTGTCATGGAAATCGAACCGGTTGACGATGCCGACGGACCCGTCGAGGACGTCCCCGAGGAATTGGACGGCGATGCGGAGAGTTCCGAGGGCCCGGTCTCGGCGGATACACCCGTGGCGGATACGCGGTTGCTGGAGGCGTTGCTGCTTTCCACGCACCATCCGCTGACGGCCGGGCGATTGGCGGAATTGATGGACCTGCCGGCCACCAAGCCGGTTCGGCAGGCGGTCAAAGACCTCAACGTACAATACGAGGAATCGCACCGATCTTTCCGGATCGAGCAGGTTGCCGGGGGATACCAGATTCTGACGTTGCCGGAGTTTGGCGACTACCTGAAGAAGCTTCATCAGAAAGAGATCGACGCGAAGCTGACGAAGGCGGCGTTGGAGACGCTGGCGATCATCGCGTACAAGCAGCCGATCCTGCGTGCGGACATCGAGGCCATCCGGGGCGTGGCGTGCGGGGAAACGATCCGCAACCTGATGGAAAAGCGGCTGGTGAACATCGCCGGGCGCGCCGAAGAGCCGGGCAGGCCGATTCTCTATGGGACGACCAAGCGGTTTTTGGAAGTGTTCGGGCTGAACGCACTGAAAGACCTTCCGCAAAGCGAAGAGGGGCTCAAGGCGCCGGGGGAGTAGGCGGCTGGATTTCCCAGACGCTGGTGAAAGCGGTGTTGCCGCCGTGTTGGATTGTGCGCCAGCCGGGGAAAAACCGGCGGGTGGCCTCGGCCGAATTCTGTCCCACCATCCAGACGCGGGGGTACATGCAAAGCTGCCGTTTGAGAGCGTCGTCGGCCGGGGCGTTGAGCAACGCGATGGGCACTTTCCACGGCCCGATGTAATGAGCGATGGCATCGTATTCGAAATCGGGAAAATCGATGGCGGTGTTGGTGAGAACGACGACATCGCCCGGCGCGAGGTGGCGGGCGAGGAATGCGGCGGTGGTGCGCGTGTCCTCGAGTTGGAAGATGGAGCCGGTGGGAGCCAGGTCGGGGCCTTGCTGGACCCGACCCAAGCCGAAGGCAACGGCGCCGAAAAGCACGGCGATGGGGACGGCGCGTCCGAGCCTGCGGCCGACGGGCATCGCGCCGATGGGCATCGCGGCAATGGCACACACCCCCGGCGATGCGGCGAAAATATACCGGTCGATTTGCATCAGGACGGAATGCCGGGTCAGATCGAGCGCGACGACCGTGAACAGCGGCAAGACGGCGGCGAGCCACCAGATCCGCTTTTGGCGGTCGAACGGGGGCAGAAGATAGACCAATATGGCCATCGCGCCGGCGAGGAACCAATTCCCATTTCTGATGACTCCGAACAAAAGCCGCTGGGGAGCATCGAGGATTGAAACGGGCAGCGACGCGTGGGGATCGGTGAAGCCAAGGCCGGTACGAGTGGCGGACGTGCTGTGGAGGAAGTTGGGGAGCCAGACGGCGGCGCAGATCAGGACGACGGAAACGATGACGGCGATGCTCTGGCGGCGCACGGGGCCTTTGAAAGACCAGAGCGCGTAAATGCCGGCGGCCAGGAGGATGCCGAGATCGAAATAATGCGTCATGGCCGCCAGGGCGATGAACAGCGCCAGCCAGACGAGTTTGCCGGGGGATTTGCCACGCCTTTCGATTCGGAGAAGCACGTTGCAGATCGAAAGAGCGATGCACGCCATGAGGGTGTAGGGCCGAGCCTGTTGACTGAAGTCGATCTGCGGCGGAGCGAAGGTGACGATGGCGGCGGCGATGACGCCGGACCAGGGTCCGGCACAGAGGCGGAGGGAATCGAAGATCAGCACAATGGCCAGGAGTCCGAAAAGGACGGAGAGCATGCGGATGGAGCGATCGGATTGGCCGAAGAGATCGACCCACCAGCGGAGGAGCAAATAATAGAAGGGTGGATGGACGACGCTGTGCAATCCGTTCCAGACGTGCCACCAATGGGGCGCTCCGTCGAGGCCGACGTCGGGGGGATTTTTGACGAGGGTTTGGGTGGGGATTTGGAAGAGCGTGTCGCCGCGTCCGGTGGCCAGGTAGAGGGCCCAATACTCGTCGCGCCAGACCGAAATTTTGGTGAGGTTTTTCAGGCGGACGCCGCAGCCGATGAGAAGCAATGCCAAGAGGCAGGCGACATGATACCAGGCGAATTTAGCCATGCGCCCGTCCGTTCGGGGCAGGATTGGCGGGCCATACGGCGTCCCAGGTCCAGCCTTCGTTGCGGACCAGAGTCAAGAGAAGTCTTCGACGTTGAGCCAGGGGGCGGAGGGCGGATTTGAACAGTTCGTCATCGACGACGGGGATTCCGATGTCCCGGAGAGATGCCAGGGAGGGTTCGGGCGGATCGGCGGCCGACGTTTCGATGAGCGCCGGGCGCAGCGTGGACAGGAATTCGGTGATGGAGACGCGCGCCGCGCCGAGCGCGGGCAAATCCAGGCTGCAACCGCGCTGAAGGCCACATTCGAGAATGGTCAGGGCCTCATCGAGCGCGGCGACGTTCGGGGCGATGGCGGAGCTTCGCTTGCTGCTGTGGAAATAGTGGAGAACGGGATAGGTCAGATGGCTTTCACCGAGCAACGCGAGCATGGAGCTGAGAGAGACCAGATGCGGGCCAAGCGCCGTGGTATCAGCGCCGTTCCAGGCGCGGGAGATGATGTCGCCGGGGTCTTTGCCGAGACTCCAGATGTTCAGCGCAAGCTGGCGTTTCTGGGTGGCGGCGGTCACGACGGGGACGACGTAGGCGATGGCGAGACCGACCAGAAGAAATCCGGCGGCGCCGGAAAGGACGGTGGCCAGTTCCCAGAACCTGCCGTTGGGGCGGAAATCGCCCGTGCCCAGCGTGGAGATATTGCATCCGACGAAATAGATCCGGTCCCAAAAGGTGGGAGCGCCCAATTCGGCGAAGGTGGGGGAAATGGAATTGGGATCGGCGTTGAAGATCAGCGACCAGCCCAGCCAAAGCAGCGTTGACCAGGCGAGCATGGTCGCGGCGACGGTAAACAGGCCGGTCTTGGTGATGATCCTGCGCGACGTGGTCCGGAAATGGGCGGCCAGCATGATTCGGCCGATCCAGCCGCAGATGTGTTTGGTCAAAGGTCCGGCGCCTTCGAGGAACGTCGTCCAGAGCAGGTCGATCAAGACCAGGGCGAGCAAGGCGAGTCCGACAGGTCCGGAAATGAGATGGATCATGGCGGAAGCACTCAGGTGGAGGGAGATTCCAGCGCTTTCAGGAGCGATTCCAATTCGTATCCACCGTTGAATCGTTTGTTTTGGATGAAAAACGTGGGGGTGCCGTTGACGCCGCTACGGATTCCGCCGGCGACATCCTCCCGCACACGCTGGGAATAGGCGCCGGCGTTCAATTCGTCGCGGAAGCGCTGAACGTCGAGTTGCAAGTCGGCGGCATCTTGGGCGAGATGTTCCAATTCGAGCTGGTCCTGATGGAGGAAGAGCAACTCGTGCATTTCCCAGAACTTTCCCTGGGCGCCCGCGGCCTCGGCGGCCTGGGCGGCGAGGCGGGCCTGGGGATGGATTTTGGACAGCGGAAAGTGCCGGAACCCGAAAGTCAATTCGTCGCCGAATCGGCCGATGATCTGCCGAACGAACGTATGGGCGCGCCGGCAATGCGGGCATTGATAGTCGCCGTATTCGACCATGACCAGACGAGCGGCGGGCGGACCAAGGATATGATCGCGCGTGCCCAGGGGCGGCGTGAGGGACGGACTTGGGGCGGAGAGAACCATGGACGCTCCGGTTATTTTGGGGCCAACTCTTCGAGTGCGGCCAGAATGCCGTCGGCGCCCGGATTGATGGAGATGGGCGAAAGATAGCTCCAGCGGATGACGCCATCGGCATCGAGGACAAAGAGGGCGCGCTGCGAAGTCCCCGCGTCAGAATTGTACGCGCCGTACTGACGCGAAACGGCGCCCTTGGGTTCAAAGTCGGATGTCAGCGTGATATCGAGATTGCGAAGTTTGCGGTATGCGGCGTGGCAGAACGGGCCATCAACGGAAATGCCGATGAGGCGGGCATCGAATCGCTCGAATTCGGGAAGGATTTCGTTATAGAGCGAGAGTTGATCTCCGCAAACGGGGCTCCAATCGGCCGGATAAAAAACCAGGACGACGGGCTGTCCGCGGTGATCGGAAAGGCGCAGGAGTTTTCCCGGCTCCGTGGAAAGGACGAAATCCGGAGCGACGACGCCGGGGGATAATATTGCGGGCGAATTCTCGTTTTCCATGATGGCGCTCAGGCAACTTGACGGACTATAAACCGGCAATCGACGGAAGTGAACTGAAATTCGCGACGGCTTGCAGGCGGCGGGCATTTCCGCAGAATGTTCCGCACGTCTTGACAGGGAAAGGCAGGCATGGTCATTACGATCGACGGCCCGGCCGGGACGGGAAAATCGACGGTGGCGCAGAAAGTCGCGGAGGAGCTGGCGTTCGACTTTCTCGACACGGGGGCCATGTACCGGGCCATCGGGCTGGCGGCGCTGCGGCGGCATGCCAACCTGGAGGACGAGCGGGAGCTGACGTACGTGGCGCGGCTGGCGAGGATCGCGTTTGATTTTTCGGTGCGTCCGCCGGCGATCACGCTGAATGGGGAACCGGTGGGGCATCTTTTGCGGGCCGGGGACGCGACGCGGGCGGCGTCGTTCGTGGCGGTGGTGCGGGCGGTGCGGGAACTGCTGGTCAGGCAACAGCAGGAGATCGGGGCGTCGCGGCCGAATCTCGTGACCGAAGGAAGAGACCAGGGGACGGTGGTGTTTCCGCGCGCGGAGTTGAAGTTTTATCTGGATGCGACGCCGGCCGAACGCGCCCGGCGGCGGGCCAACCAACTGCGGGCGCGCGGGGAGATGGTGGATATCGCCCTGCTGCAAAAGCAGATCATGGACCGGGATTGGCGGGACGCGCGGCGGGCGGTGAGCCCGCTGATGGTCCCGCCGGGCGCCGAAGTGATCGATACCACGGACATGCCGCTTCAGGGCGTGGTCGATCACATCGTGGGAAGGGCGCGGCAGCTGCAAAAAGGCGCGGTCGGATCATGAATCAGCGTTCCGTGGTTTGGAAATTGCTTCAGATCATCGCGCGGGTGGGGACCACCGTGCTGTTCGATCTGAAAACGTACGGCAGCCGGAACGTCCCCAAATCCGGCGGGGTTTTGCTGGTGGCCAATCATCAGAGCTATCTGGATCCGGTGCTGGTGGCGGTGCACCTGGACCGGCCGGTGAGTTTTCTGGCCAAGAGCGAATTGTTCGAGAATCCGTATTTCGCGTGGTTCATCCGGTCGCTGCACGCGTTTCCCGTGCGCCAGGGCGAGGGGGACGTCGGGGCGGTAAGAGAGATGATCCGCCGGCTGGAAGAGGGCAACGTGCTGAACGTTTTTCCGGAAGGCTCGCGGACAAAAACGGGGGAAATCGCGCCGCTGGAGAAAGGCGTGGCGCTGGTGATCCGCAAGGCGGGCGTGCCGGTGGTGCCGGTGGCGATCGACGGATCGTTCGCGGCGTGGCCGAAAGACGCGAGGATGTTTCATCCGCATCCGGTCCGGGTGAGATACGGCAAGCCGATAAACTTCAACGGCAAGAAGGGCCAGGAAATCATCCGCACGTTGGAGACCGAGCTGAAAACGTTGATGGCGGAATTGCGCGCACCGAAAGGCGCAGGCCCCCCCGTGACATCAAACCGATTCAATTGTCCTTGGGTATAAATACCTTGTGCTCTCCCTCCGGCGTGGTGTACTCGATCGGCGCGTGCGGGTGAGGGCGGGTGGTCGGGGCGGTGGTGGGAGATTCGCTCAAATCGAGGTCGATGACGGCAGTATAGTACCGCCAGCCGCGGCCGAGGAATAACTGGTCCTTCAGCATTTCTTGCGTGCTTTGCGGGACGAGGGCGTCGTAGTGGGTGACGCCGTTGACAACGACCTTCAAGGGATGGTCCAGGTCCACCAATTGATCGTTCAAATAGAGCCGCACGAGGCGGACGTTGCGCGTGGCCAGCTTGATCGTGTGGGGATCGGAGATTTCAGCGATTACCCTAAAGCTGTTTTCATAGAGATACATCCCGCCGCTGCCGCGTGAGAATTGGACCTTTGCCTGCTCGCCGGGAGTCATGGGCTGATAAATCTGGACCCAATCGGCGCGGTTGTAGGGCGTATCGGAGTTGTTGGACTGGATGAAAACCCGAGGGGGATAAAGCTCGCGGGTGCGGGTGCGGAGCTTTTTGTATTCGTCCTCGACGATCTGCGGGGAGGGCCTGTGGCCAAGGTCGCGGGTCTCCGTGTAATCCACGTCGTATTTCAGATTGCGCAGATACGCGACGATGGACCGGGATTCATCGACGTTGACGACGTCGTCGGAGGCGTCGTGCCAGACGATGCAAAGGACGTTTTCGAGATTGCCGAGGCGGATGCGTTGCCAGGAGTCGTGCGCCGAGCCGGCCATGGGGTTGATCGCCGCGAAATAGGTGGGGTAATGAATTGCCAGGTTCCAGACGGCGTGGGCGGCCATGGAATGACCGATGAGGCAGACGCGGGCAGGATCGACGTTGGCCTTATCGGCGGAGTCGAGGATCGGCTGCATGACCAGGTTCATGCCGATGGGACCGGGACCGTATAGCTCGTCGAGATTTAGTAGCGGCATCACCACGATCGCATCGGGATGGGCGGCGAGTTCATCCGTCATCCATTGCGAATAAACCTGCGTGACGGTTTGGGCATCGGGCGGGGGCTGGGTGAGAAACGCATTGGCGGCCGGAAGCTTCACCACCAGCGGCCAGGGATGGGACACGTCGTAGAGCCTGGGTATGCCGAGGAAATAACGGACGTTGATGGGTCCGACTTTTTTGTTGATGTAATAGACGCCGGGGGCGAGGGCGGACCAGTTTTCGCGCAGGCGTGCGATTCGGCCGACGATCGACGGGGGTAGTCCCGAGGCGTCGATTTGGGTTAGGATCTGTTTGCGTTGGCTGGCCGAATCGGGGTCGAAGAACTTTTCGATCAATTGGTGTACCGCGGCGAGCTTGGGCAGTGCGGCCGGATCGTATCGGCCGCCCAATTCTTGTTGATACATCTGGGCGGAAATCTGAGACGCCGGGGTCGCCGAAATCCATGGCGTCCCCGCAAGCATCAGGCCAACCGAGAAGATTAACCGCGAAGACGCGAAGGGCGCGAAGTTGCGCGAAGGGAAATCAGGCGCGCTCGCAATTAGAACTTGCGACCCTTTCCTTCTTCGCGTTACTTCGCGTCCTTCGCTTCTTCGCGGTAAATCATTCTTGATAACGCTGGATAGCACAGGGTTTACCCCTCGGCGATGGTCACCGCCTTGAGCACGTCGCCCTGCTTGATGGCGTTGACGACCTGCTGGCTCTGGGCGTCCTTCACCTGCCCGAAAACGGTGTGCTTGCCGTCGAGCCAGTCGGTGACGACGTGAGTGATGAAAAATTGGCTGCCGTTGGTGTTGGGGCCGGCATTGGCCATCGAGAGCGAGCCGACCTGATGCTTGTGGGGATTGTTCTTCACCTCGTCGGCGAAGCGATAGCCGGGCCCCCCGCTGCCGGTGCCGGTGGGATCGCCGCCCTGGACCATGAAATCGCCGATGACGCGATGGAATTTGGTGCCATCGTAGAATTTCTCGCGGGCCAGGAAGACGAAATTGTTGACGGTCACCGGAGCGTCCTTGGTGAAAAGATCGCAGACGATGTTGCCTTTGGAGGTCTCGAACGTCGCGACGTATTTCTTGCCGGGGTCTACCGTCATCTTTGGGGGCTGCTGGTACTGCTTGGGCATTTGCGGAATCTCCTTTGGCGACACAGGGTTCACTTTTCGGTGCGATTGTCAACGCCGCGGGGGAGGGCCTTGCCCTTGAATTTGTCGATTTTCGTTTGGGTTGCGGTTCAGTAAACTATGGACGTGACGAGCAACGAGAGGCTGAAGGCGGGAATTCGGCACCACCAGGCGGGGCGGTTGGCCGAGGCCGAGCAAATCTATCGCGAAATCCTGCAACTGCGGCCAAATGACCCCGAGGCGCTGCACTTGTTTGGAGTCTTGACCGGCCAGCGGGGCAAAACCGATGCGGCGATCGAGTTGGTGCGTCGGGCGATCGGCGTCAAGCCGCGCTTTGCCGAAGCGTATCGAAATCTGGGCACTTTGCTGTCGGAAAAGGGCGGATTCAAAGAAGCGGGCGAGGCCTTTCAAACACTCCTCCAGGAATGGCCCACGGATTGTCCGTCGCACGGCGAACTGGGCGCCAAGTTCGCGGGAAACGAGTATTTCCAGCAGGCGGTTTCGGCGTTCTGGAAAGCGATTGAAATCAGGCCGGATTTCGCCGAGGCCCATCACGATCTGGGAAGCATTCTGGGGATCCTGAACCGCTTGGACGAGGCGATCGCGGCACAATCAAAGGCGATCGCGTTGAAGCCGGGACTTGCCGAGGCCCACTACAGTCTGGGGATTCTGTTGAGCCGGAAGGGTCGGACGGACGAGGCGTTGGCGGCGTATCGGCGTGCCGCGGAACTCAAACCGGATTTCGCCGATGCTTGTGTGAACGTCGGGAACGTGCTGCGGCAGTGCGGCCGGTGGGAGGAAGCGATCGCGGCGTATCAACAAGCGATCCGGGTCAAACCCGATTTTGCGACGGCGTATTTCAATCTGGGTCAAACGCTAAGCGGAGCCGGGCGTCTTGCGGAATCGTTGCCCGCCTTCGGCGGCGCGCTGCGGGCGAAGCCCGATTACGTCGAGGCGCACGTAAGAATGGCGGTGGTTCTGGCGCACCTTCAGCGGTTCGGCGAGGCGCGGGCGGCGCAGGCGCGAGCGGCGGAATTGGCCCCGCATTCCGCCGGTCCGCTGGAAGCGTTGGGCGAGATCATGTTGCGCGAGCATCGCGCCGCCAGCGCCGCCGAGCAGTTTCGCAAGGCCTTGGAAATCGATCCCAAACACTACCCGGCCCTGAATTCGCTGGGCAATGCACTGGTGTCCCAAGGCAAGTTTGAGGAGGCGGCGAGCTGCTTTCGGCGCTTTCTGGAACAATGCCCGGAATCGGAGGTTGGAATCGGATACGCGAATTTGGCGAGCACCGGCCGAGTCGCCGCCGATCGGAAAGAACATCAGCGGCTGATGGCGGTGCTGCGGGAGCCGAATTCACCGGTCGACAATCGAGTCGCCGCGGGATTTGCCCTGGGAAAATTCTTCGACGACGCGGGGCGTTTCGACGAGGCGTTCGCCTGCTACGCCCAAGCTAATTCGCTCTGGAAGGAGATTCGGGCGGCGGCGGGCGACCGCTATCGGCCGGAATTGGTTCGCTGCAACGTCGATCACCTGATCGCGGAATTCGACCGCGATTTTTTCGAGAACCGCCGGGGACATGGCGAGCGTTCGGAACTGCCGGTATTCATCGTGGGGATGCCGCGATCGGGCACCACGCTGGTGCATCAGATCGCCGCCAGCCACCCGCGGGTCCACGGCCTGGGCGAGCGAACGGACGTATATGAAATCGCAAAGACCCTGGAAGGGAACGACGCGGCATTGCGAAGCAATGCCGACGCGGTACGGGCGGCGGCCAAGGAATACGTTGGACGGCTGGGCGCGATCGGCGGCGGCGCATCGAGGGTCATCGACAAAGCGCCGAACAACGTGAATTGGCTTGGTCTGATTTCCCTGCTCTTTCCGGGAGCGCGGGTGATTTGCTGCCGTCGGGAGGCGCGCGATACGTGCTTGTCGTGCTACTTCCAGTGGTTTTCGCAGGGGAATATATTTTCATTCGACTTGGCGCATTGCGGCATGGAATACCTGCAAGTCGATCGGTTGATGGATCATTGGCTGGGCGCGCTGCCGCTACGGATGCTCGAGGTGCGGTACGAGAGCTTGGTGACGGATTTGGAGGGTCAAAGCCGGCGGCTCATCGACTTCCTGGGGCTGCCATGGCATCCGGCTTGCCTCGAATTCGACCGCGCCCAGACGACGGTGCTGACCGCGAGCATGTGGCAAGTGCGTCAACCGATCTATCGCAGTTCGGTGGGCCGCTGGCGCCAATATCAGACCCACCTCGGCCCGCTGATGGAGGTACTTGGCGTCACGGCCGGGGAGTGAGTAATCAGCGGAATGCGAGACGCCATCGAATGCCGTCGGTTTAATTGGAGGCCGCGCCGACAGGGCCGCATCCTGCGCGATGAGTTTGAGCAGTTGGGAGACGTTGCAATTGGAATCGCGGGTTATGTGGATAATCCGGATCGTGCTTTCCGGCATCGCCCGGATGTTTTGATGATGCGAGAGAAAGCCGTCGATGGGTTGGCAACTCAAGGTTCCGCTATTTTACTCCTGAGGTCGCCGAGTTCCGACAATTTGCAACGTGAATGCGCCTGGGAAATAATCCCTTCCCCGGCGCGGGATTTGTCGCGATGAGCGGTGGGACATAGTATTGTTCCTTCGCCGCATGCAGATTCGGAATTTTTCGATCATTGCCCACATCGATCACGGCAAGAGCACCTTGTCGGACCGGCTGCTCATGCGCGCCGGGGCCATCACGGAACGGGAATTCAAGGAGCAAATCCTCGACGACATGGACCTGGAACGGGAGCGCGGAATCACGATCAAGGCGTCGGCCGTCACGCTTTTCCGTTCCGAAGAACGCAGTTGTGTCATCGCCCGGTCGTGCCAGGTGTCTAATTGACTGGCGACAACAATTGGTCGGCTGTGGCCCAGCACTGCTGTTTCTGAGACTCCAAGGCCGCAATCGCGGCGTCGAATCTTGCCTTTTTCGCTTTCGCGGCATTGAGCTTGTCGATCAACTTCCTCGTGAGGTCGGCATCCGCGACGCCCTGCACCGCATCACCATCGGCCTGCATGCGATCGATATCGCCGGGGTACTCGGGAAGCTGGTCCGGATGCTCAAGCTTCTTGATGCATTGGTAGGCTACCATGTATTCGTCGAAAGCCTTCTGGAGAGTCTTGTATACAGGGGTCTCCCGCTCTGTTGCTGTAACAAGAGCCGTGGCTTGATCTGAGGCCAATTGCAGAGACCGCAGGTTGTCGAGGTATTCCTTGTCTGACAGCCCGAGTTTCAGGTCCGCCCGCATCTTGAACAGAGCCGTGCGAAACTGGACTAGCGCCGGACTCAATTCCGATTGCGGCGATGCCGTTCCCGATGATCCCCGTAACATCATGAAGGTAACAACACCGAGGATGACCAGGCCCAGCGCCACGCCGCCCGCGATTACCAAAGCAGTGCGGCTGATGAGCGGCATTGCTCCGACCATGGGTGATACGATCGAGGTCGTCGCGGCCCCTGGGCTGTGTGCCGTTCCACCCCCTCCTTTGGCTGGCGACAGCCGAGAACACGAGGCAACAAGCATCCCCCTGGCGTTGGCTTTCAGGCTTGCCTCCTCCTCGTTGGAGGCCTCAAAAATGAATTCAAGGTCTTTGCCAGTGCGCTTGTCGGCACCAATCACCCGGTACTGCATATGCGTGTTCGCAGCCATGTCCGTACTCCCATCTGCGCAAACGGGCGCACGTCACTCATTTTACCATCCGCGGATAAAAAAACCGAAGGCGGTTGGAGGTCGGAACATGCACTAGAACTACTGCGGAATTCACCAGACGCTCTGCGTCACGCCCGCAATGGCAGTGGGGCTGACCGACCACGTTGGTGGGATTATTGCCTTGATGTCATTTTCTCTTCTTCTGTTGGCGCCGCTTCGATTGTGATGGTATGCCTATCGTGGCAAATTTGCGAACATCGTCGGAACGCCATGTCGTCGTAACATCACCGCGCTTAACGCTGATCGTGCCGTTTTGGTGCACCTTGGTCACCATGCCACGAAATTTTCCATCCACGTGAATTACTTGATCGCCTACCTTTATATCCATGATGGTTGCCTTTCCCCTAATTATAGCGCGTTAGCTGCGAAAAGTTATTATTTTCCAATCTGGCCCACTAGCCTAACCCCGCGGCGCTTGTCGCGATGCGCGGCGTGACGTGGTATTCTGCGTTGGCCCCATGCAGATTCGGAATTTTTCGATCATTGCCCACATCGATCACGGCAAGAGCACCTTGTCGGACCGGCTGCTCATGCGCGCCGGGGCCATCACGGAACGGGAA
>Ga0187867_10001577_pt1 | contig 19664 bp, 9 predicted proteins | sample June2016WEW_13_1_FD_132976 | JGI IMG/M metagenome (GOLD analysis project Ga0187867, IMG submission 132976) | Peatland microbial communities from SPRUCE experiment site at the Marcell Experimental Forest, Minnesota, USA - June2016WEW_13_10 | ecosystem: Environmental > Terrestrial > Soil >...
AGCAGCCATTGGAACAGATGCAGCGAACGCACGCCGGACAAAAGACAGACCCATGAAACCCGATATTGAGCTGATCGAGATTGGTCCCAGAGAGGGGCTTCAGTACCACAAGAAATACATTCCTGCCGAGAAGAAGATCGCCTTGGTGAATATGCTGTTTGATTGCGGATTGCGGAAGGTGGAGGTTACTTCCTTCGTACATCCCAAAGCCGCGCCTCAAATGAAGGACGCGGTTGAGGTACTGTCCGGAATCCAGCGCAGCGGGGACCATGAGGGAGAGCAGAGAGTCTGCCGGGTTTTGGTCCCCAATGAAACCGGATGCCGCAGTGCAATCGCTTGCAAAGTCGATGAAATGGCGGTGTGGGTTTTTCTGAACGACGGGTTGAGCTATTACACGCTTAACCGCAGCATCTCCGAACAGCTCAAACGAATCAGCACGATTTGTGAAATTGCCAAGGCAAATGCCGTCAAAGTCAGTGCCTACATCGGCGCAGCTTTCGGTTACCCGGGAGAAGACCCGGGCCACTACGAAGACTTGTGCGCCATGGTGGCAAAACTTGTCCGGCTTGGCTGCTATCTGGTGTGCCTGAACGACGAACTTGCGATGGCGAACCCGGTCACAGTGCGACAGCATCTGCGGATGTGTGAGGAGGAGGTGGAAGCATCGAAGCTCGCCGTTCATTTCTATGAGAACAGGGGAATGGGATTAGCGAATGTGCTGGCCGCCTACGAGTCCGGCATACGCGTTTTTAATTCGAGCCTTGGAGGAGCCGGCGTCCACAACTACTTCAGAACTGCCATTCCGGGAAAGTCTTCGGGAAAGCGCGAACCCCACGGGTTGGCCACCGAGGAACTGGTCTATGCCTTTGAAGAGATGGGCATCACAACGGGGATAGACATCGACCGTTTGATTCAGTGCGGCCGTTTCCTCGAAAGACTCCTGGAACTCAGACTGCACAGCCGAATTCGGTCGAGCGGCCTTTCCGGCGAGACACTGAGCGAGGCGAAAATTAACCTGGCAAACCGCAATTATCAGGACATTAACATCGGGAGTAATTCGCTTGGGGGCTATCATGGAAGATGAAGATCGCGCAAAGCGCCTTAACTATTGGGAAGAACAGGATGCCCTGGTCGTAGAACGCCGTAAAGAAGCATACAACATTGGTGGTGAGGAGCAGATCATACGCCTTGCCAGGCAGGGCAAAAAAACGATGCGAGAACTCATCAGGATGCTGGTCGATCCGGGTTCGGACTACTTCGAGCTGGGATTGGATGCCGGCTACAACATTGGACAGATAAAGCTTTACGGAGGGGATCTCTACCTTTCTGAGAAAAGGGGGCACATACCCGGCGGCGGCGTAATAACCGGCGTCGGCACCATTCACGGTAAAGACTGTATGGTCTTTGCCAATGAAAACCGCTTTGCGGCAGGGACCTATTTCCCCATAACGCTGAAAAAACACATGAGGGCCCAGGCGATTGCCGAGCGCCTCCGATTGCCCTGCGTATACATCGCAGACTCGGGTGGCGTAAACCTTCCGCTGCAGTTAGGCTGTTTTGCAGACGACGGTCACTTTGGCAGCATGTTTTATAACATGTGCCGCATGTCAGCCATGGGCATAAAACAATACACCCTCTCCACCGGTGGCAATACTGCGGGTGGCGCCTACATCGTCTATCTGGCTTCGGAATCCATCATGATAGAGAAACTTGCTTTTGCCTTCCTGGCCGGCCCGCCAATGGTCAAATCGGCCATCGGGGAGACGGTTTCCATGGAAGACCTGGGAGGGGCCTATGTCCATACGCAGCACTCAGGTGGCTGCGACCATTGCGTGAAGTCCCAGGAAGAAGGCATCTCGAAGCTCCGTGACATTATTGAGTTCGAACCTTCTCAGACCCTTCACTGTGAGCGAAGAAAATCCGTAGAACCTAAATTTGACTATAAAGAAATGATGCGCTCATCTCCGGTCAATACATACAGCGTAATTCACATCAAGGACACCCTCAAATGTCTTGCCGATGACAGCTATTTCCATGAATATAAGCCCACGTACGGTCTCACCCGTGGCGCAACCGTCGTTGCCGGCAAAATGTGGCTCAAAGGTATGCCCGTGGGAGTCATTGCATCCAATGAGAACGGCGTCATTTATATCGAAGCGGCAAGAAAGGCGACGGAATGGATGATTCGCTGCGGTAACTCGAACCTGCCGGTGATCTTTTTGCAGGGATCGCCGGGCTATATGGTAGGCCAACAGGAAGAATGGGGCGGTATAGGCAAATACGGGTCGGATATGGTCCGTACTTGTAGTGTGTTGAACGTTCCGAAAATCCGGTACGTCATTGGACCCGACCACGGGGCGGCAAACTACGGCATGTGCGGAGCGGCTTTTAAACCGGTGTTTAGCTTTACAAATATGAGAGGACGCACGACCGTAATGTCCGGCAGGACAGCGGCATTCGTTGTGGAAAGTGTCCGGAGGAAGAACGTTGTCGACAAGGGCGAAACCGTCGATGAGGAACAAATGGCCGAATTCCGCAAGATGATGATAGAGCGCTACGACGCCGAAGGACATCCATTTTTGACCGGTTCTCTCTTGTTCCATGACGGAGTCATCACTTTCAGCGAAGCGCGTGAAAAGTTGAGCAGGGCTCTTGAGCTTTGCTACCGCGCACCCATCGGGAAAACCGAGTGGGGCGACCTGAAGGTCTAGGCTCTTCGGAAAGTAAAGAACTTTCGCCGATCTCATACCTGGTGGAAAGGAGGGCATGGATTATGACGGAATATGATTATTGGAAAATCTTCCCCAAAATGCCAAAAAAAGTGACCATCGGAGATATAACCGTGCGCGACGGTTTTCAGCATGAAGAAAAATTCATCTCTACGAGCGCCAAGATTTTTTATGCCCAGGAGATGATCTTTGCGGGAGCAAAGGAAATTGAGGTGACCAATCTGGGAAGTCCTGAGGGCATTCCTCAGTTCAAGGATGCCGAACAGGTGCTCACGGCCCTGAGGAGTGATGGTTTCAAAAAACGCTGCGAAAGAAAAGGGATCAATTACGATGAGATCGTCATGACTGCTGTGACGATTCGCGAAGCGGCCGTTGACAGAGCAATTGAGTTAAAAAAAAGAGGAATCGGTCCCGATCGTGTCCTGATGATGGTCTCTACCGATCCCGAACACCATTTCGCCAATTCCGGTACGACTCTGACCCAATACTGGAAAGAGGCTGAACGTTGCATACAGAAAGCAGCCGATGCAGGTATCAAAATGTGCGGCACCGTCAGCACCATCTGGGGGAGTCCCATCACCGGCGCAACCAGGCTCGAGGATGCTGTGGAATTCACAAAGCGCTTTCTCTCCATTGGCGCCCACGACATCGAGCATGCCGACCACGACGGCTCCGCATCGGCAGCACAAGTCTACCGCTATTTCTCGATGGTCCTTGACGCCATGCCCGATCCTGAGGCCCATCTCTGCCATCTGCATGAGACCAAGCGTGTTGCATCGGCCTCGATCCTGGCGGCCCTCCATGCGGGTATTTGCCGTTTCGAGGGGACCCTTGGCGGCCTGGGCGGACAGCCGGCCAATTTCCTCGACGACTGTCCGGTCAGGGGAACGGGCGAATACTACTACAAGGATGCAAGGTACGTGGGGCTCATCACCATAGAGGACTTGCTGGTAATGATCGACGAACTTGGCATCGAGCACGGCTACGATGTGGATCGTGTCTTGTGGCTCGGAGCTAAGATGGAGAAAACCATAGGCCGCAGGCTCCGTTCAGAAGCCGTCTACAACGGCCGGACACTGAAGGAAGGTCATCGGGAATTCGCCCGGCCGGGTCTAGCAAAACTCATCGAAAAAGTCGGTGAAAAACCCGGCTGGCTTGTACCCCCGGAATGGCCCGCAGCGGCTATTCTGCCTGAGAAGTGGGGACCGGAGGCCTGGAAAATGCGCCCGGAGGCTGCGCGCTCTTCTAAATGAAGTAAAGACGAGTCGTAACGAATTCACGTGTCTTTTCCACGAGCGCGTGAAAAAGCCCGGGAATTTCGTCAACGGTCAAGGAGGGTACGATGAATGACCAAGTTCCATCTCCAGGTGCAAAGAGGAAGCCGCTCTGGGTTCCCCCTGTAGAATGGAAAAACAAGGCCAATATGAGCCGTTTCATCGAATTTGTAAACAGGACCTGCGGTCAGCAGATTGACTCCTATGCCGGCCTCTACAGGTGGTCCGTCGAGAGGATACCGGAATTCTGGGCTGCGGTGTGGGACTTTGTCGAAATAAAGGCCTCCCGCAAGTACGATAAAGTTGTCGAAGATCTTGCCATGTTCCCCGGAACGGAGTGGTTTCCAGGCGCAAGGCTCAATTTTGCGGAAAACCTCCTCAGATTTCGGGACGGCCATCCGGCATTCGTATTTCGGGGTGAGGACAAAAGATCTGCCTCGATGACCTATGCCGAACTCCACAATGCGGTTGCGCGCCTGTCGAAATCGCTTCGAGATATGGGGATTGTTGCGGGCGACCGGGTTGGCGCCTACATGCCAAACCTGATCGAAACGGCGGTGGCGATGCTCGCCGTAACCAGCATCGGCGCGGTTTGGTCATCCTGCGGGACGGAACTGGGCGCTGGAGCCGTAGCCGACCGTCTGGGACAGATCGGCCCGAAGGTGCTGTTTACGGTCGATGCACAGCTATACAAAGGTAAAGCGATAAATGTGCTCGCAAATGTCGAGAAGATCGCCAAAGAAATCCCTTCACTCGAAAGAATAATAGTTACTCCCTATGTGGAGCGGCGGCCTGAGATCGGCAACCTCAAAAATGCCGTGCTCTATGCCGACTTCTTGTCGAAAGAAGCGCAGGACATCCAGTTCGAGCAGCTTCCATTCAACCATCCCGTTTTCATCATGTTTTCCTCGGGGACAACGGGAAAACCGAAGTGCATTGTTCAGGGACCCGGCGTTCTTATAAATGTGGCCAAGGAGCTCATAATCCAAACGGACCTCAAGCGCGAGGACAGGATTTTCTACATTACTTCGCCAAGCTGGATGATGTGGAATTGGCTTGTCGGGTCGCTTGTCGGCGGCGCGACCATTGTGCTCTACGACGGCAACCCCAACTATCCCGACTGGGGCGCGATGTGGCAGCTTGCCCAGGATGAGAAGATCACAATTTTCGGCTGCAGCGCAAGCTATATTAATTTTCTAAGGAGCGCCGGGGTAAGTCCAGGCAAAACCTACGATCTCTCCTCGCTCAGGGCCATGTCTCAAACCGGCTCGGCACTTTCTGCCGATGGGTTCGAATATGCCTACAGGGAAATCAAGGAAAACATGCACTTTAATTCAATTGCCGGAGGAACCGACATAAATGGATGTTTCTCGATCGGAAGCCCGATCCAACCGGTATACGCGGGCGAATTGCAGAGTCCCGGCCTGGGCATGAAGGTAAAGTCCTATGACGAATCGGGCAAGCATGTCGTGGACAGGGAAGGGGAACTGGTCTGCGAAGCCCCAGCCCCCTCCATGCCTCTATACTTTTGGAACGATCCCGATTTCGCCAGGTACAAGAGCGCGTATTTCAATGTCTATCCGGGGGTCTGGCGGCACGGGGACCTGGTTCTGTTTCATGGAGATTCGGGAGGAATAACTTTTCTTGGCCGATCGGATTTCACCCTGAAACCCTCCGGAGTGCGTATCGGTCCAGCGGAAATCTACAACGTCGTCGACAATATTGAAGGCATAGCGGATAGCATGGCGGTTGGGCAAAATTGGCAAGGCGATCAGCGGATCATCCTCTTTGTCAGGCTTGCGGCAGGATATGTACTGACCGAGGAGCTTAGGGCCCGGATCAAGACCTCTTTACAAAAGCAGGCTTCTCCACGGCATGTTCCAAGCCTCATTATCGAGGTCCCGGACATCCCTTACACTTTCAACATGAAAAAGGTGGAGAGCTCGGTGGCAAACATATTGAATGGAAGGCCCGTAACCAATAGAGACGCCCTTAATAACCCAGAATCACTGGACTTCTACGAAGGACTTGCGCTCGAACTTAGCGTGTGAAGTCGAGTGTCAGATGCCAGGATTATTCCCGGAGGTGCACCATGGATTTTCAACTTACCGATGAACAACGCATGATCAAGGAGACTGTCTACAAATGGTCTGTAAACGAACTGGGACCGTTGCAGGAGAAAATCGACGAGGAGGACTGGTTCCCTCCCGATTTCTTCCACAAATGCGCCGAGATTGGCATCCTGGGAATAACCATCGATGAGAAATACGGAGGACTCGGCGGCGATGTACTGATGCAAACCCTGGCCGTTGAGGAGATGAGCCGTATATGTCCCGCACTGGCCATGACCTATGGGGCCCATTCCAACCTGTGCGCCAATAACATTTACAAGAATGCAAGCGAATACCTCAAGGAAAAGTACCTGCCGCCCCTGGTTTCCGGTGAAAAAATCGGTGCGCTGGGCCTGACCGAAACGAGCGCAGGATCGGATGCAATGAGTCTTCGGACCCGTGCGGTTAAGAAGGGGGACAAGTACGTCCTCAATGGCAACAAGATGTTTATCACTAACGGTCCTGTTGCCGATACCCTTCTGGTCTATGCCAAGACCTCACCGGAGCTGGGGGCACGGGGTATAAGCGCCTTCATAGTGGAAAAGGATTTCCCGGGTTTCTCCGTGGCGCGGAAGCTCAAAAAATGCGGCATGCGCGGCTCTCCGACTGCCGAACTCGTCTTCGAGGATTGTGAAGTGCCGGCCGTAAATCTTGTGGGTGAAGAGAACAAAGGCGTCAACGTGATGACCAGCGGACTCGACATCGAGCGGATAGTTCTGGCTGGGGGCTCCGTTGGGATGGCGCAACAGGCCCTGGACTACTCCATCAGGTATTCGGTTGAGCGTGAGCAATTCGGCCAGTCCATTGCCGCTTTCCAGATGATCCAACAAAAACTCGCAGACATGTACACCCACACCGAGGCTTCACGACTTCTCGTCTATCGGGCTGCGGAGGCCGCTCAATTGGCGGTAAGGGGAGGTAAGGGCACTGAGCTTACAAAGCTCGCCGCAGCGGCTATCCTTTTCGCCGCTGAAGCAGCTACCCGGGTTTGCGACCAGGCTGTCCAAATCCATGGCGGTTATGGGTACTGCCTCGAATTCCCGGTTCAAAAGCTTTGGCGCGATGCCAAGCTCTACGAAATCGGGGCGGGTACAAGCGAGATTCGGCGACTTATCATTGCCCGTGAGCTTACTCGAGATGAATTTGCCAAAAAAGCCGAACGCTTCGGCCAGCAGGCAACTGCGCCCAAAGCTGCAGGCAAAGCTGATTAATCCAAGAAGCGGACTGGCTTAACGGAGATTCAACTTTTTGCACCGAAGCCGTACGCGGGAGACCGCCGGTATGGTCTCCCGCAAGTCGCTGCAGAAACTCGATCCCCGACAGGATGCCTTATATTATCGACCCGAGGAATCTCGTGAGGGTTCGGTGGACTTTCTGGAAAAAAGCCACCCGGGTTCAACAAATTTGGAAAGTGCCCGCCTGAAGATTGATATTGAAACAAAGTTCAATCTCATCTAACATTTCCGGTCGATTTCCGCATTCAATTTGCAAAAAAACCAAGAAGACATGAGAGGTGTTGCAGGCGCCTGTTTCTATTTGGCCTGCAATCGGTTTTAATTCGTTTTGTGAGGGGAGGCCTAAGATGGATTTCGGATTGACGGGCAAAGTTGCCTTTGTTGCCGGTGCGAGCCAGGGAATTGGCAAAGCGACTGCAATCGAACTTAGCAAAGAAGGCGCGAAGGTTGCCATCTGCGCGTTGGATGATCCGGAACTGCCAAAAGCAGTTGAAGAAATCCGGTCGATTACTGGTAACGAAGTCATCGGCATTCCGGTCGACCTCACCGTGACCGAAGAGGCAAAGAATTTCATCCGCAAAGGCCTGGAGCATTTCGGGACGCTTGACATCCTGGTAAACAACTCCGGTGGTCCTCCGGATAAGAAATTCCTGGAAATCGACGAAGATCTGTGGAATTTAGGTTTTCGCCTCAATCTGCTGAGCACCATCACGATGACCCGCGAGGCCGTTCCCGTGATGATGGAAAAACGCTGGGGCCGGATAATTAACATGACCTCAGTTTCCGTAAAACAACCGATCGAAGGGCTGATTCTGTCCAACACGATCCGGATCGGGGTCGTTGGACTTGCTAAAACACTCTCCAACGAACTGGCTCCCTACAATATAACCGTCAACAATGTCTGCCCCGCATATATCGCGACCGAACGCGTGCGCAAGCTCTCAATCGATGTCGCGCAAAAGCAGGGTGTAACGCCCGAAGAGATTATCCGCAAATGGGAATCTCAAATGGCTCTCGGGCGAATGGGAAAACCCGAGGAAGTGGCCGCATTGATCGCATTCCTTGCGTCCGAACGGGCCGGTTTCATTACGGGTGATTCCATCCAGATAGATGGTGGATACTACAAGGGAGTAATGTAAAGGTATTGATCTGATGAATAAACGCACCGCATATGTTCGCTCAGTCGGCCGCTTTCTGCCGGAAAAGAAGCTCACAAATAACGATCTTGAAAAGATGGTGGACACATCGGACGAATGGATCGTGTCCCGTACAGGGGTCCGGGAACGCCGTATTCTGGAACCGGGTGTGGGATGTTCCCATATGGCGGTTCGGGCTGCACTTGAATGCCTCGAAAGAGCCGGAGTCGGCCCTGAGGAGGTGGAACTGATCATTGTTGGCACGGTGACCCCTGACATGATGTTTCCTGCAACCGCTTGTCTCGTGCAAAATGAGATTGGGGCAAAAAATGCCTGGGGGTTCGACTTGTCAGCCGGATGCTCCGGGTTCCTTTTCTCCCTTTCGACAGCGGCCCAGCTTATAGAGGCAGGAAGAGTCAACAGGGCGCTTGTCATAGGCAGCGACGTGATCACCACCCTCATCGATTACACTGACAGAAATACCTGCGTTATTTTCGGAGATGGTGCAGGGGCCGTGCTTCTGGAGGCATGTACCGAACCCGGATTTGGTATTCTCGATTTTATTTTGCATATTGACGGCGCCGGAGGTGAATACCTCTGCATGAAAGGTGGAGGGAGCCGTAGGCCGGCAACCCACGAAACCGTGGATAACAAGGAGCATTTCGTCTCTCAGGATGGCCGTGCTGTCTTTAAGGCAGCAGTAAGCGAAATGTCAAATGTCGCGGCCCGGATTCTCGAAAGAAACGGCCTTACAGGCGATGACGTCACCTTCTTCATCCCGCATCAGGCAAATAACCGCATTGTGGAAGCCGCTGCCAGGCGCATGGGTATCGAAGACGGAAAGGTAATTGCAAACATCTGCAAATACGGAAACACGGTTTCAGCGAGCGTGCCGCTCGCCCTCTACGAAGCAGTGCTGGAAAGAGACCACAGGGTGAAAAAGGGCGACTATCTTGTGCTGGCAGCCTTCGGGGCCGGCTTTACGTGGGGAAGCGCCCTGCTCAGATGGTGGGAGAAATAGCCGTCAGGGGTTGTAGAATCTTCAACTCTTGCTTCGATCTCGATGCCCGATCACAAAAACCGGATTCTCGACTCTGCTTTGCCGGACTCAAAATAGGGGCCTTTGCGCAGAGAACCCGCTGCCATGGGCCCAATCCTCCATGGACGCCCCTTTCGATCTCCAATGCCTGAGCAAGCTGCGATGCTTTTTCTCCCGGGGGGAGGCGGAGCCTTGCTGCCATGCTCGCCTCTGTCTTCTTTCTTATCGGAACCTTCTCGAGTCATCCTTTTGTGCGACCGCCGAAGAGATTCCGTGAATTGGTGAGGTCCATTACGACATTATCCCTTTATCAGATTGGATTCTGCAGGAGGCTCATGGGCTCAGCCGGGCCCCGCAGATGCGGCCTGCGGTTTCCAGGTTCAAAAGGGAAATTTCCGATCTGAGGTGTGCGCGCCGTATTCCTTCCCGGCCGTAATCATACAAAAATCATTTAGCGGAAAAGCCGAATATGAGCCATCTGAGATTGACCCTGTGCGCAATACCAGTCGTTATCATTTTTGCCCTCAGTCTTGGATTTGCTGTTGATCGGGTCAAGGCTGACCGGAAAGACCTTCTTGCGCCCGATGAGCAAAAGTGGTTGTCGGAGCATATTGCCTCGATACGGATCGGTATAACCGAGATTCCTCCTGAAGTATTGCGCGGCGAAACAAAGGGAGATTACAAAGGACTTAGCATTGACTACATAAGACTTGTAGAGCGCAATCTCAAATGTAAATTTCAACTGGTGTATTACACGACCTGGAATGAGGTGATGCAAGCGGCCAGGAATAATGACGTTGATATGATTTTCGCAGCTCAGAAAACCCCTGAGCGCACAGAATACCTTCTGTTTTCAAAGCCCTACATTGAACTGCCCAACAAGATCATCGTCAGAAAGAATATGGAGGGCGTTTTCACCCTCGAGAAAATGAAAGGTTTGAAGATTGTGTGCTCGGAAGGCAGTGCAGTTCATGAGTTCTTGAGAGCCGATTACGGCTATTTGGATATTTATCCGGTTAAAGATGAACTGAGCGGATTGATAAAGGTATCCTTTGGCGAAGCTGACGCAATGGTCGTTGAGCTCTCACGAGCATCCTACTACATCGAAAAGGCAGGAATCACAAATCTTCGTGTTGCCGGCAATACCGGCTTTACATATCAATTGCGCTTTGCTTCCAGGAAGGATTGGCCTGTTATCAATCGGATTTTGGATAAAGAGTTGTCATCCATAACTGACGAGGATCGAGATGTCATCACCCGGAAGTGGATTGCTATCGGCACTGAACCAATCTTGGGAAGCAGGAAGTTCTGGGGCCTTTTTTCCGCCGGGCTTCTCGTCATAGCGTTGATTCTCCTGGGGGTCATATCATGGAATCGGACTCTCAAGGCACAGGTCGGCCAGCGCACCAGGCTGCTGGAACAAGAACTGTTGGAGCGCAAGCGGGCGCAGGACGAGCTGTTCAACTCGCGTCAAATGCTCCGGTCAGTCTTGGACAACATCCCGCAAAGGGTGTTCTGGAAGGATCGGAACTCGGTCTTCGTTGGCTGCAACAAACCTTTCGCCCTGGATAGCGGCTATGAGGACCCGGGCGAGCTTGTGGGCAAGACCGCTTACGACACCGCCTCTGCGGCAACTGCCGGCCTCTATCATGCCGATGATCGTGAGGTGATGGAGAGCGGCAGGCCCAAGATCAACTATGAAGAACCGCAAATCAGGCCGGATGGGTCTCGCGCCTGGCTGATCACCAGCAAGGTGCCCATGTATGACCGGGACGGCCAGGTGATTGGTGTGCTGGGAACTTACGCGGACATTACGGAGCGCAGGTTGATGGAAGAGGAGATCAGCCAGGCCAATGCGTACCTTGAGAACATCTTTGAGAATTCGCCCGATGCCATCGGCATTGTGGATAAGCATGGAAGGTTTATCAGATGGAACAAAATGGCGGAGGACCTCTACGGCTATACCTTTGAAGACATGAAGGGGAAATCTGCGTTTGATCTATATGTGGATAAAGATGAGCTCGCAAAAATGGTTATGAGCTTGCGCCTGGAAGGATCGGTCAGGAAATGGGAAATGAGAATGCAGAGAAAGGATGGCAGCATTGTCCCATTTGAAATTTCCATTGGCTTGCTGAAAGACAGCCAAAACGAAACTCTCGGCAGCGTTAGCGTCGCAAGGGACCTGAGCGGCATCAAGGAGGCATTGGCCGCCATCAAAGCTTCTAATGAACGGTTGCATCAAGAAATCGCCGAACGCAAACAGGCAGAGGAAACTGTTCAACGGCTCAGGCGCCGGAACGATCTCATTTTGAACTCGGCAGGAGAAGGGATCCTGGGATTGGACCCGGACGGAAGTCACACCTTTGTCAACCCTGCCGCTACCCGGATGTTGGGGTATACGGCCGATGAGCTCATCGGCCGGAAGGGCCATGACCTTTATCATCACACCAGAGAAAATCGAAGGCCGTACCCTGAAGATGATTGTCCGATTTCTCAGGCTTTCAGGTCCGGCAAATTCTGCCAGGTTACGGAAGAAGTGTTCTGGAGAGAGGATGGGACAAGTTTTCCGGTCAGATACAGCAGCGCGCCTATCATTGAAGAAGGTGAGGTTGTGGGGGCCGTGATCACATTTCGCGATATCACGGAATACAAGCGAGGGGAGAAGGAAAGAAAAAAACTTGAGGAACAACTGTTCCAGGTCCAGAAGATCGAGTCAATAGGGCGGCTGGCCGGCGGCGTGGCGCACGATTTCAACAACATGCTGGGCGTGATCATCGGCCGGGCCGAAATGGCGTTAAATACGGACGTTTCCGCTGAAGAACTCCAGCACAACCTCAAGGAGATCCTCAAAGCGGGCCTGCGTTCGGCAGACCTTACCCGGCAACTGCTGGCCTTTGCCCGCAAACAGACCGCCGTCCCGAGAATACTGGATTTGAACGACACGATCTCGGGCATGCTCAAGATGCTCCGGCGCCTCATAAGGGAGGATATCGACCTGTTCTGGGTGCCGGAACTCGATCTCTGGAAAGTCAAAATTGATCCCTCCCAGGTTGACCAGATTCTGGCCAATCTTGTGGTCAATGCTCGCGATGCCATTTCCGGAGTAGGCGCCATCACCATGAGCACCGAGAACGTTGTGGTCGATGATTCGGTTAGGGCAGAGACCCCGGAATTCATTCCCGGAGAATATGTCCTGCTGACCCTGAGCGATACTGGAACGGGTATGAGCCGGGAAGTGCGCGAGAATATCTTCGAGCCTTTTTTTACCACCAAGGAGGTCGGCAAGGGAACAGGGCTGGGATTGTCCACGGTCTACGGCATCGTTAAACAAAACGAAGGCTTTGTTTACGTTGCCAGCGAACCGGGGAAAGGAACCACGTTTAGAATCTACCTGCCGCGGTTCGAGGCCGAAACCCCGCAGGTCGCCTCTGAGCAGATGGCCGGCAAGCCCCCGACAGGTACCGAAACCGTCCTGCTGGTCGAAGACGATGAAGCCATCCTCAATCTCAGCAAGACGATTCTCGAAAACCTGGGCTACACAGTGCTTGCGGCGAAGGCTCCGCGACAAGCCATTCACCTTGTCGAAGATCATCCGGGAGATATTCACTTGCTGATCACCGACGTTGTGATGCCGGAGATGAACGGGCGAGAACTTGCGGAACAGCTTGGCGCAATCCGGCCCAACCTCAAGTGTCTTTATATGTCGGGCTATACCGCCGACCTGATAGCACATCGTGGCATTCTGGACGAAGGAGTAAATTTTATTCAGAAACCTTTCGGCAGAGATGATTTTGCGGCAAGGGTCAGACGGGTGTTGGACCGTTCCATCACTTGACGACGGTGAAAGCTCCCTTAAGAACGCTTTGTCCCTGTGAGTTTATCACGGTGACGGAGCATGCGCCGTAGGGCATGCCGGCCGGAACGGTGCAGGTGGTTGAATTATCCCTCCATTGCGTAACCTTTGTCAGGACTGCGCCAAGCTTCACTTTGCCCGTGACGGTTCCAAAGTTTTGCCCCAGTATTTGCACGGGTGACCCTCGTGTTCCGGAAGAAGGAGTGACGCTTGTAATCCGGGGAGGAATTGTGAATATAATCGAGTCATTACTGGTCCAGGTGTCCGTTACCACGGTCACCGCCCCTGTAGAAGCCGTTTCGGGAACAATGCACTGGATTTGTGTATCGGACCAGGACACGATTTGAGCGCAGTTAATACCGCCGATCATGATTGTGTTCGTGCCCTGGGATTCACCGAACTGGAAGCCGTTTATCGATATCTGGCTGCCGGTTATTGCCGATTTGGGTGCAGTTCCGGTGACAACGGGAGGAGGCGTTGTGACCGTCCCAGCCCCCACTGCAAACGACATCAACTGGTCTGTCTCAGCCGGTGAAATAACCTTGGCCATGACAGTGCCTATGTAAGGTGCGAACCAATTCGTGTATGACTGCGAAGTGGTCCTGCCTCGAGCTGACAACGAAAGCGTGTAGGCTATGGGATATGCGAGGAAATGACCCGCGGGGACATTTACAAGCACCATGGGGGATACTGTTGCGGTAATTTTGGCTGTAGCCGGAATGCCTTCCACTGAAAAGCTGGTGCTTGCTGCCCAGTGCGCCTTTGCCGCGAGGGGAGTTTTGATCAACGGCAGTGCCTGGGGAAAGGTGAGCAGCGTCCCGGAACTCTCCATTTGTTTCACAAAAAGTCCGTTTGAAAAGTCCTGATACCAGATATCGCTTTGAGCACCGTCTTGGATCTCCTGGTCTAGATAGGAAGGCTGAGAAAAGCTCGTCGTGTCGAGGGAGATAGTATCCGTGTACGTCTGGGGGCTCTCTTTGGGATATGTTGCCAGGGATTCGAAGTGGTTTCCCGCCTGTATTCCGAAGTAGTCGAGATAACTGGCGAAAACGGCTGTTACAGTATGGTCAGACTCTATGTTGTTGAGGGTATAGGTCAATGGGAGAGGCGATGGGCCTCCAACGGTTGTTCCGTCAACGGTCAGGGCGGTCAACTGGTAACCGGGGTTGGGGGTGACGGTGTAGGTTAGTGGGTTGCCATTTTGCACTGTAGTAGTGCCTGAAGGTGAGATCGTGCCGCCGGCTCCCGCCGAAGCCGTTATTGCGAGCAATGACGAGATCAGATTATTCATGGTCACGGTACCCGTACCGGTAGGCCCAATGACATTCAGACTGACTGTATAGGTACCCATGCCGAAAGAGTGCGAGGGGTTGGCTTCAGTGCTAGATGTTCCGTCGCCGAAATCCCACAGGTAACCGGTGACGTTTGTGGTGGTGAAGCTTGTAAATTGCACGGAAAGCGGGGCGGTCCCGGAAACATTGTTCGCCTCGAAAGAGACTCGCGGAGGGGCGTTCGGATCGAATTCATAGGCTCCGATGTCCGCCTGGCCGTCGATAACTCTCGGGTTTCCGTCAAAGTCCGTGGCGGGGAGATCATGGCCAGTTGTGTCTCCCGCCTCGATGGCGGGCGAACCGAGACAGAGGTGAAAATCGTTATTCGCGGGGTCCAAAAAGAGAGGATTGGCCGAAATATTACCGTTGATTCCGGTCAGGTCCGAGACACCCGAATAATTGGTGGAATTGCCGTAGACGAGATTGTTTTGCCAGATGAAATCACTGGGCAATGTACCGGGTTGAACTTCGAATCCTATGTTATTCCCAACGATGATGTTGTTCTTGTATAGGCGAAGGACTGAATCGGTAGTATAAGCCAAGCCGATCCCGGATCTGTTCCCGACGATCGTGTTGTTTGCAATCTGAGGGCTGGTGCCTGATATCGTGACAAAACTTATTGCCCGGCAAGGGTTGTTCAAAAACAGATTATCCATAACTATAGGGGACGAAGCATTTTCGAAGTAAACAACGCCGGAGGAAGGGTTGTCGGTGCAACTAAAGTTGCGAAACTGGTTTTTTTCAATTACAGGTGACGAATCATTGCCGGAGATGGCTCGATTGGTCCATGTTGTATTACCGTCAATGATGTTGCCCCTTACTATCGGCGAGGAGCTACCGATATCAATCGCAGTCACTAATTCGCCGGAGCCGTTCCGCAGTGTAAAACCCTGCAAACTGCATTGCTTTTGCTCACAGACTTCGAATGAGACTACCGTCCCTTTTCCGCCGCCGTCAATTATAGTTACCTCCGGACCTGCGATGCTTGCAACCGTTATTCCTTTGCCTAAGATCTCTATGCATTCCACATAAGTCCCTGGCGCAACCAGCACCGTATCGCCGTCATTGGCCGCGTCAATCGCGGCCTGGATGGTAGCATAGTCGTCGGGTACATTTATCGTGGCGGCGTTGGCGCCAAAGGCGCTGCCAAGGATCACGCCAGCAATGAGAGCTAATACGCTGAGAATCCTCTGCGCTTGAGTGCTCCTCATTTTTTTCCCTTTCGCCAGGCGGAAATGCTCCAGCTTGGCAGCCCGAGGCGCAGGGCATAGGATGCCCCTCAGGGCTTGGCTAACTATCATTCAGTATTAGTTTTGGCAATGCGAAGATATATTACGGTAAGTTAATTTAAAGTCAAGAAATTTGATTGATTGAATAAATAGGATGAACGGAAAATTAATACTTTCATATTGAATTCAAAAACCAGAGTGAATAGAAAAGTTTTGAACCTAAGGCCGTGTATCTGAAAACTCAAAATGCAGGAAGGGCAGGGCGGTCCAAATGCAATAGGCGGCTGAAGAGACTCAGCCGGGATAAATCCATTACAGCAATACATCGGGGGGCACACTAAGGCGCGATCAGGCACAACGTTTGCTATTCAGATTGTTGGCTTGTTCGAAACTCGGATATGTTGTAAAAGAAAAGTCCCATGGCGGCACTGAACGGAAATCAATCGAGAGAAGCTCTTTTTTTCCGGACATGCCCGGGAGGATTACATCGCGCTCGGCATTTTCCATCTCGAGATGAATATTGGGCTGAGGTTGGCATATGGGCACTTCCATTAATAATAAAATCGCATCAGGCTACAAAGTTTTAATATTCTATCTGATTCTCTTATTCATTGTTGCCGGCGCGGGATGGTTTGCAACGAGATATTTGGGTGATAAGGCGCGGCAGGAAATACTTCAATTTAACGAATCCACCATATCAATACAATCTTCCCATTTTACCGGTGAGTTTGAGCATATCGAAAGATCGGTCAGTGTGCTTTCAGGGTCTCCCATGATTGCACCTGCGCTCATTTCACACAAGAATGAGGATATCGCTAATGCGAACTCGGCTTTAGACAGGTACAATTCAGGATTGGATAGTTCTGTCAGTTATCTGATAGACAGTAACGGAATTACTATTGCTTCCTCCAACCGTAATACTCCGGATAGCTTTGTCGGCCAATCCTATCAATTCCGTCCCTACTTCATGCAAGCAAAGAAAGGTGTTCCAGGCCGGTATTTTGCTCTAGGCGTCACTTCCTTGCAGAGAGGTTTTTATGCAAGTTATCCAGTTAAGGACAGCAAAGGCCATTTTATTGGTGTTGTCGTTATTAAAAAGGATCTCGACGAGAGAGAAGCGGATCTGAGCGCGTATCCCTATTTTTTTCTTGTCGATCCAAATGGGATTATCTTTCTCGCCAGCAGGAAGGAGATGACCTTCAAAAGCCTATGGCCGATAAGCCTGGAAACCAGGCTTGCCCTGCTTGAATCGGGACAGTTCGGTCAAAGAGAGTTCGATGCTGTCCTCCCCCGGGAGGTTGTGGACGGGAAGGCAATTAATTTTGATGGAAAGAATTATCTTGCTTCACGCAAGGTCATTAATCCTGAAGGATGGTCAATTGTAATAATGACATCGATGGGAAGAATGTTCTTATACAAGTTGGTCGGTGTGATTATAACAATGTGGATATGCACCCTTATAGTAGTACCGATGATAATTAATTACAGGACATCAAAATCGGCAGAAATGGTGCGTGCGAGTGAAACTCGTTACCGTGATCTCTTTGACAACACCAGCAGCGGGGTGGCGATCTATGAAGTAAAAGACGGCGGCAAAGATTTCATTTTTAAGGATTTCAATAAAGCTGGTGAACGAATAGACGGCACTCGCAAAGAGGACATTATTGGGAAAAGCATCCATGAGGTGCTGCCCGGCGTCAATGAATTCGGACTCCTGGATGTATTGGAGCGGGTCTGGACAACGGGCATCCCTGAACATCATGCGGCATCGTTTTACCATGATCAAAAGATTTCGTTATGGTACGAGAACTTCGTCTACAAACTGCCTACCGGCGAAATGGTCGTCGTATACGACGACGTTACCGACCGCATGCGGGCAGAAGAGGCCCTGCGTGAGAGCGAGGAAAAATATCGCCGGATCGTTGAAACGGCCAATGAAGGCATCTATATGACGGACGAGGATTACCTCGTTACATATGTGAATCAAAAAATGGCTGACATGCTTGGATATCTGCCTCAAGAGATCATCGGCAAGCCTTTAGCCCATTTTCTGTTTCCCGAAGACCTGGCCGATCACAGGGAAAAGAGGGCTCATCGCTTCCAGGGGCTGAGCGAGACTTACGAACGTCGCTTTCGCCGCAACGATGGCACGGAATGTTGGACGAATATTTCTGTCACAGTGATGAGAAACGAAGATGGCGGGTTTAGGGGATCCTTTGCGATGCTAACCGACATCACGGAGCGAAAGCTGGCCGAGGAGGCGCTGCAGAATTCCCATTCACTATTGGCTGCTACGCTCGAGTCCACGGCGGATGGCATTCTGGTCGTGGATGCCGCCGGCAAGGTGACCAGCTTTAACCGGAATTTTCTGGAACTGTGGCGGATTCCCGAGGCCCTGATCGAAACGAGGGATGACGAGCAGTTGCTGCAGTTTGTCCTTGATCAGCTCTTGGTTCCCGATGCGTTTCTGGACAAGGTCCGGGCGCTTTACCAGTCGGCTGATGCGAGTTGCAGTGATGAACTGGTCTTTAAAGACGGTCGTATATTCGAACGTTATTCACAGCCCCAGCGCATCGACGATACCATCGTGGGGCGGGTGTGGAGTTTTCGTGACATCACCGGGCGGAAGCGGGCCGAGGAAGAACGAAGGAGCCTGGAAGACCGTTTACAACGTGCGGAAAAGATGGAGGCTCTGGGCACTTTGGCTGGTGGAGTGGCTCACGACCTCAACAATGTTCTGGGTATTGTCGTGGGCTATTCTGAACTGCTTGCAAATGATTCGCGTGAGTCCAGTTCGGCAAGATCGAGAGCCAATGAGATTCTGAAGGGCGGACAGAGGGCGGCCGCGATTGTTCAGGATCTTCTGACCCTGGCGAGGAGGGGGGTCTCCAATAGAAAAGTGTTGAATTTGAATAACATTGTCCTGGAATGCCGGAACTCCCCCGAGTTCGCCGGGGTCTCTTCCTATCATCCCAATACCCGGATCGAGACCGATTTGGAACCGCACCTTCTTAACATATCGGGTTCTGCCGTTCATCTCGGCAAATCGCTGATGAATCTGGTGTCCAATGCCGCTGAAGCCATGCCTGAGGGTGGCGCAATTACTATTAAAACCAGGAACCGGTATCTGGATAAACCCGTTTCCGGATACGATGAGGTCCGGGAGGGGGACTATGTCGTTCTGTCCGTATCGGACACGGGAGAAGGGATACCACCAGGCGACCTGAAGCGCATATTCGAGCCTTTCTATACGAAAAAAGTAATGGGCCGCAGCGGGACAGGTCTGGGACTGGCGGTGATTTGGGGCACGGTCAAGGATCATCTGGGATATATCAATGTGGAAAGTCAGGAAGGCAAAGGAACCATTTTCACCCTTTATTTTCCTGTGACAAGAGAGGAAATGTCCAGCGAGAAGGTTTCCATATCCGCTGCCGAATACATGGGCAAAGGTGAATCCATCCTTGTTGTGGATGACGTTAAAGAGCAGCGGGAGCTCGCCGGCACCATGCTCGAGAAGCTGAATTACTCCGTCGTCAGTGTTTCCAGCGGTGAAGAAGCGGTGGAGTATCTCAAGCAAAAAGCGGTTGATCTGGTCGTTTTAGATATGATCATGGACCCCGGTATGGATGGTCTCGACACTTATGCCAAAATACTTGAAATCCATGCGCATCAGAGGGCCATCATCGTAAGTGGTTTTTCCGAGACGGCACGGGTGAGTAGGGCTCAG
>Ga0187867_10001587_pt1 | contig 19604 bp, 15 predicted proteins | sample June2016WEW_13_1_FD_132976 | JGI IMG/M metagenome (GOLD analysis project Ga0187867, IMG submission 132976) | Peatland microbial communities from SPRUCE experiment site at the Marcell Experimental Forest, Minnesota, USA - June2016WEW_13_10 | ecosystem: Environmental > Terrestrial > Soil >...
CGCTGATGCCTTGCACGGCCTGGCGCAGCAGATCGTCGGCCAGCTTGAAAGCCTCGAAGAAGCTGGTGCCGCGGGGCACCAGTTTCAGCAGCCGGTCGTTGGGAATGGCGATGACGGTGTCCACCGTGGAGGCCAGCTTGGTCAAGCCATGGTCGGCCAGGCGCATGCGGCGTGCGCCTTCGAAGATGAACGGCTTGGTGACCACGGCAATGGTGAGCGCCTCCAGTTCCTTGGCCAGCGAGGCGATCACGGGCGCCGCGCCGGTTCCGGTGCCGCCGCCCAGGCCGGCGCTTACGAATACCATGTCGGCGCCCTGCAGCAGCTCGACGATCTTGTCGGTATTCTCCAAGGCGGCTTGGCGGCCGATCTCGGCGTTGTTTCCCGCGCCAAGCCCGTTGGTGATCTTGGCGCCAAGCTGCAGCTTCACAGGCACCTCGCAAGCGGCCAACGCCTGGGCGTCGGTGTTCATGGCGCAGAACTCCACGCCGGGCATGCCTTCGCGATACAGACGCGCCACGGCATTGCAGCCGCCGCCGCCCACGCCGATGACCTTAATGCGCGCACCGCCGCCGGCTTCTTCTTGAATCTCGTATTTCAAATCGTCGTTTTCGGAATCGATCAGCCCCATGCTTGCCTCCTACAAGAACTTGGAACCACAGATGGACACAGATGCACACAGATAAAGGCAAAACCCAAACCAGCGAGGGAGTTGTTTTCGTTTTTATCTGTGTTCATCTGTGTCCATCTGTGGTTCCATGTTTTATTTCAGAATTTTTCCGAGCAGCCCGTACGACTGCCGTTGCATCTCATGCTGCGATTTCAGCTTGGCCGAGTACATGGCCAGCCCGGCGGCCGTGGTCCATGCCGGGTCGCAGAGGTGGTCCGGCCAATCCTCGATGCCCACGGGCAGCGCATTCGAGACCCGGCACTGCAGAACCTGCTCGGCGATTTCACAGAGGCCTTCCAGGCGGGCGCCGCCGCCGCAAAGGAACATGCCCCCCATCAGCGCGCCGTCCATGCCCACGCGGGCCAACTCCCGCTGCGCCATCTGGAACAGGTCCAGAGCCCGGGACTCCAAAATGCGATTCAGGGTGCGGCGCTGCACATCGCGATCCTCGCGGGACGCCACTTCGACGAAGGAGTTCTCCGCCGTGACATCGGACTTGGCGCAGCCGAATTCGTGCTTGAGCATGGCGGCATCCTCGAAGCTGACGCACAATCCGCGCGCCACATCGCGCGTGAAGTGATCGCCGGAAATTGGCAGGCTGGCCGCCAATTGCAGGGCGTCACCGTAGTAGACCACCAACTCGGAGGACTCCGCGCCTATGTTGAGAACGGCGGCGCCTTCGCGACGGTCCTCCGCCAGCACCGCGGCATAGCAGGCGGCCAGCGCCTCCGAGACGGTCTCCTCCACGGCCAGATGCGCCTGGTTCACGGCGGTGACCAGACATTCGTGCTCCCTTTGCGAGGTCAACACCAGGTGTACGTTGGCTTCAATCTGGCCGGCGATCATCTTGCGCGGGTCGCGGTGGCCGGGATGGCCATCCACGATGAAGTCCTGGGGAAGCATCTGCAGGATCATGGCGCCCTCCGGGAGAAGCACGCGCCGGGCGCGCGCCACGGCGCGATTGACATCGCGCTGTTCCACGGCACGCGAGCGCCCCAGATCGTGGAGGCCGCGGCAGTTGGCTCCGCGGACCGTCGCGCCTACCCCCACCACGGCGCCCTCCACGGAGACCTGCGCGTTTTTCTCAGCCTCGCGCAATGCGTCCAGCATACAGTCCGAGACTGCGGTCTGATCGTTGATCAGCCCCTTCTTCCAGCCTTGGGAAGGTGTCGACGCACAGCCCAGAAGGCGCAGGCGGTTATCTTCCAAGCGGCAAATGACGCACCGTGTCCAGGCGCTCCCGGCGTCCAAACCCACGGCGTCGAAGGTGTTCGGCGTGCTCATTGCGACTGTTCCTTCCCGGTGATAATGCGGTCGTCCAGACGCAAGTCGAACGTCGTGACGTTGGCCGCGTGCTTGCGAATATCCGGATAGTGGAGCAGGAAAGTCTGCAACCGCTTTGCGTAATTACCGTCGCCGAGCTTGAGTTGGAGCGGGCGGCCCTCCACCTGGGCAACTACTGTGAGGTCGTCGGGAACTGCGGCGTCGATTTCGGAAATGTTTTGTCCGGCCGGCCCCATGTCGTCCATCAGACTCTGCATGGCGCGCACGCGGACGCGGCGCTCGGAGTCGGTCTGGTCGTCGGTCAGGCCGGTCAGCACGGGGAAAGCGAACTGCGCGCGCAGCGGTGGATCCAGCAGAACGCCCTGGGCGTCCACCAGCAGGAAGCGCGCGGCCGATCCGGTAGCGCCATGCAGCGGCAGGCTGACGAAGGCCACGGGATGGCGCTCGGTGATGCGGACCAGCAGGCGGTTCGGCCAGATGCGCGAGACCGTGGCGTCTTCCACCCAATCCACCGCCAGCAGCCGCCGGCGGCGCTCGTCCAGAGGCACGGAGAAGATGCTGCGGCCGTAGTCGCCGGCGAAAATGCGCAGCAGCTTGGCGCGCGCGGTATAAGTAATGCCTTGCACGCTCAGCGCGGTTGGATCTTCGCTGGAGAGCATGAACTGCGGATCCCCGAGCACGTAACGATGCGCCTGACGGGCCGCCACGGCGCTGGAGACGAAGATCGCGCACCAGACGCATACGGTCAGCCACAAGCGCCAGCGGAATGAAGGACGGGCCTTTTCGCGCGGCATCAGTTTCGCCTGCCCTCCTGCTCCGGTTGTTTCAAGCGCGCCAGCACCAGATCGCCTGCCTGCCAGACGTTACCCGCGCCCAGCGTCAACACCAGGTCGCCCTTCTGCGCCACCTCGAGCAGCGCCTCGACACCGCGCTCGATGGTGCCGACGTATTCCACGCCGTGGTGTCCGAACTGCCGGATGCGCCCCGCGAGGGCTTCGGCATTCACGCCTTCGATGGGACGCTCGGAGGCGGCGTAAATGTCCAGGATCAGCACCGTGTCGGCCTGATGGAACGCGCCGCCAAAATCGTCGAGCAGGTGGAATGTGCGCGTGTATCGGTGTGGCTGAAACAAGACGTGAATGCGCCGGAAACCGCACAGGCGCGCGGCCGCCAGGGTGGCGCGGATTTCCGTGGGGTGATGGCCGTAGTCGTCGATTACGGTGATACCGCGCTCCTGCCCGCGCGTTTGGAAGCGGCGGTCCACGCCGCTGAAACTGGCCAGGGCCTCGCGGATCTGGTCGGGTGCGACCTCCAGTTCGAGCGCCACGGCTGCCGCGGCAGTGGCATTCAGCACATTATGCCGGCCGGGAATGCGCAAATGGAAACGGCCGAGCGCGGTCTGGCGGTAGCGCAGGCCGAAATCGCTGGCGAACGGGCCGCAGCAGATTTCGCCGGCTTCCAGATCGGCCTGGGAACTGGCGCCATAGGTGATGGTGCGGCGGCGAATGGAGGGCAGGATAGTCTTCACGTTGTCGTCGTCCACGCAGACGATGGCCGCGCCGTAGAACGGAACTTTATTCACGAATTCGATGAACGCGGCGCGGATTTCGTCCAGCGAGGCGTAGTGATCCAGGTGCTCGCGATCGATGTTGGTGACGATAGCCAGGATAGGCGCGAGCTTGAGGAATGAGCCGTCGCTTTCGTCGGATTCGACCACCAGAAAATCGCTGTGGCCGACGCGCGCATTGGAGCCGCCCATGGTGGCGACGCGGCCGCCCACCATGACGGTGGGGTCCAGTCCGGCGTGGTTCAGAATTGTGGCGGTGAGCGAGGTGGTGGTGGTCTTGCCGTGGCTGCCGGCGATCGCGATGCCGTACTTCAGGCGCATCAGTTCGGCCAACAGTTCGCCGCGCGGGATCACCGGGATTTGCAGACGGCGGGCTTCCTGCACCTCGGGATTCTGCTCATCGACCGCGGAACTGACCACCAGGGCGCGCGCTCCAGCGACGTTCGACGCGGCGTGTCCTTCGTGAATGGTCGCGCCCATGGCGGATAGCCGCTCGGTGATGGGGGTCAGCTTCAGATCGGAGCCACTGACGGTGTAGCCGAGATTGAGCAGCACTTCGGCGATGCCGCTCATGCCGATTCCGCCGATCCCCGTGAAATGCAGGTGCTGCCGCCTAAAAAACATTATCTCCTCGTATTGTTTCGGGTTTTCAAAGCCCGTGTCAATGAAAAAGTTTCGGGTTCAGGCACGGGCCACCTCTTCCAGGACGTCGGCTGCGCGGCGCGCGGCTCCGGGATGCGCCAAATCGCGGGCGGCGGCTCCCATGCGCGCCAGTTCGTCAGGATCGGCGGACATGCGGGCGACGGTTTCGAACAGCCTTTCCCCGGTCATCGCTCGATCTTCTATGAGGCGCGCCGCGCCGGCGCGCGCGAAGGCCTCCGCGTTGAGCAACTGGTGCTGGTCGGCAGCGAACGGAAACGGCGAAAGGATGGACGGCTTGCCCGCGGCGGCGAGTTCCGCGACCGCTCCCGCGCCGGACCGGCATACGACCAAGTCGGCCTCGGCGAAGGCGGCGGGCATGTCGGCGATGAACGGCAGCACTTCGCCATCCAAACCAGATTGCTCAAAAGCCGCGCGCCATTCGTCGCAAGCGGCGGGTCCGCTCTGATGCACGATGCGCACCGCCAGTCCGGACTCGCGAAATAGCGGCCAGCTTTGGCGCGCGGCCTGGTTCAGGCTACGCGAACCCTGGCTGCCACCCGTGATCAGCACCGTGAACCTACCGCCGCGCGGCCTCGCTGGGATCGAGAAAAACTCCTCGCGCACCGGCAAGCCAGTGAGTTCGGTCCGGCCGCGCGGGAAGTAGCGGGCCGTCTCGGGGAAACTGATGAGCGCGCGGCGCACATACCTGGCGATGCGCCGATTGGTGAAACCGGGCACGGCGTTCGGCTCCATGACCACGATCGGGACTCTGCGGACCAGCGCGGCGATCACCGGCGGTCCGGCGACATAGCCGCCCATGCTGAAGACTGCCGCCACGCGCCGGTCTTTCATGAGGCGCCCGGCGTACAGGGTGCTGACGGGCAATTGCATGAGGGTCGCCACCCTCTGGCGCAAACCTACGCGCTTGAGGCCGCCGATTTGTATTAGCTCAAGAGGAAAGCCCGCGCGCGGCACCAGTGTACTTTCGAGGCCTCGCTCCGTGCCGACGAAGAAGGCGCTGTGTCCGCGCTTCTGGAGTTCCCTAGCTACCGCTAGGGCAGGTATGACGTGACCGCCGGTCCCTCCGCCGGCGAATAAGAAGGCCCGGGCGTGGCTGGCGCTTGGTTCGCTCCGTTCGGCCCTCTCCGGGATTTTTCGAGTCGTTTCCGTCATGATCGCCTGTCACCAACCACTAACCCGCGTGCTCCGATACATTCATCAAAATCCCTAGCGATGCCAGCGTCGATAGCAGCGAACTGCCTCCCGAGCTGATCATCGGCAGCGGGATGCCTTTGGTCGGCATCATGCCTAGCACCACGCTGATATTCATCAAGCCCTGCACCACCACCACGGTGGTAATCCCCAATGCCAGATAACGGCCGAAGTCGTCGGGCATGCGCATAGCGGCGCGCAGGCCACGCCAGAGAATCAGGACGAAAGCCAGCAACAGCCCGACCGACCCCACCAAGCCTAGTTCCTCGCTTACTACCGCATAGATGAAATCGGTGTGCGCCTCCGGCAGATAGAGCAGCTTCTGCTTGCCCTGCATCAGCCCCGCGCCCACCACTCCGCCCGTGCCTACCGCGATTTTCGATTGCTCCAACTGATAACTGGTGTCGCGCGAGGTCAGCGACTGGTGCATGTATTGCTCAATATGCCCCCCCGGATCGATTTGGGAGATGAGCTTGGAACCGGGGTCCAGATACCCGGCGATGCGCGCCAGCCGGTAAGGCTTCAGCGCGATGAAAAACACCAGACCGATCACCGCGCAGCCGGCGGCGATCGCGCAGAAGCGCCACTGCAAACCGGCCACAAAAAAGACAACGGTGGCCGTGACTCCCAGCACCACGGCGGTTCCGAGGTCCGCCACCACCACCGCCAGAATCACCAGCCCCGTGGCCAGCGCGGCCGGGTACAGCGTGTAGCGCGTGTTGATGGCCGGCGCGCGCCAAGCCACGAAATGCGCCAGAAAGACGACCAGCGCCGGCTTGGCCAGTTCCGAGGGCTGCAGACCGAGCGGGCCCATGCGCAGCCAGCGATGGTGCGCCGAATCCACGAAGAATACCAGGCCCAGCAGCATCAGCACCAGCCCGATGGCGGCGAACGCCACCGTCGAATTCTGCAGGTTCCGGTAGTGTGTCCGCTTGAGGAACATCATCACCAGGAGCGAGGGCGCCATCCACATGCTCTGCCGCAAGACGAAGTGCCAGGATGAGCCGAACTTCAGCTCGGCGATTACGGAGGACGCACTATAAAGAACGACCACGCCAAAGGCCACCATGCCAATGGTGGTGCCAAACAAAGTCCAATCGGTTTTGAGTCTTTGCGCCATATTAGTGTGCAGGCTCCAGTTGTTGTACTAGGCTTTTGAAAACCTGGCCGCGATGCTCGTAGCTCGAGAATTGGTCGAAGCTGGCGCAGGCCGGGGCTAGCAGGATGGTATCGCCGGGCTGCGCGTGCGCATACGCAAAACGTACGGCGTTCTCCAACGTGCCGGCATGCTCCAGCGGAATCGCGCCGCGAAGCTGTTCCGCAATCTTGGGGGCGGCCGCGCCAATCAGCAGGGCCGCATGCGCTTTGGCGGCGAGCGGCGCGCGCAGGACCGTGTAGTCCAGGCCCTTGTCCTTGCCGCCCAGGATCACCCAAAGGCCGCCGGAAAATGCGTCCAGAGCTTTGAGCGTGGCATCCACGCTGGTGGCTTTCGAATCGTTGTAGAAGTCGATGCCGTTCAGATTGCGCACGAACTCGAGGCGGTGCTCGACGGCCTTGAAAGTGCGCACGGCGGCGGCGATGGAGGCCAGCGGCGCGCCCGCCAGACGGGCTGCGGCAGCGGCGGCCATGGTGTCTTCGATATTGTGGCGGCCGCGGATGGGGATTTCGCCCGCATCCATCAGCAGTTCCCCGTCGAACCAGATCCTGCCGCCGGCCAGCCAGACACCGGGCGTGACCGCGCGCGTGCTGCTGAACCAGAGCGGCGATCCTGCGGTCAGCGAAGCATAGCCCACGCAAGTGGGATCGTCCGCGTTAAGGATGGCGAACGCACCGGCGCGCTGCGTTTCGAACAGGCGTCCTTTGGCGGCGGCGTAGCTGGCGAAAGTGTGATGCCGGTCCAGATGATTCTGTGTGACGTTCAGGGCGACGGCAATGTCGGCGTGAAATTCCGTGATGGTCTCGATCTGGAAGCTGGATAGCTCCAGCACATTCCACTGGTCCGGCCGCGAGCTTTCGACCATGGCGGTGACCGGTGTACCGATGTTTCCGCCCACTTGGGCGGGGATGCCGGATTCGTGCAGGATGTGTCCGGCCAGCGCGGTGGTAGTGGTCTTCCCGTTGGTGCCGGTGATGCCCACGGTGCGGCCGCACAGCAGCGGAGCCGCCAGTTCCACTTCGCCGATAACGCGCACACCGCGCGCCCGCGCTGCCTCCAGCGGCGCCAGATCCGCAGGCACTCCAGGAGAAATGACGATTAAGTCGCATGCCTCAAAGACCGCATCCGACTGCTGCGCGAAAGGAACTCCGAGACGTTCCAGAACGGCAGCGGCTTCGGGAATTTGCGAGAGGGCCTTCACATCGGTCGCACGAACCGTCGCGCCGTGCCGCAGAAGCAACTGGATAGATGCCAGTCCGGACTTCTCCATGCCGACGACAAGCGCGCGCAAGCGGACATCGCCGTGTTTCGGCCAAAGCCTTACGCCTGTTCCTACTACCGCGTGCGGGCTACCTTGCCCTGTTTTTGCCGCGCTGCTCGCCGCAGGTTGCGCAGGGCCTGCTGGACCAGTTGGTCGCCTCGTTCGTCCATATTCAGTTCCCTGGGCGGCTTGGTAGATGTACTCGGGGATTCGTGCGCGGTGAGATTCGAGGATGCCGTAAAGTTGCTCTCTACTTTCACGATAGTCCTGTTTCCGGGCGAGGGCAATGCTCCCCTTTGCCGGATTCGGACCGCTATTATCGATGAACCAGAATCGCACGCCGGGATTTTGGGCATACCGCTCGACCAGAAACAGAACAGTTTTAGCGGCGCCCTCGTGCGTGCCGATAAGCGTGCCGACGGAAACCGTTCGTCCTTCCAAGAGCGCGCGGCCGAGTACTCCTTCGCAAGCCTCCTGGATGGGCCGAAAGGTATAAACGACCTGTACGTTCTTCCCGGTGCTAAGTGCGGCCTGGATCAGTTTTTCAGAGTGTTCCGGATTACTCAGGGTGGTGTCCATCACCACATCGCCGGTAAGGCCTCCCGTGCTTTTGCCCACACCGTTGCCATCCGCGGTGAAGATGACTTCGCGTACGTTCGGGTCTTGGAGCGCCCGGGCGAACAGTTCGTCGCGCACCCATTGCGCGGCCGGGTGTACGGCCGGACGGAATTGCGCGCGGGATGCAAGTGACGCGGCGTATTCAGGAGACAGTTCGGCCGCATTGTCGGCGTTCAGGATGGCGCCGAAGCGCTGGGTATATTCCTGAAGCAAACCCTCGGGGTCGCGCTGAACATGCCGGAGGGCGTTCGCGCGCACCTCGGCTGCAGACGGGCCACGCGGCCGCGAGTCTGTGTCGTGTTCCGGCATCGCGCGATAGACAGTCTCAAGCAGTTCCATACGGCTTTCAACGCAACTTCAAAGTCGTCAGCGCAAACAGCGCCAACACCAGACCCGCGATCCAGAACCGGGCGATGATCTTCGATTCCGTCCAACCCAGCGCTTCAAAATGATGATGCAGAGGGGCCATCTTGAAGATCCGTTTGCCACGCAGCTTAAAGCTGCCCACCTGCAGGATCACCGACAGCGTTTCCAACACGAAGATGCCGCCAATGAACAGCAGCAGGATCTCCTGCTTGATCAGGATGGCCACGATCGCCAGCGCCGCGCCCAGGCCCAGCGAGCCGACGTCGCCCATGAAGATCTCCGCCGGGTGTGCGTTGTACCAGAGAAAGCCGAGGCTGGCGCCCGTCATGGAGCCGCAGAAGATGGTCAGCTCCGAGGTGCGCGCGTTTCTGGCGATCTGGAGATATTCGGCCAGCGTGGCGTGCCCGCCCGCGTAGGTCAACACGGTCAGCGCACCAGAAGCGACCACCATCAGGCCGATCGCCAGGCCGTCCAGACCATCCGTGAGGTTTACCCCATTCGACGAGCCGACGATCACTACCGCCACGAAGAGGAAGAACGGCAGCACCCCCAGTGCATAGGTCCAGTCGCTCGCCAGCAGTGAAGAGATCAGCAGCGTGGGTTTGAAACGTTTCAGGAACGGCACGTTCATCACCGTGGAATAGCCCGCGAACGTGCGCATGTACATGAGCACGGCTGCCACCACAAATGCCAGGGCGACTTGATACAGCATCTTGCGCCGCGCCGTCAGACCCAGGTTGCGGTGCTTGGCGATTTTGGAGTAGTCGTCCACGAAACCGATGCCCCCGTACGCCAGCAGCGTGAAAACCGCGATCCAGACATAGGAGTTGCGCAGGTCCGCCCATAACAGCGTGGGGATGACGATCGAAACGATGATCAGCACGCCGCCCATGGTCGGCGTTCCGGCCTTTTTCTGATGCGACTGCGGTCCGTCTTCGCGGATGTACTGGCCGATCTGGAACTGCCGGAGCTTGCCGATCAGCCAAGGTCCCAGCGCGATGCAGAGAAACAGCGCGGTCAGGCTGGCAAAGGCGGTCCGCGAAGTGACGTAGCGGAAGACGCGGAACGCCGAAACCAAGGGCGACAGCTTTTCGTAGAGCAGGAAGAACAGCATGGTTACGCCAGGACCTCTTCCATCGCCCGCTCGATTTGGACACCGCGGGACCCTTTGAACAAGACCGCGTCGCCGGGTTGCACCCATTGCCGGACGAAGCGGCCCGCCTCTTCGGCGCGTTCAAAAAAATGCACGGAGTGTGGTGGCATACCCGCGCGCACCGCTTCTTCCGCCATGAAGCGGGCCGCGCCTTGCACGGCTATAAGCCTATCGAGGCCGCTTTCCGCGGCGCAGCGTCCCGCCTGCCGGTGCAGAAATCCGGCTGCGTGTCCCAGTTCGAGCATTTCTCCCAGAACCGCGATATGGCGGCGCGCGGGGGTGGACCGCAACACATCCAGCATGGCGTGTACGGCCTCGGGATTCGAATTGTAGCAATCGTTCCAAATGATGACGCCGTTGTGCTCCAGGCGTTCGCCCCGCATCTTGCCGATCGTAAACGTGGCCACGGCGTCGCACAGGCGCTCCAGCGGGATCTCAAATGCGCGCGCCACGGCCATGCCCGCCAGCAGGTTGAGCACTCCGTGCCGGCCCGCCAAAGATGTCTGGAAATCAATGCGGTCGACCCGAAAACGCGTACCCCCATCCGTGGAGGCGAGGTCCGTGGCGCGCACATCCGCCCGCTCCGAAAGGCCGAAGGTAATGGTGCCGCCGGGGTGAATCTCTCGGAAGCGCAGCACACGCGGATCGTCGGCATTGAGCACAGCAATGCCCGTTTCCGGATCGAGCGCCTCGATCAACTCGCGCTTGGCCAACGCCACGCCATCTATAGAATCGAAGGCATCCACATGCGCGTAACCCACGTTGGTGACCACGCCGATATCCGGTTTAGCTATGGCCGCCAGCGCCCGGATCTCGCCCGCATGATTCATGCCCATTTCGAGCACGCCTACGCGCGATTCGTCCGGCAGGCGCAGGATCGAAAGCGGCACGCCCACATGGTTGTTGAAGTTGCCCACGGTCTTACCGACTGGCAATTCGACGGCCAGCAGGTGGGCAATGGCATCCTTGGCGGTGGTCTTGCCGGCACTGCCGGTGACACCGGCGACGCGGCCGCCCCATCGCTTGCGTGCCCAGGCGGCTAATTTCTGCATCGCGGCAAGGGTATCGGGCACCACCAGGATGTTGCCGGGCATGGGGTGTTCGACCACCGCCGCCGCCGCGCCTTTTTCGAAAGCAAGCGCCACGTAGGTGTGGCCATCGTGATTCGGGCCGCGCAGGGCGAAGTAAAGATCGCCGGGCCCGAGTGTGCGGGTGTCCACCGACCAGCCAGACACGGCCACTCCCTCGCGGTCGCGGCTCGGTAATGGCGCGCCGCCCAACACGCCGGCCACGGCGCTCAATGCCAGGATCATTTCGGCTCCCAATGATAACCGAAGCCACGTAGCACTCCGCGGGCCACCTCGCGATCGTCGAAAGCGATAGTCTTGTCCTTCAGTACCTGGTAGGTTTCATGACCCTTTCCGGCCAGAATTACGATATCGCCGGGACGCGCTTCCTTGATGGCGCGGGCAATGGCGGTGGCGCGGTCCGGCTCGACCACGTGCGGCACGTCGGTGCGCCGGATTCCCACGAGCGCATCGTTCATGATGGCCAGCGGATCTTCCGAGCGTGGATTGTCGCTTGTCAGGACTACGAAATCGCTGTTTTCCGCCGCAGCCTGCCCCATAAGCGGACGCTTGGCGCGGTCGCGGTCGCCGCCGCACCCGAACATAGTAATGATCCTTTTGGGCTCCAGGCCGCGCGCCACCGCGATGGCGTTCTTCAGCGCGTCGTCGGTGTGCGCATAGTCAACCACCACGCCAAACGGTTGGCCTTCGTCGATGCGCTCGAAGCGTCCCGGCACGGCGCGGCATTGCGCGATGCCCGCCGTGATGGTCTCCGGCGCGAAGCCGTAACTCAGCCCGGCACAGCAGGCCGCCAGAATGTTGTACACGTTGATCTTGCCCAGCAGCGGCGATTCCACTGCGAAGCGCGCCTTGCGGAACTGCACTTCGAAGCGCAGCCCTTGCAAGTTGGACGAGATGTGCCGCGCGCGCACCGTAGCACTTTGCCCGAGTCCGAACCACAGCGATTCGCTTTGCCGTGCGATCTGCACGCGGCGGCACCATTCGTCGTCGCGGTTCAGCACGGCCCATGCGGGCGGCGGCGCACCGGCGCCGGAGAACAGCAGTTGCTTGGCGGCGAAATAGTCCTCCATCGTGTGGTGGAAATCCAGGTGGTCGCGCGTCAGGTTGGTGAAGATGGCCGTGTGGAAAGCCAGCCCGTAAACGCGGCTCAAGGCCAACGCGTGCGACGATACTTCCATCACTGCGTGCGAGCCGCCCGCTTCTTCCAGTTCCGCGAATAGCCGGTGCAGGTCGAGCGACTCCGGCGTGGTGTTGACCGCCGGCAGGACCCGCCCCGCTAAATGGTACTCGATGGTGCCGATCAGTGCGGTAGTCTTGCCCGCGGCGCGCAGGATGGCATCGATTAAATACGATGTAGTGGTTTTGCCGTTGGTGCCGGTGATGCCGGTCAGCGCGATGCGCTCGTCCGGGTGGCGGTAGAAATTGCGGGCGGCCAAGGCCAACGCCTGCCGGCCATGTCCAACTTCAATCCAGGGGGCCGGAAAGCCATCCGGCGCTGCGGACTCGCTGGCCACCGCCACCGCGCCGCGGCCCACCGCATCCTGCGCGAACTGGCGGCCATCTGTGCGGCTGCCAGGAAAAGCGAAGAATAGAAAACCGGGTTGCACGCGGCGCGAGTCGTAATCGAGGCCTTCGACGTCCAGTTGGGAAAGAAGCGGCGAGAGTGGCTTCTCGAGCCGGACTCCCGCCAATATCTCGCCTAAGGTCATCTGGCAAGATCGACTCGAATCCTTTCTCCGCCGTGCAGAAGGGCGCCGGGCGGCGGTGCCTGCTTGCGGACGATGCCGGTACCCGCCAGCACTACGGGCAAACCTTGCGCTTGCGCCAGCGTGACCACGGACCGCATCGATAATCCGATGAAGTTGGGCGCCTTGGGACCGCCGAGCACCGGCGGTTCGGGTGGCGCGGGTGGCGCAGGCTGTGGACCGGAATTGGGCACTTCGGGCGCCTTCGCATCCGCCTCCTCCAGGACAGGCGGATCGGTGGGTCCTTCCAGGATGGGTACTTCATCCAAATCGGCCACCTGAGTTTCACGCGTGTCCGGGGCCGTATCCGGTAAGTCTTTCGGCACATCCAAGACCCGCAAGGCTTCGGTCATGACGGCCCGAAAGACCGGCCCAGCCACAGGGCCGCCGTAGCCCGCTGAGCCGCCCTTCGTTCCGTTCACCGTCACCACCACTACAATAGCCGGATTGGCCACGGGCGCGAATCCCATGAACGATGCGTTGTAGCTGTGCGTGTAGCGTCCCGTGGCGTAGTCGAAGATCTGCGCGGATCCGGTCTTGCCTGCGCTCGAATAGCCTTGCAGATTGGCGTACCGGCGGCCCGTGCCGAATAGCACTACGCCTTCCATCATCTTGCGCATGGTGATGGCGGTTTCCGGCTTCAGGATTCGGTGCGGCGGCGCCACCGGCAAGGTTTGGGCCCCCTGCTTCAGAATCAAACGGGGCTGCACCAATAGGCCGCCGTTCGCCACCGCGGAACAGGCCCGCGCCAGTTGCAGAGTGGTGACGCCTACTTCGTGGCCCATCGACACCGACATCAGGGATGTGGTCCGCCATTTTGAAAGCTTGCGAACCATACCGGGAGACTCCGCCGGCAGCGGAACACCGGTGCGAGCGCCCAGGCCGAAGCGCCGGACATATTCATACAGCCGGCTGGAACCCACCTTTAGCCCGACCTGGATGGCGCCAATGTTGCTGGACTTCGCGAGCACCATCTCCATGGGCATGGTCCCGTATCCGTGGTGAGCCTCGTGTACCGTCCGGCCGGCCATGGTAAAGCTGCCATTGCCGCAATTGATCATCGTCGAAGGCTTCAAATCGGTGGTCTCCAGCGCGGCCGAAAGCGTGAAGACCTTGAAGACCGAGCCCGGCTCGAAAGGCACCGAGACGGCGTGATTGAATCGCGCTGTGGGGCCTTCGCCGCGGCCAGGCGGCTGGTTCGGATCGAACGACGGATAACTCGCGATGGCCAGAATATCGCCGTGATAAGGGTCCATCACCACGACGCTGCCGCTTTCGCCGTGCGAATCCTGGACTGCCTGCGCGATAGCCTCCTGCGCCGGCAACTGAATGCGCTCGTCGATAGTCAGCGTTAAGTCCGCGCCCGGCCGCGGCTCGGCTTCCAGGTGGGAATCGATGCCCCGCCCCTTGGCGTCGGTCAGTACGCGGACGCTGCCCGGCAAGCCGCGCAGATCCGGTTCCAGGCTTTTCTCCAGACCCCACTGCCCGGTTTCTTCGCCGTCGACGGCTCCGATCACGTGCGCGGCCAGGGTGTTGCACGGATAAGTGCGCCGGCTTTCGTCGGCGAACCGGATCCAATCCAGGTGCAGGCTGCGCAGCCGTTCATACTGTTCTGGCTCGATGGTGCGCGCCACCCACATGAAACCCCTTTGGTTAGCGGCATACCACTGCATGCGGCCATACAGGGAGGCCCGATCCACCCGCAACACACCCGACAGGATGTCGGAAGCCAGCGGCAAATCCGGAACCTGCAGCGGATCGATGTAGACCGAGTCCCGCTTCACGCTGCCGGCCAGCAACTGCCCGGAGCGATCGAAGATGGAGCCCCGCGGCGCGGTAATTTCCACCGTCTCTTCCTGCTGCCGTTGGGCCGCGCGCAGATAATCGGCGTGGTGGACAACCTGTAGACGGAACAACTGTATCAGGATCGCGCATCCCCAAAGCAGGATGAGGCCGCCAAAGCACATCAGACGTTTGCCGGCTCTATTTCTGGCGACAGATTCCATAACGTCCAACCTTATGTGGAGTGAAATCAGTGCCGGTTTAGAGCCAGCCTGCTGTCGCCCTTGGGATCGAGGTGCACGATCTGTCCGGGCGCGGGGGTGCCCAGTTCGCGCCGCTTGGCCAGAACCTCGAGATTTTCCTGCCGCGACAACCGTGCTTCCACGATGTCCAGATCGCGCTGTTCGTCGAGCAGGTGTTGTTGTTCGGTCTTGAGCGATTCCAACTGATAACCCGCGAAAACGTTGGCCACCCGGGGGGTTGACAGGCCCATGAACAAGACGGCCACTAAACCAGCGGTGCCAATCATGGACCACTCGCCGCGCGCCGTGTGATGCGCCTCCCGGACGATCCGGCTGTTGTCGATAGGTTTCGAATAAAGAAGAATGTCCTCGTTGGGCAGTGCCCGCAAGCGGTAGCGGTCGTCCATCGGGACGGATAAGGATGGTGCGGCGCCGCTTGCGGCGGCAGGCGCGGATATGGGTCTGCGAAAAAACATTGCCAGCGTTGCCATTAGTGGTTACCTCTCTACTTCATCTCCAACGCGCGTAGCTTGGCGCTGCGCGACGCCGGATTTAAACCCGTTTCCTCATCCGTGGGCGTAAGCGGATGCTTGGTCAGGATCGTGGCGCGGCCCTCTTGCGCCAAGCCGCGAAACCGCTGCTTTACTTTGCGGTCTTCGAGCGACATGAAAGAGATGGCCACCATCCGGCCGCCGCTCGCCAGCAGCTCCGGTCCGATCTCGAGCAGCCGGTCAAGCTCGCCCTGCTCGTCGTTCACAAACATGCGTAAGGCCATAAAGGTGCGGGTCGCGGGATGCAGGTGACTCGTTCGAGGCACGGCCTGCTCCACTACCCCGGCCAGGTGTAGTGTGCTCCGTATAGGCCGTGCCCGAACGATGGCTCTGGCTATCTTCCGCGCCCTCCTTTCTTCGCCTAGCTGATAGATCAGGTCGGCGATCGCCTTTTCGGCGTACTGATTGACCAAGTCCGCCGCCGTGATACCCGTAGATCGATCCATACGCATATCCAGCGGCCCCTCTGCCATAAATGAAAATCCCCTGTCCGGCTCCGTCAGTTGATACCGGCTCACGCCCAGGTCGGCCAGCAGTCCATCCACCTGCCCCGCTCCGCATGCCGGCAACGCTTCGGCAAGCTGGGAGAAGGCCCCCTGGTGAAAACAAATCCGACCGGACCATGCGGCCGTGTTGCGCCGCGCCATTTCGAGCGACTCCGCGTCGCGGTCGTTGGCGATCGCTTTGCCCGTGGTCAAGCGCCGCGCGATCTCCGCCGTATGCCCCCCCAAACCCGCCGTGGCGTCCAGATACGTGCCTGTGGGCCTGATCGCCAGCCAGTCGATTGCCTCGGCTGCCATCACGGCAATGTGCATAAGGCATTACTTGAACCCAGCCCGTTCCAGGATTTCCAAGTCGTCCGCGGCTGACTGAGCGGCTTCCGCCCTCTTCGCCTGGAACCTTTCTTCGCTCATTACCTCTATCGCGCCGTTGACCACCAGCACCCTAACCGGCGAATTCTCTATGCCCAACTCTCTACGCAGATCGGACGAGAATTGTACCCGTCCCTGCCCGTCCATTTCGGCTTCCGACCCCAGATCCATGGCGGTGAACCAGACCCGCTGTAAGGCCTTGGGATTCTCCCGGTAGCTGGCCCGCAGCTTTTCGTTCTCCCTCCAGATCGCAATCGGGTATACTATGCCCATGATCCGGTCTTTGCTCGTCACGAACAGCTTCTTCTCGGGCAAGCCTGCCAGGTACTTCTGGAACTTTTCAGGTAGCTTGAGGCGGCCTTTGTCATCCAGGCGGGCAGGGTACGTTCCGCGGGGTGGTTCTTCCAGTACCGCGCCTTGAGGTGTTTCATCCGCCACTTTAAGTCTATTTCTGGGCCACTTTTAGACCACAACAAATTGTGGCACGAACGTATTGTCCATTGCAAGAGAAATCTTTAAGAAACCGTTGATTGGAATTGGGTTAGTGGGCTACTAGACGATCCACAGGCCGAGCCGCAGACCACAACATCTTGCTTCTGTGGCGAATATATGGCGAAAGTCGGCGTTGCCTGCCGGCAAAAAAGACGTGGCACACCCGGACGACTTTGACAAGAACCTTCCCAGCATGCGCCGATCCGGCGTCGGGCTACCCCTTTCGCTCCACAACTACCAGTAGTGAAAGGTGTTAGTAAACATTGCCTATCCAAAGACAGAATTGAGGTAACAGCGTCCGCGGTGCTAACTCTAAATACCGAGGGGCCGTACGCAAAAGGGCGCACAAACTATGGCGAAGCGGAAGAGGCAAGACGAGCAGGTGGATCGGCGCAATAAGCGCCGCTTCAACATCGAACAGGGGTTGCGATATAAGCTCCTCTACGGAAGCCGCGTGGCGGAAGCCGGGAATGGACGCACACTGAACATTAGCAGCAGCGGCGTCTGGTTTACCACGGAAGGGATTCTAAGCACCGGTCTGCCAGTGGAACTGTCGATGGCCTGGCCCGCCCGGCTCAACGACGTCTGTCCGATGAAACTGATGATCTACGGATGCGTGGTGCGCAGCGACAAAGACGGCGCGGCTCTGGCCATCGAACGCTACGAATTCCGCACGCAGGGCACCGCCCCGGTGCCACTGTACGAAGAAACCGGCATCCGGTTGCCGACATAGCCGATTGCTCCAGTTCGGACGGCTGCCGGGTTCCGCCGCGATATACTTGGCTTGTTGGACACCCGCCGGTACTTTCCGATTCTCGCAGTTCTTTCCGCCATTCTGGTTCTTGCGCCGCTCCGCACCGGAGATCTCACCGGCTATGACGACGCGCAGTATGCGCACATCGCCAAAGATATTTTGCGCACCGGAGACTGGCTGGTATTGCACAGCAATGGCGAGCCCGCGCTGGAGAATCCGCCCCTGCTCGAGTGGATGGAAGCCCCGCTGTTCGCGGCCTTCGGCTTCTCGGACACGCTGGCCAGGCTGCCTTCCGCCTTGTGCGGGCTGGGCGTCATCCTGTTGGTTTACTGGCTGGCACGCAAGTTGACGGGCGACGCGTCGACGGCGCTGCTCGCCATGTTTGTCATGGCGACCAGCCTCTACTTTCTGAAGTACACGGCGCGCGGCATGACCGATGTACCGTTCACCTTCTTCGTCTTGTGCGCAATGTGCGCATGGTCGCTCGCCGGGGAAGATCCGCGCTGGTATCTGGCCGCGGGCGCCTGCACGGCCCTCGCCCAAATGACCCGCAGCATGATGGGGCTGGCGCTGCCGGCCGTCTTCGTGCTGGACATGATCTTGAGCCGGCGGCGGCCGCCGTGGCGCTATGCCATTCCCGCTCTGCTGGTGGCTTATTCTCCGCTGGTGGCGTGGTATGCCTACCTGGTCCACCGCTTCGGACTGTGGTTCCTGGAGGTGCACTCCGTCTGGCTGCGGAACGAGGTGTACGGAGGATTATCTCCCGCCTGGCGCCGCTACACAGGCGCGTTCGAATACGCGTGGATGCTGGCAAAATCGTACTGGCCCTGGTTGCCGGCCATGCTGGGGGGGGTGGCAGTGGTGATCCGCGGGCGCGACCGCCGGCTGTGGCTGCTCGTCGCATGGGTGGCAGTGGTCTTTGCCCTGTGCGCGGCGGCGCGCAGCCGCGTGTTGCGATACATGCTTCCCGCTTATCCGGCCTTTGCCGTACTTGCCGCGCTGGGCCTTAGGGAGTTCGTGCCCGACCGCTACCTCCGCGCTGGACTGCGCATCGGGACGGCCGTGCTGACGCTGGCCGTGGTGGCGGTGGCGATTTTCCCGAGGACGCACCTGGAAGCCGCCGAAATTCGTCCCATCGCCAAAGCGGCGACCGCCGCGACCGCCCCTTGCGAGCGCGTCGGGTTTTACGACGCCGGCCAACCCCGCTTCGATGAAGACAACCAAATGCAGTGGTACGGCGACCGCTTCCTCATCCGGTTATTCAGCCGCGCGGAACTGATGCAGGCATTGCACGGTAACCGCGCGCGTGTTTTCGTGCTGGACAAAGATAGCTACCACGCATACATAGAGGGGCAGATGAGTCACCAGGTGGTGGCGGAGAGCGGCCACCTGATTTGTATCCGGTTGGTGGCCAGTCCCAAGTGAACACGGTTTGGCCGTAAGATACGCGCAAAAGCAACTTGTGCGGTTGCCAACCGCCTTGAGCCAACAAGAAACGGGTGGAGGCGGCGGGAGTTGCAATGCTCGGGGTCGTTAGAAACACGCAACTTGCTCATTTTGCGTTGACCACGATGATCACTATTGCACACAGACGCCTTTCATCGACACCAGCCAACCGCTGAAGCAGCAGTTTCAGATCTCTCTGGGCAGTCCTGAATCCATGGGACTCTCCGCGGGACGCTGGGCACGGATTGGCGCGGCGGTTGCAACCAAGTATCGACGAAAAAACGGATCGCGGGGTCCGTGACGCTGGTGGCGAGGCGTGGGCTGTCCGGATTCCTCGCTCAGCAATCGCCAATCAATGGGGGTAACCCTTGCGTCGACGAATAGGAAATCTGGGTAATTGATTTTCAGGCCGCCGTACGGACACACTGCGGCAAAGGACGCGTTATGTAGAGGATACGTTGAAAGGAAAGAACTTAGATTGGCTCCCCACCTTGGACACGTTCCGAACTTTTGCCGCGTGAAACGGCGGTTGCTCGAACCCGCGTAACGACTAGATGAACTTGGGAATAGCAGCTCCAATAAGCACTTGCATCCAGGCTGGGTGCCCATGTCGGACGTGTCTCGAACCGTCAGCGCGGCAGGTTCCGAATGGCCGACAATGCGCCCCGAGGCGACGCTGCGCCACCTTCCCAAAATGCATTGCGCC
>Ga0187867_10001588_pt1 | contig 19588 bp, 17 predicted proteins | sample June2016WEW_13_1_FD_132976 | JGI IMG/M metagenome (GOLD analysis project Ga0187867, IMG submission 132976) | Peatland microbial communities from SPRUCE experiment site at the Marcell Experimental Forest, Minnesota, USA - June2016WEW_13_10 | ecosystem: Environmental > Terrestrial > Soil >...
CCGCATGCGTAGTACACGCCGGGCGACAACATCGAAGCAGGTAAAATCATGATGGCTGGAAATGAAAGCTCCGCAGGTGTTACTGGGCAAGACGTGGTTGTCACGGCCACAGTCGAACTCACCGCGGAACCAGCGCGCCCCTACCCGCTTTTGGGAGGCAAGACTTTGCAGCGAATCGCGCTTCGTCCCGCGGGATCGCTCTTCAGTCCGCAGGTGTCGCTTGTGTGGATCGTAGGACTGCTGGCCGTGGCGGCGTGCATTGTTCCATGGTTTGTGTGCGGATGGTTATGGTTTGGGCTGACCGCCACGCTTGTGGCGTTGCTCACGTGTTATGACGCGATCGCCCTGTGGCTCACCCGCGAAGAATGCGCACCGGTTCTCCTGCAGCCGGAGAAAGGCCTTCGAGGACGCGAGGGGGAGAGTATTCGGGTTCCGTTTGCGCTCGCTGGCTCCGCCCGCCGCCGGCCACGCAACGACATCCGCGTGGCGATCATGCCGGCAACGCAGGATAGCGAAACCGCGTTCCGGGTAAAGAGCGAATCTCAGCAGCTGAAGCTTGAGGACCCGGAGTCCGCCACGGGTGGATCAACTCCAGAAACCGCCGCGCAAATTCAACTCTGGCCATGGACGGCGGAAATCGCTTTGCTGAAGCGCGGATTGTGGCCTGGACTGCGGGTTGGCATCGAGCGGCAATCGCGCTTCCGAATCTGGCGTTTGCGGAGATGGTTTGATCTGGCCACACCTTTGCGGATCGACGCGAACTTGCGGCCCGGACGACGGCAAATTCTGCGTAGCCCGGTTTACCGCATGTTGGTTGCGTCTCAGCAGAAGCCGTGGACCGGACATGGACGCGAGTTCGAGCGCCTGCGGGAATATCAGCCCGGTGATACTTACTCGGAGATCGCCTGGAAATCCACTGCGCGTCGGGGCGTTCCGGTCACACGGCTCTTTCAATGGGAGCAAAAGCAGGAAGTGTATTTTGTCGTGGATCAATCGCGGGCATCCGCGCTTGCTGTCCATCCGTCGACGAACTGCAAAAGTGACGCTATACACGCACGTGCCCAGCAACGGATGCTGGATCTCGCGGTGGAAACGGCGCTGGTCGGTGCGACCGTCGCGTTAGAACTGGGCGATGAATTTGGATTGATCACTTACGCGGATGGAGCAAAGTCCTGGTTACACGCGGGAAGCAGTCAATCTCAGTTTCACAGATTTCGTGATGGTCTGCTGAATCTCGAGCCTCTGCCAACGAATGCGGACTACGAAACATTGTTCAGCGATATTCGAATCCGGCTGCGACGACGGGCCTATCTTGTATTGCTGGCGGATCTGACCGAGCGTTCGATTTCGGACTCGTTGCGTCGCGGAGTTGGCCTGGTCCGCTCCTCGCATGCCCTCTTGATGACAAGCATCTTGCCGGCTCATTTGCGGCGAGCATTCTCCCCAGGAGAGGACTTGAGCAACGATCAAGATGTCTACGCGGTGCTTGCGGGTGATAGAGAAAACCAACGACTCGGTGCGTTGGCGCGGCAGTTGCGTCACTTGGATGTGCAACTCCGCTACATTCCTGCGGAAAAGTTCCTGCAAACCGCCGTCGAAGGATATCTGGAAAACAAAGGGGAGCAACGGCTGTGATTCTGGATCTCGAACGATTTCAGGCGCAAGCGCGGCCACGCTGGCGCGACCTCGAATCGCTGCTGGACGCGTTAGAAAGTCGGCCGGACCGCCGGCTCGATCCAGCTGAGGCCGAACGACTGCAAGAGCTTTACGCCCAAACTGCCGCGGATTTGAATCGCGTCACTCATGGTGCGTTGGCGCACGAGCTCAGGCAATATCTCGAGCGGATGGTGGCGCGAGCCTATGCGGAACTCTATTACGCTCCGCCGATGCGTTCTGAAATCTGGCAGCCGCGCCGCTGGCTGAGGATTTTCACCGCGTTCCCGGAAACCTTCCGGCGGCAAGCGCGCTATTTCGCGCTCGCCGTGCTGATTACGCTGTTAGGCTGCGCCTTGGGCGGACTGGCGGTGCGCTACGATCCTGCCTCTGTCGATGTGTTGCTTCCGGCCGATTATCTACGTAATCCTGGCCAGCGCGTGCATGACGAGGAGCAAGGACAGGGGCACCATCTGGATTCCGCGCAGATCGAAGCCGCATTCTCGGCCCAACTCATCAAGCACAACATTGAGGTAGCGTTGCTTGCAGCGGCGCTCGGCGTGACGTTTGGCATCGGAACAGCGCTCCTCCTGTTCGAAAACGGCGTCTTGCTCGGGGCGGTCGCGGTTCATTACACGCGGCAGGGCTTCGGGCTGTTCATGACGGCTTGGTTGTTGCCACACGGTGTGTTTGAGATTCCCTCAATCTTGATCGCCGGACAGGCGGGGTTTTACCTGGCGCGCCTGCTTTTGCGACGGCGAGAGGACCGCAACCTTCGACAATCGATGCGGGAATGGCTCGTACTGGTCGCCGGGCTGGCGATGATGCTGGTGTGGGCCGGACTCATGGAAGCGTTTTTCTCTCAGCATCACGCGCCCGTTCTGCCCTATGGGTTCAAGGTTGCGGTTGCTGCAGCGGAACTCGTGCTGCTGACGATCTATCTACTGACGATCGGACGACGAGAAATCAGCACGGAAGCGGCCTCCTTTGTTCCCTCGGAGAACAGATGATCGCCACTCCGTTAGCCCACGCGTCGACGACCGCCGAACTGACCATTGCGACACCGGAAGGCGTGTTGTTCCGCCTGCCGTTGGCCGGACCGCCATCCAGACTCTATGCAATGCTGCTCGATACCGTTGTCGTCTTGGGCGCGGTTAACGGAGTGGGGCTGCTAGTTTACTGGATGTTCTCCATGGCTCCGGGTTTTGGAGTCATGGTAATTACGCTCGCGGAGTTCGCGATCGGATTTGCCTATAGCGCATTGTTGGAAGGCTTCTGGAACGGCCAGACAATTGGAAAACGCCTCTTCCATTTGCGTGTGATTGACCAGGATGGTTTTCCGCTCCGGATCGAACAGGCGTGGGTGCGGAATCTGATGCGCGTTTTTGATGTGCTGCCATTTGCCTATATGGTCGGAGGACTCTCCGTACTGAGCAGTCCCCTGATGCAGCGCTTCGGCGACCGCGTGGCTGGGACGCTCGTCGTACGCCAAACGCCACTGGCTGCTCCCGTGGAAGAATTCTGGACGCGGCAAAAGTACAACTCTTTCATGGATTACCCTGCAATCGCGATCAAGCTTCGCCGAGCCGCGACGCCGGAACTCGCGACTCTGATTCAAGATGCACTGCGCCGCCGAAATGAACTAGCGCCGTACGCGCGGCGGGAAATCTATCGCGAGCTGGCCACATATTTGCAGAGCGAAATCTCTCCATTTCCCGACGATTTGGTTGAGAGGCTTAGCGATGAACAGTACTTGATTAACGCTTCTGGCATCCTGTTCGGAGATCAACGCCCGTCGCGAGTTCAGGGTTGACAATTTACACTTGAAAAGCCATTGGTCGGGTTTATGGGACTGAGTGGGCGCTTTACGAAAAACAAGCAGTTTGTTCTGAAACGGTATACAAACGAAGAATTCGTCAATATTCTGATGCAACACGTTCCCAATCGCGGTCGGCACGCGATGCGATACTTTGGACTGCTTTCCCCACGCTCCAAAGCGAGATTATGGGCCGCTATCTTCGCGCTGCTGAACCAGCGGCGGCGTTCCCATCCTCGTCGATCAAGCTGGAGATGGCTTAGCCTCAAGACTTTCGGTACCGATCCTCTCAAGGATAGTTTCGGTCGACCCATGCATTGGGTTGGCCGTCGAGCGCCGGCCAAAGCGGTTTGATGCCAACCCGCTTCCTGGCTACCCTCAAAAATCTTTCATTCAGCACGCTGTTAGGTCCTTGACCCGCCGCACGAGTAAATCGACAGGTTCCTAGCCGTTCGTTCCGCGTCTTCTCCGATACTTCAAGTTCCCTGTTCGACTCGATAGCCACCAGCGGGATCGATCCCTCGGGCGCGATAAAATCGAGTTTTGTATTTCCTATACGTGAACTGCCCATTTACAGGTTAGATCTTTGGTAAACGCGATGACTGCACCTTTGCTTGCATGGTACGCGGTCGCCTGAACAGTCTCCGCCGGTGCGCCCGCGATACCCGCCACAGACGCTACGTTGACAACGCTGCCGCTGCGTTGGCTGATCATGACTCGTCCGACTGCCTGAGTCATCAAAAAGGTGCCGGTCAGATTCGTGCTGAGGACACGTTCCCAATCTGCCAACTTCATTTGCTCGAATGGAACTCCCCACGAAATCCCTGCGTTGTTAAATAGGATGTCGATTTGGCCGAACTGACGGACAACTTCCTCTGTTGCCCGGTCGATAGATTCGGGTTGCGTCACATCACATTCCACCGCCAACGTGCGAACTCCGAGCTCCGCCAACTCCTTCGCTGCATCCTTGCAACGAGAAACTTTGCGAGCGCACAAAATAACATCCGCTCCCATTTCTGCTAGCCCTTGAGCTATTTGGCGTCCCAAGCCGATCGATCCTCCTGTGACGATGGCAACTCGGCCCTTCAATTCGAACAGATGGCGCACGTTCATGTCGTCCTCGGAAGGTGACAGTCTTAACAATATTCTTCACAAGCAGGTTACGACGATTCAACGACAACAGGCGGGCTGGGAGGGTTCTATGACAAAGAAATGCGGCATTCTCCGGATGAATATAGTACTGCCGAGGAACACCCTGCGGGCTCCGTTAGAGTTTGCAACGCTTCGTCGGAGGAGGCACTTTCGGTGAGACTATGCCCACGTTCCAGCCCCAGGGGATATCTCCACTTGCTCGGCGCCTGCAAACGACCTCCTCATTAAGTTCGTACATCCCGGGCATAAGATGTTCCACCGGGTGCGGAGCATCCGCGAATGCCATGTAAGCGCCCTTAGATCCGAACGCCGGCCAGTCAGGTTCATTCGCGGCCCGTGGCCGGCCCGTGCGCGCAAATGCACTCCAATAGCCGATCATCGCATCGGAAAGCTTCGTCTCCTCAGGTATTGCTGGAATTTTCGGCCAAAGCGGCGGAGTGCAGTCGAGGGTGCCAAACACGTAGGGCAATTCGCTTGCGTGGAAGGCATGAAGGCCAGCGGCCTCTTCGGCTGGGTAGCCATGATCAAAAAAATAGAGGAATGCCGGCTGCCCCAGTGCAGCCTGTTTTCTAACGAGTCGCTCCGCGGTCCAGCCATAAAGCGCGTCTCGGGTCGTGGCCCATATACTCTCTTGCATTTTGGTACTGGGATAGAGCCGCAGGAATTCATCAGCCAGATCAAGATACCGTTCACGAATCGTGGATTCGTACTCGGAGGCAGTCGCCGGAGGAGGCGGGGCAAGGATTCTTAACGAGCGGATCTCGCCGCTGTTGAAACCAGCCAGGAGCGGCACAGGCGCTTGTTCGCCACGGTCGAAAACATCGACAAGTTGGCGCAGGAGTACGTGCCCGTCAATCGTGGGCCATGGGGCGTACCCAGTTGCTGGCGCGGCTGCAACCAGCGTGCCAGCATCCATCGCCCTCAAAGCCGCGATGTTCGGCGCGTGAAGGGCGGCTGCAAGCTCCGTTCCGCCTTCCTCTGCAGACAGTGAGCCGAAACTACGCTGTTTCAGCTCGGGCATAGAGATCATGTAGGCGCTTTCCGCGATCGCCTTCGAGAACAAGCCTCGTGCGGCAGGCGCCCCCATCAGGTACATCACGCTCAGCGCCCCGGCGGATTCGCCGGCGATTGTCACGTTGGAAGGATCTCCGCCGAACGAGCCGATGTTGCGCCGAACCCATCGCAGCGCCTCGATCTGATCCAGCAGGCCATAATTGCCAGATACCCCCGCGGGCGACTCGGCACTGAGTTCGGGATGCGCGAGCCAGCCGAGGACACCCAATCGATAGTTGAGGGAAACGACAACGATGTCTTGGTTCGCGAGCCGTGTGCCGTCATAGAACGGCTCCCTGCTCGCCCCTCCAACCAGCGCGCCGCCGTATATCCAGAAGAAGACTGGCGCGTTGCGCGCGTCGGTGGGAGTCCAGATATTCAGTGTCAGGCAATCTTCGCTCATCGGCATCGGATCGCGAGTGTAGATATTCGACAGTTGTGGTCTGGGTTGTAAGCATGCGGCGCCGAACTCGGTGGCCTTTCGCACGCCTTTCCAGCGAGGCATAGGACTGGGCGGCCTCCATCGTGCCGGGCCGACGGGAGGCAACACGTAGGGGATGCCCTTGAAGACATGCAGTCTGCCTTCGATCAGACCTTCTATCTTGCCTGCAGGAGAGTTCACAATTGAGCTGCGTCTGGCTTCAGATGGGGATACCGTGGTTGTGTTCTCCTGTACGCAATATAGAGGTGACGTACCAAGAAAGCCGGCAAGACAGCCGACCACGGCGCTCCACATGATCAAGGAACGATGTAGGCTCATACGGTAACTCCCGGCGCATTGTTCTCGCGTGAAAGCACGCGCGCGAGTCTTAGAAACAGCAAAATAGTCACGAGATAAAACGGCACGAGCGTGTAAAGGGCAATCTGTAACGAGCGATGAGGATGGGCTGCGTGAAAAAAATCGCTGGCTGCGCCTACGTAAGTAGGTCCGAGGCCGAGACCGATGAAATTCATCACCAGCAACAGCAAAGCGCCCGACATGACACGCTGGTCAGGACGTACCTCCTCCTGAACAAGCGTCACCATCGATGAGAGATAGAAATAGTTCAGGAACAGCGTGCCAACAAGGAAGAACAGGGCGAGATGCCATGAGGGTGCCCAGACGAAAGCCAGGTAGAAGGGAACAGCCAGAGCGAGCGAGACAGCGGGAACCAGGGCATAAGCCTGTTTCGAGGTTCGCGCGAACCGATCAATCAACCGGCCTGAGACGAACATAGCCCCGCCTATTCCGATTAGAACAACCAACGCGTAGTAGACGGCGATTTGTTTGAGCACCATCCCTTTCTCACGCATTAGAAAGAGAACTACGAAGTTGAGCAGACCGTAGGTGATGAACTGGTTGGCGCCAGAAGCGAAAGCGGCGAGTCTGAGAGAAGGCCGCGCAAAAAACATCGCGAGAGTCTGCCAGAAACCCGTCTTGTTTATTGCCGCTTGATCTGAGATGCGATCCAAACCGCCGCGCCGGGGTTCGCGCACGAACAGGAGGATTGCGATCGCCGCGAACAGGCCGATGCTGCCAAGAAATAGAAATGCATAACGCCAACTGAAAGCAGCGGCGATGGAAGCGCCGAAAGCGATTCCTAGTGTCGCGCCAAACGCTGGCCCGAGATTGAAGAGACCCAGCGCTGTTCCCCGGCGGCCGGGTGGGAAATAATCGGAAATAATCGAGTAGGAGGGCGGAACGCCGCCGGCTTCGCCGAAGCCAACAGCCATATATGCGACGACAAGCTGCGGATAAGTCGCTGCAAGGCCGCAGCACATCGTTGCAACGCTCCAAATTGCACACGCTGCTGCCAGGACCTTCGACCTGTTCGTCTTGTCGGCCATCCAGCCGACCGGAATAGAGATAAAGCAATAAAAAAGCGCGAAGTAGAGGCCGCTGACCAAGCCAAGCTTACCGTCTGAGACGTGCAGACTATCCTGAATCGGCTTGGCAAGGATGGCCGGCAGCTGCCGGGACAGGAAATTGAGGACGTAGACAAACCACAGCATGCCCAGGGCAATCCAGGCGCCCTCGCCGGGTGCTGCAGGCTCGGGTTTGGACGGCTTCACAGCAAGCTCCGTCATTGCGGGGCGCTCACATTTTCGAAATCATAGTTCGGGCTAACGTTCCGCCGAGGGATCGCTGGCTTTGCCCTCGGCGCCATTGGGATCACCGAACTGAGTACGGTTCCAAACGTGGAAGAACTCGGTTCTAAACTGGACGAACTCTTCTTCGCCAATAGAGAAGTTCTTGAAGATCGCAGCGTCCCAGTTCTTGATGCCACTCATACGTTACAGACAACGTCCCCTGTTTTTTCGTGTTTTTGTCGGCAGGCGGCCATTGCTTTTTCCGGCACTCACGCCGGCCATGAGCAGTTGCTGTTGTGTTCATCAGAACGCAAACCTCAACGCCAGTTGGATCACTCTTGGATTCGTGCTCATCGAGGTAATCTCCCCAAAGGCACCCGTCTGAGTGCAGGTCGGCGGGTTTGAGCAAGTGTATGTGTTGTCCGGACCAGCAAAATTCGGATGGTTGAGAGCATTGAAGAAGTCAGCCCGGAACTGCATGCTGGCGCTTTCCTGCGGCCAAGGCAGTTTCTGGCTCTTGGCGAGCGAGAGATCGACAACGGCCTGGTAAGGCTCGCGCAGAATGCCGTTGGGCGTGTTGCCAAAAGCCGTGGCGACGCCGTCGTCACCGATTACAGCGGGAGGCGCGAAGCAAGCTGTGTTGATGTAGTTGTTGACCCTTTGACTGACGGACCCCTTCGTCGAAACGTTACCCGCCGTGCAGCCCGACGCGTAACTCGCCCGGTCGGAGGTAATACCGTAGGCATTGTAAATGTTGTTGTAGAGAATACTGCTCTGCTGGCCGTCCTGGACGACGGTCGCGGTGGCGAGACTCCATCCGCCGAGCGTGTTGGCCAGGAGATGATTCGATTTCCACGGCGTCGGGATGGCGTAATACGCCGACAACACGAACCGCTGCGGCCGGACATTGTAATCGGGGCCATATCCCGGGTTGTGAGTGCGGAGATTGGTCTGTTCGCCGATCGGCCCGAATTCGTTGGACCCGGTGGTAAAGCCCGGGACTGGGCTCAGCAATCGCATCCAGGTGTAGGCAGCCTGGTATTGGAAACCGTGCCTGAATTTCTGCGTAACCGATGCCTGCAAGGAGTTATACCAGGCCTGGCCATCAGTTCCGAAGTAATACATCGTGTTCGCTGTCCAGCCGAGATAGGGGGCGCGCAGCGGGATGTTCGCAACGGTGTTTGTGGTCTGGCCGCGAATTGGGTCTTCGGGAGAGGCTAGGGCCGCCTGGTTGATCGTCCTGCCGAGAATGGCGTGCAGGTCGCGCGCTCCGGCATACGTGACGTCTAAGATGGCGCCGCCCGGAAGTTTGGACTGCAAGCCAAGACTGTAATGATAGATGGTAGGAGGACGCCAGTTCATAGCCAGCGCAGCAAGGGTGAATTCGGTGGAGGGAGAGTAAGGCGTAAATACGGGAAAGTCCGGAGCAGCCGGGAAAGGATTGGCATCGGTGGAAGCCGCGTTATACGTTCCTGTCAGCACACTCCATATACCGGTGGGAGCTTCCGCGCACAGCAGCAGATTCATCTGGCCTTCGGTCGTCGTGTGATAGATGCCGATGCCTCCGCGGAGAACGAAGCGCTCGGTACCGGGTATGGCCCAGGCAAACCCGAATCGTGGATTCCACGTATTCTGGCCGTCGCCATTGAATCCGAATTTGTTCTTCCCCTGGATCACTCCGGCGGGGAGCGCGGGGCCGTGGTAGTTCGAGTTGACCAAATAGCCATTGAGACTGCCACCCGCAGGTGGATTGGGGTCGATCTTGGACACATCGACGTTGCCCCCGCCATTGGCGGACCCGAGATCGCCTATGCGCTCGTAGCGCAGACCGAGGTTGAGCGTGAGACGCTTCGCTATTTTGTAGTTATCTTGAACGAAGGCGTTGGCGTCCTTGTACCGCCAGTCGCGCTGGAAGTCCCCGATCCCCTCGTATGTTTCATAGATATTGCTGTATGGAACTCCATAGGGCAAGTAACTCTGCCCTAGCAGAAAATCCGCCCAGGTTAGCGGAAGCACGTAGGCCTCGAAGTCAAACTTCGACATATTGTCCCTGCCGGCCGTGAAGCCACCACCGAAGGCAAGCTGATGCTTTCCCTTGACCCAGGACAGTGTGTCGGCAAATTGGTACTCGTTCTGCAAAAATCTTAGGGCCGAAGTTGTGCCCGTCTGGAAGCCATCGTCTACGATCCAGAGATTCGGGTACGCATTATCCTCCACCGGAACGTTCATGCCCAGGCTTGAGAAGGTAAATGCATTGCCGTAGCTCTGGTTCGAGGTCGACCGATGGAAACCGACGACAAACTGGTTCACCAGGGTGGGGCTAATCGTGTAGGTGTCTGCGATGGAGGCCACATCGAACCGTTCCGGTTGAAAGAGCGGAAATCCTTCCGTCTGGTATAAAGTGGTCCACTCCACGTTGCTGAGCGCCCCGAAATAGCGAACCGCGATTCTATTTCGGTCGGAAACGAGGTAGTCGCCGTTCACCATCCATTGGTTTTCGTTGAAAAAGCCGGGCGAGTTCAGATATGCGCTGCCCTGTACCTCAAGGGGGAGGGACGGGTTGATCGTTTGCGGCGTCGGTATTACATATCGACCGTTGGGCAGCTTAGCCTGGAACAGCGCCAGAGCCTGAGAAGAGATATTTGAGCCATCGGGGGCAATCGTGCCGAAGAGCGGACCAAGGTAGCCGTAATCGCCGGCGAAAGCCGCTCCCAATCCCGCTGCCGACCGGTCGTCGGTAAGGGGAGGGAGATAGACGAACTTATGGTTCGACGGGTCGGTGGAGTTGAACTGCTTTGTGCCCTGCCAGGAACCAAAGAGCAGGAACTTATTCTTGATCACTGGGCCGCCCGCGGTGAAACCATATTGGTTCTGCCGCAGAATTCCGCGCTGCACGCCAGAACGATTGGCAAACCAGTCATTGGCGTTGAGATCCTCGTTCCGAAAATACTCGAACAAAGTCGCGTGGAAATTGTTCGTGCCGGCTTTCGTAATGACATCGACGTTGGCCCCGGCATTGCGCCCCGTCGTGGCGTCAAACAAGCCCGTCTGAACTTTGAATTCCTGAATGGTGTCGGGATTGGGAGCGGGAATTCCCGAGGAGTAAATCCAGGACCCCTGCACGTCGTTGATGGTGAGGCCGTTGATTTGAAAATTGTTGTCGGTCGAAGTTGCTCCCTGGCTCATGATGCTTCCGCCCCCGGGATTGGCGTCCTGGCTGCCACCGCCTCTTCCGATCTGGCTCGCATTGTTGAGTTCCTGGGATACTCCAGGGTTCAAGCCGATGACCTGGGTGAAGTTACGCGCCACCAGGGGCAGGTTCTCCAGCATCTCTGCATCCGTCACGCGGCCCAATTCACTGGATTCGGTCTCCAGGTCAACGGTTGAAGCAGCCACGGTGATGGTTTCGGTCACCGCGCCCGTTTCCATGCGGATATTGAGTACTGTTGTCTCCGCCACAATTACTTGCACGTCCGACGACGAGGCGACCTTAAACCCTTGTTTCGTGACTTCGAGCGTGTAGTGCCCGGGTGGAAGGAGGGAGACGAGATACAGTCCGTGGTCGTTGGACTGCGAGGTTCGCGTGAAGCCCGTGGCCACATCCGTGACCTTGACCTGAGCACCCCCCAACATTGCTGCAGTGGGGTCCGTGATCGCACCGCTGATCGCGCCTGTTCCACTTGTTTGCGCGGACAGCAGCCCGCAGGCTGTAACTAGCGCGTATGAGACGAACGCCATGAATGCGCCGCGACAGAGCGACACGATTTGTTTGCGAGCCGGTCGGATTTGTTGGGAATAACGCATCGGTTTTCCTCGTCTTCGAATTTAGCCTCGGCAATCGGACTTCAGAAAACAATCGCGTATCCTAGGCAAACAACTGCAAAGGAGACAGGTCCTGAGCAGACATTTTCACGGCATATACCGATACCGCTTGCCTAAGATCATCGATCGGGTTTGCTTTCAACATTGAAGCAATCCTAACGTTGTTGGGACGGTTACGATCTACAGATACTCGACATCTCCATCTACGCTGATGGCCTGACCCGTAACATGTCGACCTGGTCTCAGTCACCGTGCGGGGCCGCGTCGCCACCAGCCTCTGAATCTCAAATCTACAGCGCAACTTTTGGTCTCAAACTTTCCCATTTCCGCTGACGTGGGACACAGTCACCAAGTTCTTGCGTTCCGATTTCTGCGCCAAATATATGGCGCGCGGGATAAGCCGGTTTTCGTAGGCTTGGCGCTCAAGTTCCTCGCGAAAATCGGGATGCGCAAGTGAGATCATTACTCGGGCGCGGTCTGCCACCGACTTTCCTTTCAAATTGACCATCCCGTATTCGGTAACGACATACATGGTGTCAGTGCGCGGCGTCGTGACAATGTTGCCCGGCGTGAGGTCGAGGACGATGCGGCTCTTGCGGACACCTCTCTTCTCAAATAGCGAGGAGAGGCACATGAAAGACTTTCCTCCACGTGACGCGTAGGCGCCGCGCACGAACTGGAGTTGACCGCCCGTCCCGGAAATATGGCGATGGCCGTCGGTTTCCGACGCCGCCTGGCCCTGTAGATCCATCTGCGTTGTGCTATTGATGGAGAAGACTCTGTCGTTCTGCATGATGTTATGTGGCAAGTTGGTGTAGTCAACGCTGCAGCACAGCATGTCGGCGTTGCTGTCCATGGCGTCGTAGGTGGATTGCGAACCGTGCGCGAAGGTAAAGACGGCCTTTCCGGGATCGAGCTGTTTGCGAGCTCCGGTGACGACGCCTGCTTGGTAGAGCTCTACCAGTCCGTCGGTCAGCATTTCGGTATGAATGCCAAGGTCTCGGGCACCTGAGTCCCGAAGCAGCGAACAAACAGCGTTGGGCATTCCTCCGATCCCGATTTGCAGGCAGGCGCCATCGTCCACCTCAGCGGCTATCGTGCGCGCGATGGCGCGATCGACATCGGTGATCGGCGGGCTCTTGAGTTCTGGCAGAGGCGCATTATCGCCTTCGATGATGTAATCAACCTCGCCGATGTGAACGCTGTTGCCAACGCCGTATACATAGGGAACGGCTGTCGATGTCTCGACGATCAGCGTCTTCGCTCGTTCGACGAGGGCTCGGAGCCATGCACTAGTCGGGCCGAAACTGAAAACCCCTTCGGCATTTGCCGGCCGTACCTTGAGCACGACCATGTCGATCGGGTCTATGAAACGGCGATAATAGTCGTCCATTTCGCCCAAGTTCGGTGGGATGTGGTAGCAAATCCCGGCGTCGAATTTCGCGCGCTCGTAGGCGCTGAAGTGCCAGCTATACCACTGGAAATGCGCTCCATCGGGATCGCACTCAAGCACCGCGCGAGGCTTGGCAGCAAGGCTGGAGCGGATTCCTACATTTGATAGTTCGTGGACGCGGGCAGCGAGGGCCAAGTCAAAAACATCGGGTTGGGCAAGGCAGCCGCCGTAGTCAAGCCAAAAGCCTGATTTCACTTTCGCTGCCGCCTCAGCAGCTGAAATTCTTTGGGCGGGCGCTGATGTAGTCCGTATGGCCACGTTCGAAACTCGCAGGCATGATGCATTAAACATGCTCTTGTGTCAATCTTAATTATTGTAATAGTTAAGATTGACACAAGCCATGGAAGGCGACTATCCTGCGGTGTCGCCCAAAATGAGCGCTTCCAGTGGGCTTCTGGAGTCACCGCTGGACATGGACCTCGGCGGCAAAGCGGCTGCGAGCGCCCGCATAAGAAATAATTAAGGAGGCGTGCGTGATTGACTTGAAAGGGCATGTAGCTCTGATCACGGGAGCCGGCGGCGGTTTGGGACGGGCGTATGCCCTGCTTCTGGCCCGACATGGCGCCCGTGTGGTGGTCAACGACGTTGGCAGCGGCGCCGAATCCGTTGTGCGCGAGATCATGGACGCAGGTGGAGAAGCTCGGGCTGGTCTGTGCTCCGTGACCGATGCGGCGGCCGTGGAGGAGATGGTTCAGCAGACAGTGAAGGCCTGGGGTCGCGTAGACATTCTCATCAACAACGCGGGAATCTTGCGCGACAAGTCATTCGCCAAGATGAGCCTTGACGATTTCCGTCTTGTAATCGATGTGCACCTGATGGGCTCCGTCAACTGCACAAAGGCGGTCTGGGAGACGATGCGCGAACAGAAGTATGGCCGCATCGTCATGACAACCTCGTCGTCTGGCCTCTATGGCAACTTCGGCCAATCGAATTACAGCGCAGCCAAGATGGGGCTGGTGGGACTGATGCGAACCCTCGCACTGGAAGGGGCGAAGTACGGAATCCGTGTGAATTGCATTGCGCCGACAGCCGCCACGCAAATGACGCGAGGCATTCTGCCGGAACAGCAGTTGAACCTGCTCAAACCCGAATTCGTCGCCTCAGGCATTCTTTCGCTCGTGGCCCAGAGTGCGCCAACGCGCTCGATTCTCTGTGCCGGTGCTGGCAGTTTCGAGGTCGCGAACATCACCTTGACGAAGGGCATTTATGCCGCCGGCGACCCGCCCTCAGCCGAGGAGCTTGTGGCGAAGTGGGCGGAGATTGAGGACCGGCAGGGCGAAATGACACCCGAATACGGTTTTACCCAAAGCGAAGTCGAGCTGAAAAAGGCAGGCTATGTCCCGCCGGAAACCAAAGGTGCGTAAGAGATGAGTCGCGATGCTGTAATCGTTTCCGTGGCGCGGTCCCCGATCGGTCGCGCTTACAGGGGCGCATTCAACGCCACCTCTCCCTCGACCCTTGCGGCCCAGGCCATTCGCGCCGCCGTCGCTCGCGCAAAGGTCGCCCCCGTTGAAATCGACGATTGTATCGTTGGGTGCGCTCTCCCTCAAGGCTTGCAGCATACCATCGGGCGGACTGCGGCCTTGACCGCGGGGTTGCCGGTCTCGGTCGCCGGGCAGACCATCGACAGACAGTGCTCGTCAGGCCTCATGAGTATCTCCATGGCATCAAAACAGGTCGTCATGGACCGAATGGACGTCATCGTGGCCGGTGGCACGGATTCTATCTCGATGGTGCAGACGGCTGAACTCCGTATGGGTTCCGACCCGGAACTGCTCGCGCTTCATCCGCATATCTACATGCCGATGATCGACACAGCCGAGGTTGTCGCCCGCCGCTACGGCATTTCGCGCGAGCGGCAGGATGAGTACGCTCTCCAGTCGCAGCGCCGCACGGCCTCAGCCCAGGCAGCCGGCCGATTCGATGCGGAGATCATCCCTGTAAGCACGACCAAGTCGGTAACCGACAAGGCCACCGGCAAGACCTCAATGCAGGAAGTGACGCTGTCCCGCGACGAAGGCAATCGGTCCGACACGACCATCGAAGGCCTCGCCTCGCTCAAGCCGGTGCGCGAGAACGGCTTCATCACTGCCGGTAACGCGAGCCAGCTATCCGATGGCGCTTCCGCCTGCGTGGTGATGGAGGCAAGCCTGGCTGCCGCCCGGGGCCTTGAGCCGCTGGGCCGCTATTGCGGCATGGTCGTCGCGGGCACCGAGCCTGACGAGATGGGGATTGGCCCGGTCCTCGCTGTTCCCAAGCTCCTGCAACGCTTCGGTCTGAAGATGGATGACATAGGCCTGTGGGAGTTAAACGAAGCCTTCGCGGTGCAAACGGTCTACTGCCGGGATCGTCTCGAAATTCCCAATGATCGGTTCAACGTCGACGGCGGCGCCATTTCCATTGGCCATCCTTACGGCATGTCCGGCAACCGCCTGGCGGTGCATGCGCTGATCGAAGGACGTCGGCGGGCAGTCCGATACGTCGTCGTGACTATGTGCGTGGGCGGAGGTATGGGCGCAGCCGGACTGTTTGAGATTCTCTGAGATTTCGGCCAAGCGTGAAGAACCCTCGCCTTTGGTGCAACTGCCCGCAAAATGTACGGCGATGGACGTGGAGCGGCCGCTCCGCTATTCCTTAAGGGCCAGGAATCCTGCCGCCATGAATTTGGCGATGCGCTTCTTGACCGCGGGGAAATCGTCGGACCGGCAGACGCCACCCGATAGTCGATCGATCCGCCCCGTGCGCGCGAGTGTATTCATCAACGCGCCCGTGACGAAGTGGTAGCCCCAGAAAATATCCTCGTCGCTATAACCGGGCAGCGCGCGCCTCAAAATGCCGACGAGTTTAAGAACTACGGGATCGAAATGGGCGACCATCATCGCCGCCCCCTCCTGGCTATAACTGACGCGGGCGCAGAAGGCGCCATAATTCACCCATGTCTCGCCGCCCTCGATGTATAGGTCGAAGTCCGTGTCCAGGAACGCGTGTAGCGCGCCTTCGACGGTGGGGAAGTCTCCGGCTTGTGCTTCGTACTGTTGGAGCGCTGCCATACGTCGATCGCAGGTAACACTGGCTCGCCGTTTGAACACTGCTTCAAACAGGTTGTGCTTATCCCTGAAATAATAATGAAGCAGCGTTGTGTGAATCCCCACTTGCTGGGCCACATCGCGGAGAGTTACGCCATGGAACCCATTCTTGGAGAATAGATACTCGGCTGCATCGAGAATCTGTTCCAAACTTTCCGCGCGCTGCTCGGCTTTGCTGCGACGAATACGTTTTGGGGTCGGACTATTTAACATCACCCCCACCCTTTAATCCTCCTCATCGGACAATGGAACCACCATGCCCCGCAATATCTTCGCTCGCCGATGGCGGGCAGCGGAGCTATAGGTATCGCCTTGCACGGTGAGCATAGTCTGCGTATAACCGCTGGTTGGTTTTCGCAGGCTTTGCTTCCCGCAGTTGGTCACGCAACTCGTCTACTCCGGCCCTGATTTACTGAGCATTGCGACCGCAGTCTGGTCTCTCCTGCCCTTCGCTGAGCACGAGTTTATCAACGCGCATTTACCAGACGAGCATAAAGAGCAAATAATTTGGCGGTATTCTGAAAACGCGCCGTTTTGAAAAGTCGCCCGCACAGAACAGCTTAACACCCTCAACCGGAAACTGGCCTTCGAGATCACCACAACGTCCCCCCAACGATGGCGGATCGCCACGCTCCCCGGTCGGGCGCAGCCGCCACAACTTATAGGTGATTTTGGCATTGCAAAACGCTAAGGCAGGCCAGCATGGGGCACATTGACATCCATCATCCAAATCGCGGCGTGGTGGTTCGCAGATGCCTCGGCCGCGTTGAATGTGGGCGCGACACAGACGAAAAGTGTTCGCCCGTCCTCTCCTCCCAGCATGCACGCGAATGCACCCAGTCCATCGGTCTTGACTTCTTCAAGGATGTCCCCGCCTTCGGCCACCCGGATCAACCGGCCTTTTTTTGCATCGGCCACCCAAATGGCCTCTTCCGCATCGAGACAGATTCCATCTGGCGCAACGTCCACCTGACTAAGGAGCTCAGCAATCTTGGTTGATGTTGGCGGATCGCCGAAGGCTGCCCAGGTCCATCGCTTGCCCAGTGCATCGGAGGCGACGTCAAAGGCACTGAGTCGATTCATCGTTGTTTCGGCAACAATCAACGTGCTGCCGTTCGGAGTCAGCACCATCCCGTTGGGAAAACCGAGTCCAACGGCGGCGACTCCGGCGCGACCGTCCCGATCGACGCAGATCAGGTTCGTAGTGGTGACGTTGGCGTCCCCCATCAGATCGAACCCGAAATTGCCCACCCAGGCTCGCCCGTGGTGATCAACCAGCATTTCGTTCAAATGCCAAGGGGCAAGACCCGACAGATCGGCGTGCTCGACGAGAGAAGTATCGAGTTCGCGACGCATGATCTTGCGGTCGCGCATTGACACAATTAGCATTCGGCCGTCGGGCAGAAACCCAAGTCCCGAGGGCTGGCCCGGTACTTCAGCAATTGTCTCTATCGTGCCATCCAGGGTGACGGCAAGGACCCGGTGGGTGTAAAAGTCTGAGAAGTACAGCCTCCCATCGTGCCAGCGCGGACACTCGGAAAAAGACAGGCCACTGATCAGTGTTTTGAACTTTGGCATACCTTTCGTCTGCAGGAATCGGAGGTTGAATGAACTATGCCGGAACCTTTTTTGAACTCGTAAGACAGCGCCATGATACGCCTAGCTCGCCAGTTGCCGACACTAAAACACTAAAACTGTTATTGGATGCCGTCTGTGCCGTTCAATTTCAATAAGTTACAGTTTCCACCGGCAGCCGTGCAGTGGTCCTGAAAGACAACGCAGGGGGCGAGAAGCCTCAGGCCGTTGTCGCGAACGAGAGCAACCCGGAAGTGGGCGCCGGCGAAGGGTTTGTGAGGACGAACGCAGCTCCCGTTACCGCGAGTTGCACCACAGGCAAAGCCGAGAGTAGTTTGGGGGACTCTTTGAGGGAGTCTCCTCCAAAATTGGCTGTACTCAGTCGCTGTTGAACATGCAATAAGCAGCCTATTTTCAGATCCAACCGCAATTGACGGTAGTTGTCGGTTTGGCGTTCGCCGCAACTGCTAACCGAGGTTGTAGACTCGGCACCCGGGATGGGGCGCTCTGAAGCGACTACAAACGATGTTGCTTTAGCGTGGTTTGCGTTATATTCGTTTCTTTGGAAAGGACGATGTATTACAGATGAGCCTCAGGCAGGCACCAGGGAATCCAGACGGGTCAGAACTAAACCGCATAAACTGAGTTGGCGTTTTGCTGGCGACTTCACACCGGTGCTCGGGAAACACCCCGAGTCGCTCATTGAATGAATCTCGTCGTGTCGAGAGGAACCCGGCTTCTTGGATTGATCGGCCGTCAATCGCGGCAAAATGCACCTGCCGTCGATCGGCGGAACACGAGAGTTCTCGATTTCAAGCAGGCATAGCGGCACTGATTCGGGTCGCAGTTTTCCATTCGTCGATTTGCTTTGGAGCGCGTCGACTCCCAGCCCAAGATTCCAGCCCAAGATAAGTGTGTCTTTGACGACCTTTGAAGTACTTACGCAGCCACCTAAGACCTGTTAAGTCGTTGTAAACACTTATTACCGCCAGTCTGAAAAGGCTGGCGCCGGCGGTTCAACTCCGTCCATGGCCACCACATTTCAAAGGCTTTAGCATCACTTTCCATTCTTCATTGCAGACGACGCCAAGGCATACGCCCGGCCATCCGAGTCTTGCTTGCCCTTTGCCTGCGGAAAAAGACGCTGCGGGGTCTCAGATAGGACTGAATGGCTTATATACCACTTTCGGGGCTCTTCTAGAAGTGATCTGTTGAAGCAAGCTGAAGCCGGAACAATCCAACCATATCCCTCCCAAACGTTCGATCTTCCAGACTGGATTGGGGGGCGGCGAGCTCTACATCTGGGCATGGGTACGGAGTGCGCAGTGAAATAGTGAAATTCCAGTTGCTTCGTGTGAAGTTGGCTGGCGCGGTCGTTACAAAGTACCGATGCCCAGGCTGCCTAGATAGGCCACACAGCGTCAACATCCGTCGCGTTGAGAATTCGTTTGCGAGGAGATCGCGCAAATGCTAAATGTGTTGCCGGAGCCGGCCGCGACGATTGTAGCTGCGGCTGCATTCACAGGTGCAAGAAAGGGTGAGGTGCGAGGCTTTCGCTGGGAGAATTACGACGGGGAGCAGATCCGCATCTCCCAGTCCTTCTGGAGGGCCACGCGCTTGAGCCGAAGACTCGAAAGAGCAAGGACCCGGTTCCAGTGATCACGCGACTTGCGCAGCAACTGGGACTGCATCGATCCCGGTCCGGCAACCCCGCAAACGGCTTCATGTTTCCTAGTCCGGTGGGAAAGCCATTCAACATGGATGCCTTGGCTAGAGATGTCATTGTACCGCTCGCGACAAAGGCAGGATTCCAGTGGCACGGCTGGCATGCTTTTCGTCGCGGGCTTGCGACGAATCTTTATCGACTTCGCGTTCCCGACAAGATCATTCAGAGGATCTTGCGGCACG
>Ga0187867_10001592_pt1 | contig 19575 bp, 17 predicted proteins | sample June2016WEW_13_1_FD_132976 | JGI IMG/M metagenome (GOLD analysis project Ga0187867, IMG submission 132976) | Peatland microbial communities from SPRUCE experiment site at the Marcell Experimental Forest, Minnesota, USA - June2016WEW_13_10 | ecosystem: Environmental > Terrestrial > Soil >...
ACCGAGGATCGCGACCGGGCGCTTGCTGATGCACTGGCGGAGCTTGCACCCGTGACGCGCATCCATCCGCGCGATGCACGCGCGATAGACGGCTCAGACAGTGCCCCAGACGCGAAACCAGCCGGGGCATAAACCCTGGCTGGTCAGGTATTTCTTATAGAGCGGGCGACGAGAATCGAACTCGCGTTCTCAGCTTGGGAAGCTGATGTTCTGCCGCTGAACTACGCCCGCGAATTGCTCTCAGATTAGTCCTCTGCTTGCACCACCCGACGCGTGACCTTGGGACCGGCCGGGGGAGACGGGCGCGAAGACAGAGCCGGCCGTGGGACAGGTGGCAGCCACCACCTAGGCCCATGGGGGTGCTGGCCTGCTGGCGACATGAGCTCATCTCTGCGAGAAACGTCTGAGTGGGAAGATTGGGGATGATCGAGCGGCCGGAGATCAGGCTGGCCTGGTACCGCTTTCGGGCCACGTTCAGGCACCGCTGGACCGGTTATCTCTCGATCGTCTTGTTGTTGGGCCTGGTCGGCGGTCTGGCGATGGCCTCGATCGCCGCGGCCCGGCGCACGGCGTCGTCGTTCCCAGTGTTCTGGGCCAGCACCAACCCGTCGGACCTGGTCGGCGCGACCGCAGTCCTCAATCCGACGATCGGGAGCTACTCCGGCTACAACACGGCGGCGGTCAAGGCGATCTCGCGTCTGCCCCATGTCACCCAGGTGGAGAGCCAGTCCGGAATCGACTTCCTGCCGTTGCAGCGAAACGGCCGCCCTCTTGTCGCCCCCAACTTCTATTCGCCGGCAGCCGGCAACGGCTACGGCAGCGTGGACGGGATGTACTTCGATCAGGACAAGGTCACAGTGATCAAGGGCCGGATGGCCGACCCCAACCGGGCGGACGAGCTCATGTTGAGCCCCGAGGGGGCTGCGGCCCTCGGTGTGCACGTGGGCAGCGTACTCCCGGTGGGCATCTACACCAACGCCCAGACGCAGCTGCCCGGTTTCGGCACGGCGAGTGTCAAGCCCCAGCGGGTCATAAACGAGAAGGTGACCGGGATCGTCCTTTTCAACAGCACGGTCATCGAAGACGACGTGGACGCGTCCGGCTCGCCCAACAACCTGTTCACCCCGGCACTCACCGACCAGCTCTTGCACTGCTGTGTCAACTACACCGAAAGCGGCATCCGCGTGAGCGGCGGCGCTCGGGACGTCTCCGCTGTCGCAGCCGGGATCGCCGGCGTTCTTCCCAAGGGATTCCCTGCGTTCTCCGATGCCCAAACCAGTGTCCTGGACAAGGCGCAGCGCGCGGTCAAGCCTGAGGCCCTCGCCCTCGGCGTCTTCGGAGCCATAGTCGCCCTCGCCGCGGTGCTCATCGCCGGCCAGGTGACCAGCCGCCAACTTCGCCTCGGTGCCGAGGACCGTGAAGTGCTGCGCGCCATTGGCGCAGGGTCGACCATGACGTCCACCGACGGGCTCATCGGCATCGGAGGCGCAGTGGTGCTCGGAGCGTTGCTCGCAGCCGTCGTGGCTGTCGGGCTCTCGCCGCTCGCGCCGCTCGGGCCGGTGCGCCCGGTCTACCCCTATCCAGGAGTCTCCTTCGACTGGACGGTGCTCGGCCTCGGAGTCGCGGTCCTCGTCGTCGTGCTGTGCGCGATCACAGGGGTGGTCAGCTACAGGGCCGCGCCGCACCGGAGCGTCCGGCGGGGCCGTCGTTCACTCGATCGGCGCTCGAGCCTGGTCGGCGCCGCGGAGGCTGCGGGTCTGCCCGCCCCCGCGCTCACGGGGGTGCGCTTCGCTCTCGAGTCGGGCAGCGGCCGCAGCTCTGTGCCAGTCCGCTCCGCCATCCTCGGCGCCGCCATGGCGGTGCTGGTACTGGTGGCCACGGTCACCTTCGGCGCGAGCCTCGACTCGCTGGTCTCCCACCCCGCTCTTTACGGTTGGAACTGGGACTACATGCTGGCCTCCGGTGGCGACATTCCCCAACAGCAGGTGACGACACTGTTGGACCACGACCGCTACGTAGCTCAATGGGCGGGGACATACACCGGGCTCCTGCGGATCGACGGCCAGAACGTGCCCGTGCTCGGCGAGAGCCCGAACGCCGCCGTGGCCCCGCCGCTTCTTTCGGGCCACGGGCTGGAGGGCACCGGCCAGGTGGTGCTCGGCGCCGTCACCCTGGCGCAGCTGCACAAACGGCTGGGCGGCATTGTGGAACTGAGCAGCGGCACCTCGACCGTCCCGCTACGCGTGGTAGGCACCGCCGCCATGCCGACCATCGGTTCCAGCTTCGGCCAACACCTGGAGATGGGCACGGGAGCACTCCTCTCCTACGGGCTCATACCGGTCGTCGAACGCAATCCGTTCGACGACCCGATCCCAGGCCCGAACGCGATACTGGTGCGCCTTCGCAGCGGCTTCAGCCGTTCGCTGGAGCTGAGGTCGCTCGACGAGATCGCCACAGCCACCACGAACAATGCCAACTTCGGTGTCGCCGTGACCGGCGTGCTCCGCCCGGCCGAGATAGTGAACTACCGCTCGCTCGGCGGCACGCCTGTCTTTCTGGGGGCGGGCCTTGCCACCGGCGCCGTCGCCGCCCTGGCACTCACCTTGCTCGCCTCGGTGCGCCGGCGACGGCGCGATCTCGCCCTGTTGAAGACGCTCGGGTTCACCGGGCCTCAGCTGGCGGCCGCCGTGGCCTGGCAGTCGACGATCGCCGTCGTGATCGGGACGGTCGTCGGCGTACCGTTCGGGATCGCGCTCGGCCGCTGGCTCTGGGACCTTTTCGCCCGCAGCATCCACGCGGTGCCCGCCCCGAGCGTGCCCGTGGTCTCGGTGACCCTCATCGCCCTCGGCGCGCTCGTGCTCGCCAACGTGGTGGCTGCCCTGCCTGGCCGACTGGCGGCACGCACTCCGACCGCGCTGTTGCTGCACTCGGAGTGACGCGAGGGCGCGAGGGCCTCGGGAGTGCGCGGCCCGCCGACTTCGGTGGCGCCCCTAGGGTGGAGTCACGAGCGAGACCAGAAACTGCGCGCCCACGGGCACAAGGACTACTACGGGTGCCAAATTCGAGGCCGCACTACGAACAGGGGACTGGACATGAGCGAGGCGCAAGAGCACGACCACGAGAAGTTGGTGCACACCCATGAGCACTTCCACGTGACCCACAACCGCAGCCATCAATCCGGTGCCTTCGAGCACCTGAGCTCCTCTCATGAGCACGAGCACCATCATGCGGCGCTCCGGCACTCGCACACCCCGCACGAGAATTTCGAACAGGAGCATCTCGGCGAGGCTCATGTCCACGACCATGAGGCCCCTGCCAAGCGAGCTCGCTCTGCCGCAAGCACAAAGTCCGCCGCCCCCTCGGTTCGCCGGACCAAGAGCGCGTCCTCATAGCGGGCGACAGGCGCTGATCCACACCGAAGCGCCCGAGGCACTTCGCGGCCGCGGGCGAGCCGCCCCGGCCCGCTGCGAAGACCAGCTAAGCCCCGCTAACCCGGCACTCCCCGGTCCGGGCCACACTGGAGGCCATGCCAGCCCAGTTCATCTACACGATGCGCAACCTCCGGCGCTTTTACCCACCAGATCGTGAGGTGCTGCGAGGCATCAACCTGTCGTTCTTCCCCGGGGCAAAGATCGGCGTCATCGGGGCGAACGGCTCGGGCAAGTCGTCTTTGCTGAGGATCATGGCCGGCGTGGACGACGGCTTCACCGGCGAGGTGAGGCTGACCCCGGGCTTTTCTGTCGGTTTCCTTCCTCAAGAACCGCAGCTCGATCCGGCCAAGGACGTGCTCGGCAACGTCTCGGACGGCATCGCCGAGACGAAGGCCCTCGTCGAGCGATTCAACGAGGTGTGCGCCTCCTTCGGCGATCCGGACGCCGATCTGGAAGCCCTCCTGGCCGAGCAGGCCGATCTGCAGGACAAGATCGACGCGGCGGGCGCATGGGACCTCGAGCGCACCTTCGAGATAGCGATGGACGCGCTGAGGTTGCCGCCCCCCGACATGGACGTGACGAAGCTCTCGGGAGGAGAGCGCCGGCGAGTCGCCCTGTGCCGCCTGCTCTTGTCCAGGCCGGACCTGCTCTTGTTGGACGAGCCCACCAACCACCTCGACGCCGAGTCGGTGGCATGGCTCGAGCGCACGCTGCAGGAGTACCCCGGCACCGTTGTCGCCGTCACACATGACCGGTACTTCCTCGACAATGTGGCCGGCTGGATCCTGGAGCTCGACCGGGGAGCGGGGATCCCCTGGCGGGGCAACTACACCTCCTGGCTCGAGCAGCGACAGAGCCGGCTCGCGGCTGAGGACAACGCTGATCACTCCCGGCGAGACGCGCTGGCCCGCGAGCTCGAGTGGATCCGGATGGCGCCGAAGGCCCGCCATGCGAAGGGCAGAGCCCGTATCAGCGCCTACAACGAGCTGGTCGCCGAAGCCGAGGCAGCCGAGAGACGTCCCGACAAGCTCGAGATCACCATCCCGCCCGGCCCCCGGCTCGGGGACCGGGTCGTCGACGCGGACAAGCTCGTGAAGGGGTTCGGCGACCGCTTGCTCATCGACGAGCTTTCGTTCCTCCTCCCCCCGGGCAGCATCGTCGGGGTGATCGGGCCCAACGGCGCCGGCAAGACGACGCTGTTTCGCATGATCGTCGGCGAGGACAAACCGGACTCGGGGGCTCTGTCGATCGGCTCGACGGTGGAGCTCGCCTGGGTCGAGCAGTCCCGCGATGCGTTGGACCCGGATGCGACGGTGTTCGACGAGATCACGGGAGGGGCGGAGCGGATCGTCGTCGGCAACCGCGAGCTGCACGCCCGTGCCTATGTGTCGAGCTTCGGCTTCCGGGGTAGCGACCAGCAGAAGAAGGTCGGTGAGCTCTCCGGTGGCGAGCGCAATCGGGTGCAGCTCGCCAAGGTCCTGAAAAGCGGCGGGAACGTGCTGCTGTTGGACGAGCCGACGAACGACCTCGACGTCGACACGCTCAGAGCCTTGGAGGAGGCTCTGCTCGGCTTTCCCGGGTGTGCGGTCGTGATCAGCCACGACCGGTGGTTCCTGGACAGGATCGCCACCCACGTGCTCGCGTTCGAGGGTGAGTCCGTGGTGCGTTTGTTCGAGGGGAACTTCAGCGACTACGAAGCCGAGCGGCACCGGCGGCTCGGCAGCGACGCGGACCAGCCGCACCGCATCGCCTACAAGCCGCTGACGCGCCAATGACAGATGCCCCCCACGACGGGCGAGCCGAGCCAGTCCGCTCGGTACGCGCCCCGACCCTCGACGACTTGGAGCCGGCCTGGCAGACCGTGCACTCGGTCTTGGAGCCCACGCCGCTCGTGGCGAGCCCGATCGCTCCGAACGGCTCGCTCAAGCTCGAGACCCTCCAGCCGACCGGCTCGTTCAAGGTGCGTGGCGGGGTCGCCGGGGTTTCCGCCTTGCCGCAAGATCAGCGGGCGGTGACCGCGAGCGCAGGCAACCACGGCCTCGGCGTCGCGTGGGCATCGGCGCGTCTCGGCCGTAAAGCGACCGTCGTGGTGCCAGAGCACTCCTCAGCCGCGAAGGTTGCGGCGCTCCGGACCTACCCGATCGAGCTGGTCGAGCACGGCGCCGACTATGAGGCAGCCGAGAAGTACGCGCTGGAACTTGGAGCGGCGGAAGGGGTCTCGTTCATCTCTCCCTACAACGACCCGTTCGTCATCGCCGGACAGGCGACGATCGGGCGCGAGCTCGACAACCAGGCACCTGGCGAGCTGACCGTCGTCGCGCCTGTCGGCGGAGGCGGCCTGCTCGCGGGGCTGGCGCTGTGGGCACGATCGCGTCCGGGAGTCCGGCTCGCCGGCGTCGAGTCGAGCGAGTCCCGCGGGATCTCCGCCGCGGTCGCCGCCGGCCACATCGTGCACGTGCCGGTGGGCGACACGATCGCCGACGGGCTGGCGGGGAACCTCGAACAGGGCTCGGTGACTGTGGGCCTGGTCGCCGGAGCACAGCTCGTCGCCGTCGACGACGACGAGCTCCGCGCCGCGATGCGCTGGTTGTTCGCCAATCACGGCCTCGTCACCGAGGGTTCTGGCGCAGCAGGGATCGCGGCGGTGCTAGGCGGCAAGGTCGACATCGCCGGGCGGCTCGTGGTCGTGGTCACGGGCCGCAACATCGCGGCGGACCGTTTCGCAAAGATCCTTCGGGGCGGCTGAACGGCCCGGCCCCAGGGTTCGGGGCCCAAGTTCGCGGGAGACCGCCCCGCGGGAGACCGCCCCCGCGGCGTGCCCGCCGCTCAGTACCGGTATGCGTCCGACTTGTACGGGCCCTCGACCGGCACGCCGATGTACTCGGCCTGCTCTTCGGTCAGAGTCGTGAGGTGCACACCGAGGGCGTCGAGGTGCAGGCGCGCGACCTTCTCGTCGAGGTTCTTCGGCAGCACGTAGACCTTCGGTTCGTAGTCCTGCGGCTTGGTGAACAGCTCGATCTGGGCCATGACCTGGTTGGTGAAGGAGTTGGACATCACGAAGCTCGGGTGCCCGGTGGCGCATCCAAGGTTCAAGAGCCTGCCCTCCGCCAGGACGATCACCGCGTGGCCGTCGGGGAAGACCCATTTGTCGACCTGCGGCTTGATGTTCACACGCGCGATGCCGGGAACCTTGGCCAGCTCGGCCATGTCGATCTCGTTGTCGAAGTGGCCGATGTTGCCGACGATCGCCTGGTGCTTCATCCGGCTCATGTGTCCCGCCGTGATGACGGCCTTGTTGCCGGTGGCGCTCACGAAGATGTCCGCCGTCTCGACGACGTCATCGACCGTCGCGACCTGGTAGCCGTCCATCGCCGCCTGCAGCGCGCAGATAGGGTCGATCTCGGCCACGACCACGCGGGCCCCTTGGCCGCTCAGCGACTCGGCGCAGCCCTTGCCGACGTCGCCGTAGCCGCAGACGAGCGCGACCTTGCCCCCGATGAGCACGTCGGTCGCACGGTTGATGCCGTCGATCAGCGAATGCCGGCAGCCGTACTTGTTGTCGAATTTCGACTTGGTCACCGAGTCGTTCACGTTTATGGCCGGGAACAAGAGCTCTCCGCTCTCCTGCATCTGGTAGAGCCGGTGAACGCCTGTCGTGGTCTCCTCGGTGACACCCTTGATCTGGTTGGCGATCTCGGTCCAGCGCCGCGGGTCTTCCGCCAGCGACCGCTGGAGCACAGCCAGTATTACGGCGAGCTCCTCGCTCTCGGCACCTGCCGGATCCGGCACTACGCCCGCCTTCTCGTACTCGACTCCCTTGTGCACGAGCAGTGTCGCGTCCCCGCCGTCGTCGAGGATCATGTTCGGGCCGGCTCCGTCGGGCCACCGCAACATCTGTTCCGTGCAGTGCCAATACTCCTCGAGCGACTCGCCCTTCCAGGCGAACACGGGCACGCCGCGCGGCCCGCTCGGCGACCCGTCGGGGCCTACTACCACCGCTGCGGCCGCATGGTCCTGGGTGGAGAAGATGTTGCAGGACGCCCAGCGGACCTCGGCGCCGAGAGCGACGAGCGACTCGATCAGAACGGCTGTCTGCACTGTCATGTGCAAAGAGCCCGAGATCCGGGCGCCTCTGAGCGGCTGGGCCTCGGCCTGCTCGCGCCGGATGGCCATCAGGCCGGGCATCTCGTGCTCGGCGAGCTCAATCTCCTTGCGGCCGAGCTCGGCCAGGGAGAGGTCGGCCACTTTGAAGTCGAAGCTCATGCGATCTCCTTGTTCCAGCCGGCCGCTTTGGCAACCGGCTCCTTGTCCCAGCCGGCCGTTTTGGCAACCGGCTCCTTGTCCCAGCCGGCCGCGTCGGTGGCCAGCAACTGTGTGTGCTTGCGCTGCTCGAAGGCCAGCCATTCCCCCGGGTCCACCTCGGCCGGCCGTACGGCCTTGGAGCTGAACCACGCTTCCAGCCCGTCACGGAGCCGGCCTTCGTTACGCAGGCGAAGGGCGAAGCCCACGTCGCTCAGCTCGATGCCGAAGGCTCCGAGGAGCTCTTTCAGAGTACGGAGGCGCTGCAGCTCGGCCGGCCCGTAGAGGCGGTAGCCCGAAGGCGAGCGGCGCGGTGCCACGAGCCCGGCCTCTTCGATGTAGCGCAGCATCCGGGGCGACCAGCCCGTCGTCTCCGCCGCCTCGTGAATCGTCAGTGCTTCGGCAGGCACGAGCTCAACCCTACCACACTCATGGCAAGGTTATCACCGGGGATTTCTGTCCTGCGGGCGACTAACCTGCTCAAGGCCATGATCCTCTCCGACCAGACGATCCGCGAAGAGCTCGCCAACGGCCGGATCGGCATCGACCCGCTCGGAGAGGGCTGCATCCAGCCTTCATCGGTCGACCTGCACGTCGATCGTTACTTCCGCGTCTTCCGCAACCACAACCTGAGGGCGATCGACGTCAAAGAGGACCAGGAGGAGCTCACCGAGCTGGTCGCGATCTCCGAGGACGACGTCCTCATGCTGCATCCGGGCGAATTCGTGCTCGGCTCGACCGTCGAGCGGGTCCGCCTCCCGAACGACCTCGTCGGCCGCCTCGAGGGCAAGTCCAGCCTCGGAAGGCTGGGGCTCCTGATCCATTCGACGGCCGGTTTTGTGGACGCAGGTTGGGATGGCCATCTGACCCTGGAGCTCTCCAACGTGGCGAACCTCCCGATCACCTTGTACCCCGGCATGAAGATCGGCCAGATCAGCTTCCTCAAGATGACAACTCCCGCCGCTATCCCGTACGGGTCCGCCGTGCTCGGCTCGAAGTACCAGCATCAACGCGGGCCGACCCCGAGCCGCTACTTCGAGAACTTCCGCGACCACCAGGACTGACCGGCGGGAGGCGGTGTGCTCACGAGGTACCCGATCGGCCTGGCCGCCACGGCGGTCGCGCTGGCGATAGCTGTCTGGCGCCTCTCACAGATCTTCCGGCTGGTCACCTCTGGCAAGCCGGCACCCGGCCGGCGGACTCAGAGGTCAAAGCGCGCCAAGCTTGAGCTGGAAGAGGTCGTCGGGCAACGCAGGCTGCTGCAATGGAAATTGCCCGGAGCGGCGCACGCGTTCACCTTCTGGGGCTTCGGCGTGCTGATCCTCACGATCATCGAGGCCTACGGGGGGCTGTTCCATCGGAACTTCGCGATCCCGGGCATCGGCCACGCGGCCTTCATCGGCTTCGTCGAGGACTTCTTCGCCTGCGCCGTGATCGTCGCCCTGTGCGTGTTCAGCGCCATCCGCCTCCACTCCTCGCAGAAACGGAAAGGTCGCGCCTCGCGCTTCTACGGCTCGCACACGGCCATCGCATGGATCACCCTCGGGATGATCGCCCTCGTGGTCGTCACCCTGCTTGTGTACCGCGCGGCCCAGACCAACACTGGCGACTTCCCCTACGGCTGGTGGGCCTTCGCCTCCCACGGCCTCGGGCGGGCGCTGCAGCCGCTCGGGGTGCCGGCCAACCGGACGATCGAGACGGTCTTCGTGGACCTGAACGTGGTCGTGATCATGGCGTTCCTGGTGTTGGTCGTGTACTCCAAGCACCTTCACATCTTCATGGCACCGTTGAACGTCGCCTTCACGCGTCAGCCCTCACGCCTCGGCGCTCTCGACAAGACCCCCTGGATCGACCTCGAGACGATGGACGGGGACACGATCTTCGGCGCCGGCAGGATCGACCACTTCACCTGGAAGCAGCTGCTCGACCTCGTCACCTGTACCGAGTGCGGCCGCTGCCAGAGCCAGTGCCCGGCCTGGAACACCGGGAAGCCCCTCTCTCCCAAGCTTGTCGTCATGGACCTGCGCGGAGAGCTGTTCCGGGGCACCAAGCAGGCGCTCGTGCCGAACGTCATCGCCGACGACGTCTTATGGGCCTGCACTACATGCGGAGCCTGTGTCGAGGAGTGCCCGGTCGACATCGAGCATGTCGACGCGATCATCGACATGCGCCGCTACGAGGTCCTGAACGAGGCCCGTTTCCCGTCCGAGGCCGCGTCGATGTTGCGCAACGTCGAGAGCCGGGGCGACCCGTGGGGCCTCGGAGCCGCAAAACGGCTCGAATGGACGACGGGCCTGGGCTTCGAGGTCCCGGTCGTGGACGGCTCCATCCCCGACGACGTCGAGTACCTCTTCTGGGTGGGGTGCGCCGGGGCGCTCGACGAGCGGGCCCGCAAGACGACCCAGTCGATCGCGCGACTCCTGCGCCGGGCCGGCGTGAGCTTTGCCGTTCTAGGTCCTGCCGAGTCGTGCACGGGTGACCCGGCCCGCAGGCTCGGCAACGAGTACCTGTTCCAGAACCAGGCCCGCCGGAACATCGAGACGCTGAGGTCCGCCGGCGTGCACAAGGTGATCGCCTCTTGCCCGCACTGCTTCAACTCTTTGTCGAAGGAGTACCCCGCCCTCGGCGGCAACTTCGAGGTGATCCACCACTCCGAGCTCCTGGAAAGGCTCGTAGTGGAGGGGAAGCTGTGCCCGAACCGCCTCGACGCGACGGTCGCCTATCACGACCCTTGCTATCTCGGGCGCCACAGCCAGATCTACGACCCGCCGCGCTCGGTCATCGCTTCGGTGCCCGGCGTCAGCCCTCTCGAGCTGGGACGCTGTCGCGAGCACAGCTTCTGCTGCGGAGCGGGGGGCGCCCGCATGTGGCTCGAGGAGCCCCAGGGTACGCGCATCAACCTGGATCGCACCGACGAGGCGCTCGCCACGGGCGCGGATGTCGTGTCGACGGCTTGCCCATACTGTCTGATCATGTTGGACGACGCCGTCAAGGCGCGCGGCCGGGAGGAGGATGTCACGGTCCTCGACGTCGCCCAGCTGCTCGAACGCTCGATGGACGTTCCTGCGAGCAGCTAGGCCTGCCGTTCGGGTATCGGCGCTCCAGGTCATCCGTCTCCTCGCGGCTGGTGCACGCGACAATGATCGCCATGGCTAGGTCTGCCTGGCAGAGCCACTGGCACAAGCACCCAGGCGTGCGATCCGGTGATCAGCTCTCTCGCGGCGAGCGAGCGGCCGACCGGATGCGCAACATGATGGGGTCTTGGCCCTTCGTGTTCGGTTTCTTCGCGGTCATGATTGCGTGGGCTCTTGTCAACACACTTCTCTTTGAGCATGTCCTTCACCACAAGGCGTTCGACCCGTACCCGTACATCCTGCTGAACCTGTTCCTCTCGATGATGGCCGGCGTGCAGGCTGCAGCTCTTCTGATCGCCGCCAAGCGAGCTGACGCAATTTCCTCAGAGGTGGCTCTTCACACCGCGAGTAACACGGACGACATCAAGAAACTTATCCAGGAGAACACGGCCCTTACCTCGCAGGTGAAGAAGAACACGGATCTTCTCGACGAGATTCATCTGCACGTGGCCAACATCGGCCTGAAGCTTGGAGCAGAGATGGGTCACTTTGCCCCTGACGACCTGCCACCGACGGAACCTGAGCCCACGTCTTAATTCGTCGAATCGGGCAGGGCGCCGCGGCGACCCCTTCTTCGTTGAGAACCGGTCGTGCAGGCGTTCACCTCTCGGCGTCGCTGAGCAGCGCCTGGAGACTCGCCGGAGCGGCCTCGACGACATCACGAACGAACGCGCTCGCTGCGCTCTCCAAGCAGGCGAGCATCGCGAGGACGGGCACCTGGTCGGCGAGCGCGGGTCTGGTCATCGCCCACACCTGGCGCACAGGCTGAGCGCCCTTGAGCCTCCGGACGGCGACACCGGGATGGAGCGAGGAGCCGAGCGCGAGCATGGGCACGAAGGCCACCCCGAGGCCGGCAGCGACAAAGCCCTGGGCGGTCGGGTACTCGTCCGCGTCGATGGCGTACGTGGGCCGGAACCCGGCTCGCATGCAGGCGGCCTCGATGACGAGCTGGCAGTGGCCAGGACAGGAGCTGACCCCTATCCAGCGCTCCGAGGCGAGAAGTGCAAGGTCCACCGATTGCTTGGCCGCCAGCGGGTGCGAGCGGGGCAGCACGATCCGGAAGGGATCCGCCAGCAGGTGCCGGTGGACGAGATCGTCGTCCACAGCGTCACCGGGAGACCTCGTCTCCACTGCCACGAGGACGTCGATCGAGCCGCTCCGCAGGCTGGTGGCCGCCTCGTCACTCTCTACGACGACAAGGTCGAGGGCGATGTTCGGATGCAGCGCCTGGAAGGCGGCAAGCGCGCCGGGCACGAGCGAGGAGCCGGCCGTCGGGAACGCACCTAGCCGGATCCGGCCGCTGTGGCCGGAGGCCAGCGCGGCGAGGGCGTCCTCGGCATCCTGGATCGAGGCGAGCACGCGGGTCGTGTGCTCGCAGAGCAGCCGGGCGGCGTCCGTCGGTCGCACCCCCCGGCCCACCCGCTCGAAGAGGCGGACACCGGTCTCTCGCTCGAGCGCGGTCATCTGCTGGCTCACAGCCGAGGGCGAGTAGCTCAGGAGCGCCGCGGCAGCCGACACCGAACCGGTCTCCACGACGGCTTGAAGGGCCCTCAGGCGGCGGACGTCGATCACATGACCATTAAGCCATACTGAAGTGTTATTCGCAACTAGTTGCTTGTTCTTCACGGTAAGCGGCCCGACAATAGTCGTATGGAGTCTTCGCGAACGTTGTCGGAGTTGCTGGCATGATCTGGCTGGTGGTTGCCCTCGTGGTTGTCGGCCTGCCCCTGGCGGCCCTGCTGTTCGGTGCGGACAGCCGGGACGGGCGTGACTGGAAACCTCTCGGCGGGTTGCCCGGCCCCTCAACGGTTATTCTGCGAGCCCGTCGATCACCCTGACACCCGGTAGTCGGGCAAGCAGCGCTCCGGGGAGCAGGATCTTGGAGCGGCGGACCCCGGACCCGATGAGAACGACATCGGTCTCGACAACCCTACGGTCGACGAGAACGGGCCAGATGGACGGAAGGCCGATGGGCGTGATCCCGCCATATTCCATGTCGGTCAGCTCCGTGGCGCGGGCCATCGGGAGGAACGACGCCTTGCGCACGTCGAGGAGCCGTTTGACGACCCTGTTGATGTCGGCGCGGGTGGTGGCGAGCACGACGCAGGCCGCCAACCGCTCGATCCCTTCGCGCTTGCCGCCGACGACGACGCAGTTGGCGAGCGAGCCGGGCTCAACCCCGAGCTCCTTCTGTGTCGTGGCCGTGTCGGAGAGGGCCGGATCGATCTCGACCACCCCGACGTCGTCGAGCAGGCCTGCCGCAGCCAGTGCCCTCAGGGTCGGCCCGCCCAGCAGATCGGGCCGGCCCGATGCCGGGACGCTCGAGAGGCTGCCGAGCTTGAACGTTCCCATCTCGTTCATCCTGCCACCCGGTTCGGCCTCCGCCGTCGCCTGGCTGAGGCGGGAGATGGCAGTTACTTCGCGGTGACCGGCCCTGCTTGAGCTGCCACCGCTGCCGCCGCCGCCGCAACCGCCTCGGGGTCACCGAGGTAGCGGCCCTCGACGAAGTTGAGCTGGTGGTCCAGCGTGATGATCCGGGGCCACCCGGTCGGGATGTCCAGGTCGACGATGTCGTCGTCGGAGATGTGCTCGAGGAACTTCGCCAGGGCCCGGATGCTGTTGCCGTGCGCCACGACGAACGGCGTGATCCCCGCCAGCAGCTCGGGTCCGAGGACGTCCTCCCAGTAGGGCACCATCCGGACCACGACGTCGGCCAGGCACTCGGCCGCAGGCAGCGCGATCAGGGGGACGTCGCGGTAGCGGGGATCGTGCACGGGGTGGCGCGGGTCGCTGAGCTCCAGTGACGGCGGCGGCGTCGCGTAGCTCCGGCGCCAGATCTTCACCTGGTCGGGCCCGAATTTCTCCGCCGCTTCCTTCTTGTTGCCACCCTGCAGGGCCCCGTAGTGGCGCTCGTTCAAACGCCAGTTCCGCCTTACCGGGAGAAACGAGAGGCCCATCTCGTCGAGGGCGATGTTCGCCGTGCGGACCGCGCGGGTCAGCACCGAGGTGTGAACGGTGTCGATGAGCAGCTCGGTCTCCTCGGCCAGCAGTTGCCCGGCCGATCGGGCCTCGGCTTCGCCCTTCTCGCTCAGGTCGACATCCGTCCAGCCTGTGAAGCGGTTCTCGGCGTTCCACGTGCTCTCACCATGGCGCAAAACGATCATCGTGGGCATGGCCCGAGGCTATCCTCCACCTCTTTCGCGACACGAATCCGTGCCTCTCCACACCATCCAGACCGCCGCCGACCACCCTGACCAGCGATCTTCTCCATCGCCCCGGCGTCGGGCCCACGTGGTGGATATCTTGATAATCGTGCACTCAAGTTTGCTATACTTTTGCCTGTACGAAGGACGTGCGGGTGTCGACACGTGTCGCATCCTTAGAAGTGGAGGCTTTCAGAAATGTCCAAGGCCGTCGGAATCGACCTCGGCACGACTAACTCGGTGGTCGCATTCCTCGAGGCGGGCGAGCCCACCGTCATACCGAACGCAGAAGGCGGGCGGACCACGCCGTCGATCGTGGGATTTGCCAAGTCCGGTGAGGTGCTCGTCGGCGAGGTTGCAAAGCGACAGGCGATCACGAACCCGGACCGGACCGTCCGCTCGGTGAAGCGACAGATGGGGACGAGCTGGTCGATCGACATCGACGGCAAGCCCTACAAGGCCCAGGAGATCTCCGCGAGGATCCTGCAGAAGCTGAGACGCGATGCCGAGGCCTTCCTCGGAGACACCGTCAACCAGGCTGTCATCACGGTTCCCGCCTACTTCGACGACGCCCAGCGCACCGCCACGAAGGAAGCCGGCCAGATCGCCGGGCTCGAGGTCCTCCGCATCATCAACGAGCCGACGGCAGCCGCACTCGCCTACGGCCTCGACAAGGAACGCTCGGACCAGACCGTGCTGGTGTTCGACCTCGGTGGCGGCACCTTCGACGTGTCGGTCCTCGAGATCGGCGAGGGCGTCTTCGAGGTGAAGTCGACCTCCGGCAACACCCATCTCGGCGGGGACGACTGGGACCAGCGCGTAATGGACTGGCTCGTCAAGACGTTCAAGGACACCGAGGGCGTCGACCTCTCCAACGACAAGATGGCCCTGCAGCGCCTCAAGGAGGCGGCCGAGAAGGCCAAGATCGAGCTTTCGGCCGTCCAGGAGACGACGATCAACCTTCCCTTCATCACCGCCACCAACGAGGGCCCGAAGCACCTCGACGTGAAGCTCTCCCGGGCGAAGTTCCAGGAGCTCACGGCCGATCTCGCGGATGCGTGCAAGGGGCCCTTCCAGCAGGCCATCCAGGATTCGGGCCTCTCCGCCAGCGACATCGACCACGTCGTGCTGGTCGGAGGATCCACCCGTATGCCGGCCATCTACGACCTCGTGGTGCAGCTCGCCGGCAAGGAGCCCCACAAGGGCGTCAACCCCGACGAGGTGGTCGCCGTCGGTGCCGCCATCCAGGCCGGCGTCTTGAAGGGCGAAGTGAAGGATATCCTGCTGCTGGACGTCACTCCCCTCAGCCTCGGCATCGAGACCAAGGGTGGGATCACACACCGGCTCATCGAGCGCAACACGACCATCCCTACCAAGCGCTCCGAGATGTTCACCACTGCCGACGACAACCAGCCGTCGGTCGAGATCCACGTCCTGCAGGGCGAGCGCGACATGGCCATGTACAACAAGACGCTGGGCAAGTTCCAGCTCGTCGACCTGCCGCCGGCCCCGCGTGGCGTGCCTCAGATCGAGGTCGCGTTCGACATCGACGCGAACGGGATCGTCCACGTCTCCGCCAAGGACCTCGCCACGGGGAGGGAGCAGTCGATCACCATCACCGGCCAGACATCGCTCCCCAAGGACGACATCCAGCGGATGGTGCGCGACGCCGAGCAGCACGCGGCTGAGGACCGTCAGCGCAAGGAAGAGGCCGAGACGCGCAACAACGCGGACGCGCTCGTCTACCAGACCGACAAGCTGCTCAAGGACCAGGGCGAAAAGGTCCCCGCAGAAGACCGCGAGCGGGTCGAGAGCGCGCTCAAGAGCCTGCGCGAGGCGAGCGCCGGGACCGATTACGAGCGGATCCGCCGCGACACCGAGACCCTCCGCACAGCCTCGCAGGCCTTCGGCCAGCGCCTGTATGAGCAGGCATCCCAGCAGCAGGCCGCGAGCGGCTCGGGGAGCTCCGGCTCAGGCGGCTCTGGGAGCACGGGCGGCTCGAGCGGGCCCTCCGACGACGAGGTCGTCGACGCCGAGATCGTCGACGACTCGGGCACGGCGGCTTCGTGACCCGCGAAGCAGACGATCCGAGGTCGTCGCCGGACGGGGACGAGACCGGGCCGGAGGCGCCGGAGAACATCTCCGCGGCATCCCGCCGGGACGAGGACGCTCCCGCCGGTGACGACAACGATCTGGCTGAACAACTGGACCTGCCACTCGACGCGATCTTGGACTGGGGAACCGATCCCGCCAAGGCCGAGTCCGAGCTGGAATCCCAAGCGGCCGAGGCCCTCGTGGCCGCAGAGCGCGACGAGTACCTCGACGCGCTCCAGCGGCTGCAAGCCGACTTCGACAACTTCCGAAAACGCTCCATGCGCCAGCAGACCGACCTCTTGGAGCACGCCACCGAGGGACTGTGCGTGCGGCTGCTTCCCGTGCTGGACGCTCTGGACCTCGCGACCGCACATGTCCGCAGCCAGGCCGAACCGAGCGACTCGGACAAAGCCATCGAGCAGATCGACTCGCTGCTTCGCGACATCCTCGCCCGAGAGGGCGTCGAACGGATCGACGCCGTGGGCGTGCCGTTCGACCCCACGATCCACGACGCCGTGGGCACGCTCCCTTCCGAGCCGCCACCGGCTGCACCTGTCGAACACGCAACGAGCCGGGGCGACACGGTCAAGCCGGCCAAGCCTGTCAGGCCGGCCAAGCCTGTCAAGGCGGCCGCCCATGACGACGGGCCGACTGTCGTCCAGGTCATGCGGGCCGGGTACCGGTTGAAGTCGAAGGTGCTGAGGCCGGCGATGGTCTTCGTCGGAGGCTGAGGAGCACTCCCATGGCACCCCAGCGGGATTGGTACACGACCGACTACTACAAGACACTCGGGGTCTCTGACAAGGCGACCGACAAGGAGCTTCGCCGCGCCTATCGCAAGCTCGCCAAGGAGTTCCACCCGGACTCGCACCCGGGCTCCGAGGAGCGCTTCAAGGCGGTCTCGGCGGCTTACGACGTCCTCGGCGACCCCGAGAAACGCAAGGAGTACGACGAGGTCCGCCGCCTCGGCCCTTTGAGCAACCTCGGCGGCTTCGGCGGGTCCGGCGGTGGTGGCGGCGGCAACTTCAATTTCCGCATCGATGACCTTTCGGACATCTTCGGCGGCCTGTTCGGCAAGGCTGGGCGTGGCGGCGGCGGCCACACGACCTCAGGCAGCGGACCGCGGCGAGGCCACGATCTCGAGGCCGAGCTCCACCTGTCGTTCCAGGAAGCGGTCGACGGGGCCGTCACGACGGTCAACGTCGCGAGCGGGACGCGATGCTCGACCTGCGATGGGTCGGGTTCGCGGCCGGGCAAGGCCCCGGTGACATGCCCCCGCTGCAACGGGCTCGGCGTGCTGAACGACAACCAGGGCATGTTCTCGCTGTCTTCACCGTGCCCGGACTGCCAAGGGCGTGGGACCCGTATCGTCGACCCCTGCCCGGCCTGCAACGGCACTGGTCTCGAGCAGCGGCAACGTCAGGTCAAGGTCCGGATTCCCGCCGGAGTGGAAGACGGCCAACGCATCCGCGTGAAAGGGCGCGGCGCGCCGGGGGCCAACAACGGACCGGCGGGTGACCTCTACGTAGTGGTGCACGTTGCAGCGCACCCGGTGTTCGGGCGCAAGGGACGCAACCTCACGCTCACGGTCCCGATCACCTACCCCGAGGCGGCGCTCGGTGGTGCCATCACGGTGCCCTCGCTGACTGAGCCCGTCACCCTCAAGATCCCGCCCGGAACCCGTCAAGGCCGGACCTTCAGGGTCAAGGGCAGGGGGATCACGAGCGGCTCGTCGACCGGCGACCTCCTCGTGACCGTTGACGTCGTCGTCCCGGCGCATCTGACCGAGGACCAGCGCCATGCCGTCGAAGCGCTCGCCAAGACGCTGGACGCCTCGCCGCGACATCACCTGGGCGTGTGAACATGGCCTACGACCCGTCGTCAGAAGGCTTCGGCGAACGCTCGACGCGCGCCGTCTACGTCATATCGGTTGCGGCAGAACTGGCCGGCGTCCACCCCCAGACGCTCCGGATCTACGAGCGCAAAGGGCTCTTGGACCCGGCCCGGACCGGGGGGGGCAACCGCCGTTACAGCGAGGCCGACATCGCACACCTGCGGCGGATCCAGCATCTCACCGCTGCCGGGCTGAACCTGGAAGGCGTGCGGCGCGTCATGGCGCTCGAGATCGAGATCAGCCGCCTGCGCGCCGAGCTCGAGATGACCCGCGCGGCTGCACGTGAGGCGATCGAGCAGACCCACCGCCAGTACCGGCGCGATCTCGTGCCGGTCTCGACCACCCGCCTGCCGGCCAGGCGGACGACCGAAAGGTAGCCGGCCACGCCGGGCCGAGCCCCGCGGTACGTACACGAGTAGATTCAAGGATCACCAGAGAAATGACGCTCGACCCGAACCGTTGGACCTTGAAGACCCAGGAAGCGGTGCGGGATGCGATCGCGCTCGCGAAAGACCAGCACAACGCGGAAGTCGCTCCGGATCATCTCCTGTCAGCGGCACTGTCCCAAGACGGCGGGGTCGCGATCCCCCTCCTCGACAGCCTGGGGGTGGCCCCGTTGTCGGTCCGCAACCGGATCGCCGAGTCGCTCGCCAGAGTCCCGAAGGCCTATGGCATCTCGGAGCCGTCGCTCAGCCGTGAGCTGTCCCACGCCTTCGAGCGGGCGGACGTCGCGCGCAAGGAGATGGGCGACGAGTACCTCTCGGTGGAGCACCTGCTGCTCGCACTCTCGGACCGTCTCGGGGTCAGCCGCGAGGACCTCCTCCGGGCGCTGCAGGCTGTTCGCGGCAGCCACCGCGTCACCTCGCAGAGCCCCGAGGAGCAGTACCAGTCGCTGGAACGCTACGGGCGTGACCTGACTGACCTCGCGCGGCGAGGCAAGCTCGACCCCGTCATCGGGCGCGACGACGAGATCCGTCGCGTGGTCCAGGTCCTCTCGCGGCGCACCAAGAACAACCCGGTGCTGATCGGCGAGCCCGGGGTCGGAAAGACCGCGATCGTCGAAGGCCTCGCTACTCGTATCATCGAAGGCGACGTTCCCGAATCGCTGAAGAACAAACGGATCATCGGCCTCGATCTGGGCTCACTGGTTGCAGGCGCCAAGTACCGCGGGGAGTTCGAAGAGCGCCTGAAGGCTGTACTGAAGGAGATCTCGGACTCCGAAGGCGAGATAGTCACCTTCATCGACGAGCTGCACACGATCGTCGGTGCCGGCGCCGCCGAGGGCGCGATGGACGCCGGCAACATGATCAAGCCGATGCTGGCGCGGGGCGAGTTGCGTCTCATCGGCGCCACGACGCTCGACGAGTACCGCAAGTACGTCGAGAAGGACGCCGCGCTCGAACGCCGTTTCCAGCCCGTCGTCGTCGAGCCGCCTTCGGTCGCCGACACGATCGCGATCTTGCGCGGGTTGAAGGAGCGCTACGAGGTCCACCACGGCGTGCGCATCCAGGACGCGGCGC
>Ga0187867_10001593_pt1 | contig 19573 bp, 16 predicted proteins | sample June2016WEW_13_1_FD_132976 | JGI IMG/M metagenome (GOLD analysis project Ga0187867, IMG submission 132976) | Peatland microbial communities from SPRUCE experiment site at the Marcell Experimental Forest, Minnesota, USA - June2016WEW_13_10 | ecosystem: Environmental > Terrestrial > Soil >...
CCGGACAGCTGGCAACGGTTTTGTGCGGGACGCACTCGGCCTGCAGTGGCGAGCCAACTACGGCCGGACCAACACCGTATCCATTTTGTCAAACGTTCTCCTGGTCTAACGAACCGGCGTCATCCGGTGACTTTCTTCCATGCGTCCATACCGCCTTCGATATGCCGCGCCGAGCTCAGGCCGGCATCTTGCGCCGCCTGCACTGCCATGGCAGACCGCTCGCCGAACGCACAATAGAACAGCAACTGCTTCCCTGTTGCCGTCACCAGTTCATGCAGCATCCCACCCTGAGCGATATTCTCCTGCAACGCCGGATACGGCGCGTGCAGCGCACCGGGGATCGTGCCGTGGCGCTCCCGCTCCGCCGGTTCGCGCAAATCGACCAGTACGATGTCGGAACCGCCAACCAGCGCCTTCGCGTCAGCAGCGCTGACCGCCCAACCACGGCGAGCAATCTCCGCCTGCACCAGCCCCTGGCGCATGTTCGCCGGCACCGCCACGTCCATCATTTTCGGATTGGACAGATTCAGGTTGTTCATCAATGTCGCATATTCGTCAGCCGAGCCAACCTGCAGCCGCGGATTGTAGCGCTTCTCTTCGCCGATCGTGCTGACCGTATCGCCTTTGTAATCATGCGCCGGAAACACCAAAGTATCATCAGGAAGTTTCAGCAACTTGTTGAACAAGCTGTCGTATTGCGCGCGCGGATCGCCGTTCTGGAAGTCGGTCCGTCCAGTACCGCGAATCAGCAACGTATCACCAGTGAACACCCGATCCGCCATACGGAAACTATAGGAATCGTCGGTGTGGCCGGGGGTGTACAGCACGTCCAAACTGATGCCCTCAATGGTCAGCTTGTCGCCCTCGGCGATGCGCATGGAGACAACGTCGACCTGACTCTGCTCGCCCATGACGGTGATGCAATGGGTGCGATCACGTAACGCTCCAAGGCCGGTGATGTGGTCGGCATGCAGATGGGTATCGACCGCCTTGACCAGCCGCAAATCGAGCTCAAGGGCAAGCTGCAGATAGCGGTCCACTTTCTCCAGCACCGGATCGATGATCAGGGCCTCACCACCGGACCGACTGGCGAGCAGATAGCTGTAGGTGCCGGAAACCGGTTCGAACAACTGGCGGAAAATCATGGAGCCGTCTCCTTGGTGGCGTGGAACACAAAGGGCTGCCCGAATGCCTGTCGAGGCTTGCGACAACGATCTTCTGTTTCCCTGGCCCTACGTGGTCGAATTTGGCTGATTCGCCGCAAAATTACAAGGATTTTCGTCCCCGTGATGCAATCCCTGGCCGCGTACAAAGCCGGATCAGCCCGCCGTGGAAACAGCATCGGGTTCCCGATTGCCCTCTGCCAGGGACCGATTTGGTGCAATGGTTCGTCCGCTGGCTCGTTCGGCATGCGCCGGTCCGGGCAACGGTCTCCTGCTCACCACTCTTTAACACTGACTGGGCTACGGTCCCAGCCGCCGCCATAGCTGGAGACCGTCATGCTGATCCTCGAAACCGCCAAAGGAGATCTGGAATATCCCGATATTTCGGATGCGTTCTTCATCGAGGCCGCCGCCAAAGTACGACCTCACACCCGCACCTTCGGGGCCGGCGCCGAGGCTCCGTGGGCGTTGTACCAATCAATCGAATACGTCGTGCGCAACCGCATTCCCGGCGACATCGTGGAATGCGGTGTCTGGTCCGGTGGCTCGATGTTGCTCGCCGCCCTGGCCTTGCAGCATTTCGGCGATACCTCACGGCGGATCTGGCTGTATGACACGTTCGCCGGCAACCCCAGACCGGAACCGATCGATGCAAGGTGGGATGGTGTTCCCGCCCTGCCGACCTGGGAGCATTACCAACGCAACGGCGGCCGCTGGTGCTTTGGCGGGACGCAAGATCACGTCAGGCGCGTGGTGACATCGTCGGGTTACCCCGAGGATCGGTTCGTGTTCGTCGAAGGCCTGGTGGAGGATACGCTGCCAACGCAACGACCGGAAACGATCAGCCTGCTGCGCCTGGATACCGACCTGTATCGTTCGACCTGGCACGAACTGGTGCATCTGTATCCGCTTTTGTCAGTTGGCGGCATTTTGATGATCGACGATTACGGCGCGTTCCAGGGCGCCAGGCTGGCGACAGATCATTTCATCGAGGAAAATCAGTTGACGTTGTTTTTAGCCCGAATCGATACCTCCGTCCGGCTAGCCGTCAGGCAGGGATAGAGCGCGCTCCCATCTGATCGCAGTGGGTCAACCTGATCGGAAGGCGCGGACCGGATCCCGCCGCCATGGAAATGCCTGCCGCGAGCCATTACGGGCCGGAAGTATCGAAACGTGGATCGGCGATCTGGTGCTCCAGCGCAGCCAGTAACACTGCCGACGCCGCAGCGATCATGCGGTATATGGTAGTGTTGATATCAGCCATCATCGAGGCCATGACGGTTCCCGTAAACCAGTAGCACCCACAAGCGATGCAAATCAATTTCCCCCACCAGTACGGACGAATCGCCAGAAACACAAACAACCCCAGGAGAGCGGCAAACAACCCGCCTTCGACGATTTGCACGGCTGTTACAACTTCTGGAGGGAAGCGCGGTCCATGGAATCCGGGAGACGAATTGGTAAACTCGTCAAGGAACCGGACCGTTTTGCCCGACACTGTCAGGATCACGATTTCTGCGGTGCCAGCCGCTGCAAGCAGGTACGCAACGCGCAACAGCAAAATTCTCACCGCACTTGCTCCGAGCTGCCCGTAAGCGGCCACCGCCGCTCGTTTCAGTGCCGAAAGTGTCGCATTCCGGTGAACACCATGGCCAGACCGGCCGCGTCCGCTGCGGCGATTACTTCTGCGTCGCGGATCGATCCGCCAGGCTGAATCACCGCCGTGGCACCCGCCGCAGCCACCGCTTCCAATCCGTCGGCGAACGGAAAGTACGCATCCGAGGCAACCACGCTACCCTCGGTCAACCGTTGCGGCAGGCCCGCCTTCCTGGCAGCGAATTCCGACTTCTGGGCTGCAATGCGCGCTGAGTCGACGCGGTTCGGCTGTCCCGAGCCAATGCCCACCGTGGCACCTTCCTTGGCATAGACGATGGCGTTCGACTTCACGTGTTTGCACACGGTGAATGCGAACAACAGATCGGCCAGCTCGGCATCGGTCGGCGCGCGTTTCGTTACGACCTTGAGGTCAGCGGCGCGCACTCGCCCGGCATCGCGCGTTTGTGCCAGGAAGCCGCCACTCAGACTGCGAAACATCCAACCCGGGGCCAGAGGATCCGGCATGCCTCCGGTCAGCAACAACCGCAGGTTACGCCGCCGCGCCACCACTGCGATCGCCGCCTCGGTGGCATCCGGTGCGACGATGACCTCAGTTAAAATCGCCGCGATCTTTTCTGCCGCCGCGGCGTCCAGTATCCGGTTCACCGCGACGATGCCACCGAAGGGAGAAATCGGGTCACAGCGAAACGCCAAATCCCAGGCCTCGGCCAGCGTAGCCGCACTGGCGAGCCCACACGGATTGGCATGTTTGATGATCGCAACGGTGGATTTGTCGAACTCGGCAACACATTCAAATGCAGCGTCGGTGTCGGCGATGTTGTTGTAGGACAACTCCTTGCCCTGCAGCTGCCGAGCGGTGGCCACGCCTGGTCTGGTGCCGTTGACGTAAAATGCCGCCTGCTGGTGTGGGTTCTCGCCATAACGCAAAGTCTGTCGCAAGTTCCCACCGACGGTCAGCCGGCGTGGGAACCCCGCGGACGCGCCGGGGGGCAGGCCCTCGGATACAACGGGGAACGCCGCCCCCCGGCGTTGTTCCGCGAACCACGTCGCAATGGCCTCGTCATAGGCGGCTATCCGCGCATAAGCATCGCCGGCCAGAACGCGGCGTAACGCCAAACTGGTGCCGTCATGTGCGGCGAGCTCGGCCAGTACGATATCGTATTGGTCAGGCTCCGTCAGAACGGTAACGAACTCGTGGTTCTTCGCCGCCGCCCGGATCAGCGCCGGTCCACCGATGTCAATGTTTTCGACGCATTCCGCATCGGGCGCACCTTTGGCGACGGTGGCCTCAAACGGATACAGGTTGACCGCGACCAGATCGATCGGCGCAATGTCATGCGCCGCCATTTGCGCCAGATGCTCCGCATTGTCGCGGCGGCCGAGAATGCCGCCGTGAATCTGCGGCACCAACGTCTTCACCCGGCCGTCGAGAATTTCCGGAAAGCCAGTGTGCTCGGCCACTTCCTTTACTGGAACGTTGGCCTCCCGCAACGCCTGAGCCGAACCGCCGGTCGACAGGATTTCCACGCCCCTCCGCGCCAATGCCTGCGCGAACGCCACGAGGCCGGTTTTGTCGGAGACTGAAATCAGCGCGCGTTTGATCGGGACGATGTCGGGCATGGCCATACTCGGGTTCGGTTACCGGACCGGGGATACACTGATCCGCGGCCGATGCAAAAGCCAATGGTCGAACCCGGAAAACGCCAGAACCGCCGGCGGCCAACCGCGCCTGACATCAGCCATGTGTGACGCAAAGGCCGGTTTGAGATTTTAACAGATCGGCGGGGTGTCGAGTGACCGCATCACCAGACGCTCGAACTGCGCGGCACTGCGCCGATACGCCTCACTGGCAGCGGGATCCGGCGCCGCTTCCGCCTTCGCCTGCCAGCCCCTCGCGGCTGCCATGACCTTGTTCAGATCATATGAGGTGATCATTGGTTCCGCAGCCTGAAGCTGCATCTCCGTCACCATACGGATCGGCGTGGTCGCGATGGACCCGGACAACAACTTACGAGGCTCGTCAGCACCACGATGAAGCGCCATGGTTTGCCCCCGTCACTGAACAGTGTCTGCGGATCGCTTGTCCGCCCAGACGCAAGTGATACAGATTTGTAAACGACGCGCTGTGAACGAGGTCACATCGGAGAACGCGAACTGGTATTTTCGGTTCCCTGCCCGGCAGACCGCCGTTCGGATGTCATTGTCTGATCCGGAACCCCCAGCAATTCCAGCGTCCGCGCCAATACCTTCGCCTCGTCGTACAGCTCCAGCGCCCGCACCCGGCCGGCCTCGCCCATAGCGGCACGCGTTGCGGGATCACCGGTCAGACGACGCAGTGCGGCAGTCAGCGGAGCTACCGAAGCGGGTGGCACCAGCAGGCCGGTAACCTCCGGCACCACCTGCTCACGCGGGCCACGGATGTCGGTGGCAACGACCGGCAGTCCGGTCAACATTGCCTCGATCACCGACATCGGCAGCCCCTCGAAATGACTTGGCAGGACGAAGATATCGGCCGCTGCCATTAGCGCGGCTACGTCGGAACGATAGCCCAACAACCGCAATCGAGAGTCCAGTCCGGCGCTGCGTAGCAAGGCCACCATGTCGTCGCCACGGTCGGAGCAGAGGCGCTCGCCGACGACCCAGAGTTCCGCGTCCGGAACATCGCGCATGGAAGCTGCCAGTTCGGGGAAACCCTTGTGACGCACCAGCCGGGATACGGCGATGATCACAATCCGGTCCTCCTGGACACCGAGTTCGTTGCGAATCTGTGTGCGGCCAGCCGGATCAGGGTGGAACACGGTGGGATCGCGGCCGTTGCGCACCGCGACCGCGTTGCGGCTAAAGCCCAGTCGGCGAGCATCGCGCGCTTCCTCTTCCGACACAGTCAGGAAGACGGTGGTGACACGGGCGGCAATCCACTCCATCAGGAATCCGATTGCCCGACGAGCCGGGTTGCCCGGGTTGTTGAACCAAAATCCATGACAGGTGCAGGCGATCCGCGGCACCCCTGCCCACCACGCAGCCATACGCGCCAGAAAGCCGCTGATCGGCATGTGGGCGTGCACCAGGTCCGGCTTTTCCTCACGGAACAAGCGGACGAGGAACCGGAAGGCGCGCCAATGCGCCAGCGGCGAGGCACGCCGCTCGAATGGAACGGCGACAATGCGAAACCCTTCGGCGCGGGGGACATCAAGGAACGCGCCCTCGGCGCAGGCTCCGATCACCTCGTGGCCGCGCGCGCGGAGTTCCCGCATCAACGGCAGCAGGAAGTGCCGCAACGAAAAATCGACGTTGGTGATTTCGAAAATCTTCATGCTGGCGGCTAATCCCGGGTGCGATGCGCGCCGGTCATCCGCCGCTCCGGCAGGGTATCCAGGCCACGCCGGAGCCGATATCCTGCCCAGACGGGTTCGGCAAGGCGGACAAATCCGCCGATCGGGGAGGCGTGCATGTTGGCATCGTACTGGCGACGAATTTTACTGGCTGCGGCGCTTCTTGTGTTCGCGGTCAGCCCAGTAGCCATCATGCCGGTACTGGCGCAAACCAGCTTCCTCAATGTCGGCAAGCAGGTACCGATTACGATCCTGATCAATTCCTCCCCATGGTTGGGCGGGTTTCAATCCGTCGCCGGGCTTTATGAGCAGCAGACCGGCAACAAAGTGAACCTCGATGTGACGCCGTATCCCGGGATGCTGGAAAAGGCGCGTAATGCCGTGCGCGGCACCGAGAGTCCAGATGACGTGTTGAACCTCGATTCCGGCTGGACCATTGAGTTCTACGAAGGCGGGTTCCTGGTGTCGCTGGATCAGGTCGAACCGGGCTATGCGTTGCCAAAAGAGGTGCTGACCTGCGGCGATTCGTATTTCTGGAACGCGGCAAAGCGCTTCCGGATGGAAGCAGGCGGCGTGCTGATGGCCATCCCGCCCAATTGCAACACCCACGTCCTGGTCTGGCGCAAGGATTTGTTCGACCAGGCCGGACTACCGGCACCAAAGACCTATGACGACGTGCTCGCCGCCTGCGCGAAACTGCAGTCGCCGCCGAAGCTGTACGGGTTCGTGACACGCGGTGAACGGGGCAACGGCATCAACTTCGATTTCATGCCGTTCCTGCTTGGCTATGGCGCGCATATCGTCGCCGATCCGGCGAATGGCGACTTCACGGTCACCGTCAACAGTCCGGCGGCCAAAGAGGCTTTGGACAAGTTCATCGAGATCATGAAGCGTTGCGCGCCGCCAAATGCCGGTTCGATCGGTCAGGCCGATGAGATCCAACTGATGGCGGTCGGCAAAGTCGCCATGTCCGAGGTCGTCATCGCCGCCTGGGCAGGGCTGCAGGATCCCAACAAATCGATGGTCGCCGGCAAGGTCGCCGCTGCGGTGAACCCCGGGCCGGTTGGTCGTCCACCGGGGGTCGTTGTCGGCAACTGGCATTTCGCCATTCCGAAGAATATCCCCGAAACGCATCAAAAGGCCGACATGGCGTTCTTCAAATGGTTCCTGACGAAAGAGTCGCAAACCGCCTATGCCGAGGCCGGCGGCATCCCGGTACGCTCCGACGTGCTGACCGAACTCGCGGTGCAGCCGAAATTCGCCTGGATGAGCGCGTATAACGACAGTTTGAAACTCGGCCAGCAGGTCCTGGGGTTTGCCGAAGGGCCGGCGGTCGAGCAAATCCTCGGACTGCGGCTCAATCAGGCGCTGATTGGTGAAATGACCGCAGCGCATGCGCTGAACACCGCGGCGAGCGAGATCAAGGATGTGTTTGCGCGGTCGGGCCGCAAGACCGGGCTGCTGCCGCCTTTGCCGGAGTGACCCAGGTGGCGCCGCAACAGCGGACCGTGGCCGCGACACCGGTCTGGTTGGCCGTCGCGCCGTTGACACGCGTTCGCCGGCGCCTCAGTCACGACGACTGGTTCCGCTATGCGACGCTGGCGCCGGCGATTGTTCTGCTGCTGCTGTTGACGGTTTACCCGGTCATCAATTTGCTGATGATGAGTGTCTCCAGCATCGAATTCAGCCAGGGCGAGCAGCACTGGACATTCGTCGGCCTCGCCAATCTGCAGCGTTTGTTTACTGACTGGCTGTTCGCCACGACGTTGCGGAATACCCTGATTTTCGTTGCGGTGGCGGTGGCGGTGGAGCTGGCGCTCGGGTTCGCACTGGCGGTGATCGTCAGTGGCGTACCGCGCGCCAAAGGGCTGATCCGGACCCTGATGATTTTGCCGATCCTGGTGCCGCCGGTAGCGATCGGCAGCATGTGGAAGCTGATGTACAATTTCGATTTCGGCATCTTCAACCAGGCGCTGGAGGCGTTCGGCCTCCAGCCGGTCGGCTGGTTATCGGATCCGCGGTTCGCTCTGGGCTCGGTGATCGCGGTCGATATCTGGCACTGGACGCCCTTCATGTTCCTCATTCTGTTTGCCGGAGTGGAGGGTTTGCCGCGCGACGTAATGGAAGCGGCGCGCGTCGATGGCGCCTCGATCTGGCAGACCGTAACCAAAGTGATTGTTCCCATTATGCGGCCGGCATTGGGTATCGCGTTTCTGTTCCGCTCGATCTTCGCGTTCAAAGTGTTCGACGAAATTTTTCTGCTGACCTCGGGCGGGCCCGGCACGGCGACCGATGTGGTCAGTCTGCATTTGTTCAAGGTGTTCTTCGAGCAGAACAATCTTGGTTACGGCGCGCTGCTGTCCATTGTGATCATCCTGGCGATCGTGGCGTTTCTGGTCACGGCACGCCAGTTCAGCGGCCTGGTGCGCTGAGATGCTGCCGTTCAAGGGACGCCACCTTTTTTTTGGGTACTTCCTGCTGAGCCTGGCGGCGCTGGTGGTGGCCTTGCCGTTCCTGTGGATCTTGTTGACCTCGTTCAAGCACGAGATCGCGATCTACAGCGGTGCGTTATGGTTCGCTCCAACCATGCAGAACTATGTCGACGTGATGCTCGGGCCGCGGTCGAACTTTCCGCGCAATGTGCACAACAGTCTGATCGTTGCCAGCGTCAGCACCTGTGTCGTGCTCGTCGTAGGCACCTTGGCTGCCTATTCGTTGGCGCGGATGCGATGGGCCGCCTGGATCAGCCGAGGGTTTCTGGGCTGGACGCTGTTCTTCCACATGATCCCGGTGCTGACCATCGTCGGGCCGTGGTATTTGTTGTTCCAGCGGATCGGGCTGTACGACACGCTCACCAGCCTTATTCTGACGCACATCACCATCAATCTGCCGATGACGGTCTGGTTGATGATGACGTTCTTCCGCGACCTGCCGCCGGAACTGGAAGAGGCCGCGAGCGTGGATGGCGCCGGTCGCACCCAGTCGTTTGTGTGGGTGATTTTGCCGCTGGCGGTACCGGGATTGATTGCAGCGGGCGTGCTGGCGTTCGTGTTCAGTTGGAATGAGTTTTCGATTGCGTTGAACCTCACGTCGCGCAATGCGGCGACGGTGCCGGTGGGGATCGCGCAGTTTGTCCAGCAATACGAAATCCAGAACGGCCAGATGGCGGCCGCGGCGGCCATCTCGACCATTCCGGCACTGTTATTGATGTTGTTTGGCCAGCGCTTCGTGGTTCAGGGGCTGACCGTAGGGACCGTGAAATAGCCTGGTTTTGCTTGCCAGCCCCTGTCATTGCGAGCAAAGCGAAGCAATCTGCATCAGGGGATTGCGTGCTAATGACCCGTTGCCATCGCGGCCAGCGCCTCCGGGTCCCGTGGCGGCCCGTCGCCTCGCCAGGCGATGTGCAGGTCGGGCCGCAGCAGGAACACCGAGGCGCCGTAAACGTTGCGTACCCGTTCCTCGTCCAGATGCAGCACATCGAGCGGTGCGCCTAGCGTGTGGAACGCCGCAGCCAGTGGCTCGGCATCGCAATCGCCGCGCAGGTCGAGCAACGTGTAATCGGGACCGAGCACGTCCTGCAGCGCCCGCCCGTCCCTCAGCCACATGTGCGGGATGCGAACCCCTGGCCGCGCATGCGGCTCATAGCGGCTGGTTTCCCATTCGGCGACATTGCCCGGTTCGTCGGCGATCAGCGGCGAACCGGCATAGGAATAGTTCGACTCGACCCCGACCATGCCATGCATGCGGCGATGGTTGACATCGAAGGATGCAGCCAGCGCCGCGCGGACTGCCTCGCCTTCTGGCGTGTCGTCGTAAACCGCCGGCGTGACCAATGCGCGCCAGATCGGCACGCCGGCCGCCGCCCAACCCGCGGCAGCAACGTTACGGACTCCGATCGGTCTGCGCTCCTGCTCATAGCCGTCGAGCAGGCCTGGACCACCCCAGCCGTTGATCACGCCGGCAAGTTTCCAGGACAGGTCGAAGGCATCGCCGACTCCGGTGTTCATGCCGAGGCCGCCGGTCGGAATGACCAAATGGATCGCATCGCCGGCGAGGAACACGCGGTCGTCGCTGTAACGTTCTGCGACCAGAAGGTGGTGGCTCCAGGGGACGACGTGGCGGACCTCGAAGTCGCAGGGAAAACCGATCAGGTCACGGATGATCGGGACGAAATCGGTGTCCGCTGGAAGCGTGGAGTGCAAGGTGAACTCCTTGCGGTCACCCTGCGCGATCATGCTGGAGCCGTTGGCATCGGCGAACTGATAGTGCCGGCCTTTGCCGGTGACGATGCGTTCGTACAGGTCCGGTGCCCAGAAGATCACCTGAACGAGGTCACGTATTCGCCCCCGACCTTCCAGTTTAATGCCCAGTTGCTTGCGGACGGTGGAGGTGCCGCCGTCAGTGCCGGCGAGGTAGTCGCACCGTAATGTTTCGGTTTTGCCATCGGCGGTACGGGCATGAACCGTTACGCCGCCGGCATCCTGGGTGAACCGGAGCAGTTCGAGACCGTAGCGGACGGTAACGTTCGGGGTCGCCTCGGCGACTTCCTTGAGCAACGGTTCAAGCTTGTTCTGCGAGACGAGTTGGTAGGGTTCCAACAGCCACGCGCCATTCGGTGACTCGGCGATCTGTTTGCGGCGTTCGGCGACCGCGGGGTATTTCAGCACGGCGATCGGCTTCTCGCTGAGCCTTGTGGTGAGAAACACATCCATCGGATTGTCGGGCGGATAGCCCAGAGCGCGGACCCGGTCGACGATGCCGATGCGGCGGTAGAATTCCATGGTGCGGGCGTTGGAGCGGTCCATCTTTGGCCAGGGCAAAGTGGTCGGGTGGCGCTCCAAAATCAGGCAGCGGACGCCGCGGCGGCCGAGGTCGATGGCCAATGTCAGGCCGACTGGCCCGGCTCCGGCGATGATGACCGAGTATTCGTTGGTTGCATTCTCCGATGGCATCGCTGGCGTTCCTTCCGACCGGAGCGATCCTATGCGGGTCGGCGGCAGGTTCCAACTTTGCCAGCGCGTGCGCCGGTTGGTTGCACGAAATCCTTGACATGGTCGCGGGACGCGCGCGAGATGGACGATCGAACTACGCAAACAGGAGGAATCCATGAGCCTGGGGCCTGAGACCGAAGCCAAAGCGTTGCAGCCGGTCATCATGCGGCCGGGCGACGCGGAAGCAATTCGCCCGTTCGGCATCGACATGAAAGTGATGCTGGGAGCGGAACACACGGGTGGAACGTTTTCCGCCATCGTTGCCGAGGTGAAGCCCGGCGAAGGACCACCGCCGCATCTGCACCGCGACCGGGAAGAGTATTTCTTCGTGTTGGAAGGTACCTATTCGCTTGGCGTAAATGGCAACGAGTCGACGATCGGTCCGGGCACGCTGGTGTTTGTGCCGCGCGGCACAGTGCACACGTTCAAGAACACATCGAGCAGCATGGGCAGGCTGCTCGAATGGACCATTCCGGGCGATAACGGAGATTATTTCCGGGCCATGCACAAAATGGAAACCGAAAGCGGCTTCAACCCGGAGACTTTTGCCGAGATCAACGAACGGTTTGTTACCGAGTTTGTTGCGTAGCGCGCGGTGCCGGCACTGACGGGGCGGCTTATTGTTTCTGTACCGGAACAGTCGCCGGCTGCCCCCGAGCCGGCGGCTCGAACGGCGTCGCCATCATGCAATCACCGGGCCTGGCCCGGTGAGTTCTTTTAGCCTGATGCGGCGAAAGCGTCTGGGCCAGGCCGCGACGATGACCAACGCTGCTTCGCGCCGTTGTGATTTCCAGTACTACGGCGGCGCGATCAGAAACGCCTTGGACGAATTGAAGATCCAGGTGTCGACGAACCCGGTTTCTTTCGGCTTGCGATCGAGCGCGCTCAGCGCGCCGGTCAGGCACATCCAGTTGAGGATTTCCTGCTGGCCGCTGTCCTCGACCGCCGCGCCCGGATAGGCGCGCCAGGCGGGGTAATCGGCTGCCTTCATATGCTCGTACATCGCGCGGTCCGCCGGCGTGTCGGGCCACAGGTAATGGTTCTTGGCGGTCAGGAACGCATGCGACCAGCCGGAAGACGCCAGCAGCGCCACCCGATACGGCGACTCCGCCAGAATCCGGGCCGTCGCCGCACCCAGGTCGAACAGCCGCCACGGTGCCGGAGCCGGCGGATCCAGTTCGGGCTCACCTGCGGCGTCGAACTTCGGCACCCCGCCGCGCTGCGAAACGACCTTGCGACCGTAACAATTGATCGAGAAGGGCAGGATTGGATACGGGAAACCATGCCGCGCGTAGTCGAGATAGAGAATTGCGTTGGTAAAGGCGTGGCCCAACGGATGATGCAACGGCTTATAAGCGTAAGCGGTGTCGAACCCGGCCTCGAGCAGCCGCGTGGCCAGCATCTTCGCTGCTGCGCGATGACCGGGCAGGCGGTAGGTCTTGTCGCTCTCGCCCCAGACATTATCGACGGGGGGAGAAAATTCGAACTGCTCATAAGCGCTGATGCAGTATGGCGGGATGATGTCTTCGCGGAAATTCTCATATTGGTCGTCGCCCCAGATCAGCACGAAATCCGGGTTGAAATCATCCAGGGCGGCGCGCGTCTTTTCCATCCAGCCAACCAGCGCGGTGCGGTGCTTCGCTGCTGAGGTGGTGCCTTCGTCGTTGCCCCACTCGGCGCGCATGGCTGCCGGCCAGCCATCCGGCGTGCGCAGATGTTCGGGTAGCTTCGGGTTGCGCAGCATGCGCTTCAGGATACCTGCCATGCGGTCGTCCTGCCCGGTCAACGGCGGATAGTGCGATATTCCAAGTGCCAGAATCTCGGCCATGGTTTCCTCCTGGTTGAGCTTCGGTGCCCTTCAGCGAAGCCAGCCTCCCGGCATCGCGGGTCGCACAACGACATGTTCCATACAACGATTTGGCCTGGCGAGAAACCGGGCGCAAAAATCGGGATACGGCGACCACCTCCGATCCAGTTCACCGTCCAAAGCAATGAAATGTTGCTTGCACGACGCTGGCGCGGGTTCCACAGTCACCGTCGTCTGGGACACAAGGCGTGGCAACGCCAGCGTACATTCATCACCGGGGGAGGCAGGACCATGCTCGGTTTGATGCAACAACAGAAACTGCTGCTTTCGTCGATCATCCAGCACGCCGCCCGCTGGCATCCCAATGGCGAGGTGATTTCACGGCTCAGTGAAACCGTCGTGCACCGCACGGATTATGTAACGGTCGAGCGGCGGTCGCGGCGTCTTGCGCGGGTGCTGGAACGTCTCGGCGTTGGCCTCGGCGACCGTGTGGCGACCATGGCCTGGAACACCCATCGGCACCTCGAACTCTATTGGGCGATCTCCGGCCTGGGCGCGATCTGTCACACCATCAACCCGCGCCTGGCCAGGGATGACATTGATTACATCATCAATCACGCGGGCGATTCGGTGTTGTTCGCCGATCTGAGTTTTGCGCCGCTGATTGCCGATCTGGCGCCTGGCATCGCCGGCAACGTGCGCGATATCGTGTTGCTGGCCGAACCGCACGAAATGCCAACGTTGACCTTGCCGCCTGGCATGACGCTGCATTGTTACGAAGACCTGATGGACCAGGCGGATGAAGAATTTTACTGGCCGGAGTTCGACGAGAACACCGCCAGCGCCCTCTGTTACACATCCGGCACCACTGGACGACCAAAAGGCGTACTGTACTCACATCGGTCGGCGGTGCTGCACGCCTTGGCGGTCAACGCGGCCGATGGCTACGCGTTCCGTGCCGTCGACCGGATCTTTCAGGCCACCTCGATGTTTCATGCCACCAGTTGGGCCTGGCCATATTGCGCAGCCATGAGCGGATCGGCGCTGATCATGCCGGGACGTTGGCTCGATGGCGCGAATGTGTTGCGTACTTTGAACGAGGAACGCATCACGTTTTCCGGCGGCGTGCCGACGATCTGGCTGGATGTGTTGAATCAGCTACGCGCCAGCGGCGGCGGCCTTACCGCATTGCAACGTCTGATGATCGCCGGTTCGGCGTGCCCTCGCCTGTTGGTGGAAGGCTTCGGTGCCTATGGCGTGGACGTCTATCAGGCCTGGGGCATGACCGAGTGCAGCCCGATCGTGACCCATCACGTGCCGATGCCGGCAACCGCCGCGCTTGATGCCGAGGCAGCAACCAGGTTGCGATTGAAGCAAGGCCGGCCAATCTACGGCGCCGACATCAAAATCGTCGATGAGCACGGCAAGGAACTGCCAAATGATGGCGTGGCGTTCGGCGACCTGCTGACCCGCGGCCCGTGGATCTGCCGCGAATATCTGCATCGCGGGGCCGAGGGTGCGGCCGATCCGGACGGCTGGTTCGCCACCGGCGATGTCGCAACGATCGATGCCAATGGTTACGTCGAGCTGGTCGACCGGTCGAAAGACGTGATCAAGTCCGGCGGTGAATGGATCAGCTCGATTGCGCTTGAGAATATTGCGGTCTCGCATCCTGACGTGGCAGAAGCAGCGGTAATCAATGCGAAACACGAAAGATGGCAGGAACGACCGTTGCTGCTGGTGGTACCGCGCGACGGACGGACCGTGGATGTTGACGACCTGATGAAACGTTATGATGGGGCGGTGGCGAAATGGTGGTTGCCGGATGCTGTGGTGGTGGTCGATGAACTACCACACGGTGCGACCGGGAAGTTGAACAAGCTGGCGTTGCGACAGAAGTATCAGGATTACTTGTTACAGGGCGGTGGGACGAGTTAAATTCCTGCTCACGATTGGCGGCGAGGTCAAATGCGATTGTATTCAAATCTGGTTGTGCGCCCGCGCCTGATCCTCTGTCAGGCACTGCGAACGTTTGTGTGCCACGTTGCAGCGACACTTGTTGCAACCGGTTTGCAATCATTACCAGCCACGCTGATAATGTTGCAGCTGGCTTACATTTTCGGCGTTGGCGCGGTGGCCGCGAACGCACAAACGTCCCTGACGCAACCGGTGTCCACCGGCGCACCCTCATCTCAGACGCAAACCGGCGTGCCGCCGCCCGCATCCCCGCCAGTGCTGTCGCCCGAGGCCGAACGCGTCAGCCAGATCGCCCAGAAAAACGGCGATAAGCGATTCCTGATGGTCGATAAAGCGCAGGGCGAGATTATCCTGTTCGAGAACGGCAGGCCGATATTCAACGGTCCGGCGCTGACCGGCGCCAGCATGGGCGACCGCGTCCCACCGAAAGTCCTGACATTTTCCGGCAACCATCCCCTGACACTCGACCAAAAAGTGACCCCCGCTGGGCGATTCACCGTCACGTCGGAAGCCGACCCGGAGTACGGCAGAGTTTGGACACTTAACGAAATTCACGGTAGGGACTGGGATTTCGCGATTCACCAGGTTTTTCTGGGAATCCCGTCAGAGCATCGGGATGCAAGGTTGCACTCGGAGAACGTTGCCGACCACCACATCACCTTTGGCTGCATCAACGTGGAGCGCGGCGCAATCCAGGCGATCTCGCGTCATCTGCCGCAGAGAGGCAAGGTGCCGCTGTATATCCTGCCGAACGACGAGAGCCTGGTTGCAGCGCTTTTCCCGCTCCGGGATCCGCCGTCCGTCACGAAATCAGTCGCCGCGACAGGAGCAAACGACCGCTCGCGCTGAGACCTTTACCCGACAGTACGGATCGCCCACTTCCCATGCTGCGGCGCGGCGATATGACGGATTTACCATGAAAACGAAACCGTCTCAGGCTGGCGCGCCAGAAGGCAGCCCAGATCACGAGTGGCCGTCATCCATTCGAAGTTTCGCCGGGCGTGCCCAATCAGGGAACCACCGATCACGTCTGCCTGGCGGCTTAACGGATTCCTGCAACGCAAATGCAACCAATTGGATAATACCAAGTCAGCGCGGCTATACACTCTGCTGCTCGCCACGTGGAAGAATTCCGCTCACGTCGCACGGAAACCACCCCCATGGGCATTTCGGCCAGTTACCTCATGCATCTGGTGACGATTGACGAGCCACAGGCGATCTATCACCCACGCCTGCCGGCTCCATTCCCATCCAACGTCCACGGTGCACAGGACCGACCCATGCCCGGATCAACAGGTTCGGCGGTATCGCCGGCTTCGTCGGTAACGCCAGGGGCGTTGCGCTCATTCGATTCGTTGGGCTCGCCTGGCAGCCCTCGCACGGGCCTCGTCGACGTCCAGGCCTGAATTTCGATCCGAAGGCTCCAGCCAGCCCCCTTGAGTCAGGCAGGACGCGGGATGTCCAGTCAATCTCTGGGCGTCATTGCTGCTGCTCGAGGCTGACCGCACCGCGCCACCGAAGCACTGCAGTGAGTCGGGACCGCCTGCCGGTCCAGGCATCCGGCGTGAAATGTGATGCGGCGCGCCCACGACCTGCAAAGCCTCCGTGCAGAGCAACCAGCGGCACTCCGATACAACGCTGGGCGGCGGCGAGCTGAGTCCCGCCCCTCAGCCGACCTTATGGATAGCCCATTTCACATGCTGCGGCCCGCCCTCGCGGCCGGTCAGGACCACTTGTTCGGTTTTGCGCAATTCGCCCGAGCCAAGATAAATGCTCTCCTCCAATGTCAGGGGGGCGACGTCGGCGCGCAGGATCCAGCCGCCGCCAGAGCGCAACCGCATCAGTACCGCCGCGCCGTCTTGTTGCAGGCTCGCCTGCACCGAGGGATGCAAATGGAACCGCAACGTGAACGGTTGTGGCGTTTCGGCCTCGATCACGTCCTCGCCGCGGATATCTTCGCCACTTTCGGACAGGTACAGCCGCCTTCGGTGAATGCCGCCGAACGGCCTGACCCAGCCGTCGTGGGTGGCCTCCAGCCAGTGCGCGCCGTTGGCTTCCTGGCGTTGCACGGTAACCACCGAGGGCCGGCGGCCAAGTCCATGCTCCAGCAACTCGCTGCTGTTCAGATCGCCGATCACCAGGGTCGAGTGCGCCGCGGTCGCCCGCGCGGCATCGAACCATTGCGGCCCACCGGCCGGGAACGAGCCGACGTTGACGATCAGCCGGTCGCGGCCAACCGACAACTCCATCGAAAGCGTGCCGGCATGGGCGAGCCGGTCGACATCCGGCGGCGGCGGCACGCCAGCATCGATGATCAGCACGGTCCGGCCGGCCTGCAGGCGCTGAAACCCGCCCTCATTCAACGCCGACGGTGCGCGGCTGCCGCGGCCCGCCTGGGTCAGCGCAAGGTCCACCAGAGTGCTGGTTTCCTCGCGACTTCCGTTGAACAGCGCGAGGCCGCCGTCGCCATGCCGCATGGCCCGCAGCGCCGGTGCCATTTGCTCGATGGTCCGCGCCAGGATGGGCGGCGGTACCGCCCGGCCGGCCTGCAACAGCGCGCGGATTTCCGTCAGATCCTGCAGGGCGGTCAGTTGCGCCAAGGGGCTGCGTTCCACGTGCGTGCCATCCGGCAACACCTGGCGCGCGATCTCCCGCGGCAGGAAGCGTTGGGCGCGCACCAAAAAGCCGCCATGTTCGGGCAGCGCGATGGCGGCCGCGATCAGGCCTTTCAGCGCGGTCAGGGCGCGGGCATCGAGTTCCTCGGCCGGCAGCGCAGCGGACAGTGATCGCGCGTCGGCGACCAGCCGGGACATCAGGCGTTGGCGGAACGGATCGTCAGCGGTGGCGGCGAAGAAATCGTAATGGCCGAGCCACGCGGTGATCCGCGCTCCGGCGACGTCCGGGCGGCGCGCGATCGAATTGGATGGCGAGGAAGCCATCCAGTCCGACACGAGGCCGCGCGCCAGCAATCGCGCCGGATCGGTGCCAAGCGAGCGCAAATGCCGCAACCAGGTGAAGCCGTGCGCATAGGTCACCAACGGTTCAGCCCCGTTGAGTCCGCTCCACAGCCCAGGCCGCAGCAGCAGGACACCGCCACCGAACTCCAGTTCGCCGCGCAGCAAGCGGACGCCAAGGTTGATGTCGCCTGGCCAGGGGTCACGCACCGGCTGAGTGGGCGCGTCGGGCACGCGTGCAAAGCGGTGCAAGGGCAGCCGAGCCACGACCTGGCGCGCACTGCGGAGCAGGCGGGATCCGGTCGTCACAAGGCACCACCTCGTAGCGCATCGATCGCGGCGGAGCGGTCGTCGGCGCCGAACACCGAGGTACCGGCAACCAGCGTATCGGCCCCCGCCGCCACCACCTGGGCCGCAGTCTCAGGCGTAATGCCACCATCCACCGCCAGCGCGATTTGCCGTCCGTCACGCCGCGCCACTTCGTCAATCATCCGGCGCAGCGCGGCGATTTTCGGCAGTTGCGAGGCCAGGAATCGCTGCCCCCCGAATCCAGGATTGACCGACATCACCAACACGATGTCGGCCAGTTCGAGCAACCACGCAATGCTTTCGATCGGCGTGCCCGGACTGAGCGCCAGCCCGGATTTTTTGCCCAGTGAACGGATCAGTTGCAGTGTGCGGTGCGGATGCGGTCCCGCCTCGGGGTGGAACAGGATATGGTCGGCGCCGGCCTCGGCGAAGGCAGTGGCGAACGGATCGACCGGGGTGATCATCAGGTGGACGTCGAACGGCAGTGTGGAATGCGGGCGCAACGCCTGCAGCACCAGCGGGCCGAAGCTCATATTGGGAACGAAATGACCGTCCATGACGTCGAAATGCAGCCAGTCGGCGCCGGCCTGGGTGACCGAGCCCACTTCCTCCCGCAGCCGCCCAAAATCGGCCGCCAGCAGGCTTGGCGCGACGACGACTCGACGTGTGGGGGGCGTGGTCATGCGATGTTACCTGGCATCGGGGGCGCCGTCGCACAAGGCGGAGCGGGCGTTACAGTGTTAAGCATTGGGCAGGCTCCCGGTAGAGTGACGTTTTTCCCCGGCGATTGAACGGCACACACCCGGGGCGCAAAACCCAATGGCGCCGCTGCCCGGGCGATCGCTGCATCCCGCGGCGTTCCTACGCCAGAGCACTTTCCAATGATGTCGAACCGGCTCAAACTCGGCCCCCTGTCATTGCGAGCAAAGCGAAGCAATCTGCCTCAGGAGGCATGGAGATTGCTTCGCTTTGCTTGCAATGACCGGGGCAGGCAATGACGGGGGCAGGCAATGACGGGGGCAGGCGGTGGCTCGGCCCAACCGGAAAGCACAGTAAAGCAACTTTATTCGGGGGCGCGATGCACGCTTTCCGACAATCAGGCCCTGGCGATCACGCTGCAAGGAACAAGACGCATGACCACACTCACCGGCGACGGCGGCCATCTGATGTATCAATCCGGCATCTACGCGCAGGGAAGGTTGCCACGCCGGCCGCGTCCCGACCTCGGGTCGATCGAGGAGCCTGCCCGCACCATCCCGGTGTTCCGCGATTGCGACGTGCTGGTGGTGGGCGGCGGCCCCTCCGGTACCGCCGCCGCGATCGCTGCCGCCGGTAGCGGGGCCGAGGTCATATTACTTGAACGCAACAACCACCTGGGCGGCCTGTCCACCGGAGGCCTCGTCATCTGGATCGACCGGATGAC
>Ga0187867_10001594_pt1 | contig 19572 bp, 17 predicted proteins | sample June2016WEW_13_1_FD_132976 | JGI IMG/M metagenome (GOLD analysis project Ga0187867, IMG submission 132976) | Peatland microbial communities from SPRUCE experiment site at the Marcell Experimental Forest, Minnesota, USA - June2016WEW_13_10 | ecosystem: Environmental > Terrestrial > Soil >...
CAGGTCAAGGCCAAGGCGACATCTTGGCGCACCAGTTGACGCTCAACGCGGACCGTTACACACCCGTGGACAAAGGGCTCATCCCCACAGGCGAGCTGCGCAGGGTCGAAGGCACGCCATTCGACTTCCGGCAGCCGCACGCGATCGGCGAGCGCATTGGCTCCTCGGACGAACAAATGGTGTTGGGCGGCGGCTACGACCACAACTTCATCCTGAACCGCGCAGGCGAAGGGCTGTCGCTGGCCGCCAGAGTCACCGAGGCGACCTCCGGACGCGTGATGGAGGTGCTGACCACCGAGCCGGCCATCCAGTTTTATACGGGCAATTTCCTCGATGGCACCATCCACGGCAAGGGTGGCAAAGTGTACGGACGGCGTTCGGCGCTCTGCCTGGAGACCCAGCACTATCCGGATTCTCCAAATCATCCGGATTTCCCCACTACCGAGCTGAAGCCTGGCGCGACTTATCATACGACCACGGTCTACCGCTTTTCGACCGGCTCGTAGGTCACCGCTTTAACATATCCTCCACCCATGGCGGCGTCGCCTGCATGAGCCGCCCCAGTTCCGGCTCCAGTTCTTCCATCTTGCACTTCATTTCCCAGGCGACTTGGCGGTAGCTGAAGTGGCCTTTCACGCCGCTGCGCACGCGCGCGATGTACTCCGCCTCTGCGAAATCCATTTTGAACAAGAATCGTCCGCGCGCTCCGAAGGGCAGCAGGTAATGCGCGCCTGGCGCGGGCAAGCCCTGCATAGCTGCCAAGGCCGCCTCGATGGCCTCGCGATACAACGCCGCGGCGCCGGCTTCCTCCACCAGCGCGGGCGTGTCGAAGCCCAGCCTTCCGGAGTAGCTCTGCCGGAACTTGTGGCAGCGCCGGTGGCGGTGCAGGTCGCGATAAGCGCCGATGTCGATGGCCAGATCGTAGGCATAGAGTCCGCCGTGGAACCCAGCCAACAGATCGTCGCGGCGGGTACGGGATTCCAGCGCTACGTCCAGCACTTCGGCGCGCTGGGCCGCACTCCAGCCGCGCGCCATCACGTAGAGTTCGCGAAAGGGACGGTCGGTCACCGGATACAGTAGCGTGGCCGCGATATCGGCGGCGGTATCGGTGGGGTGAATCAGATCCACGCGCACGGGTTCGACGCCAGCGGCGGAGGGCGGCAGATTTTGATCGGCCCAGCGGCGCAGGCTGTGCTGCGCGCGCGCGGCATGTTCGTCGGACTCGGCATGGCGCGCCAAAGTCGGCGCCAGAGCCTCGCGCGCCGCGTTCGGGTCCCACACGCAATCCGGCTCGGCGGCGCAAACCTGCGCGATCTCGTCGCCCACGTCGCGCAATTCCTGGTACTCGGCCGCCTTCAAACGCCGGATCTGCTTTTCCAGCGTGCGAATGCTGGTCACCTGTCCCACGTTGGTGGGGATACCCCAGAACAGCAGATAACGGGCCACGTCGAAAGCGCGCGCCGCCAGATTGCGCCGGTATGCTTCGGGCTTCATGTCGTCGGGGCGCGGCAGGCGCGCGGCGAGACAATCGAAGGCCAACGCATTCACCTGCGCATAAGCGTCCAGCAGCTTGCGCGCGGCGGCTTGATAGCAGGCGTCGTCGTCGCCCGTGAGCTCGGGCGGCGTAATGAATCCGGCGCGCGAGAAATCCTGATAGCGCGAGGACTTCGCTTGGCCGTCCCAGAGGGGCTCCTCCTCGATCTCGGTGGCGGCAAGCTCGGATAGGCCTTCGAAGCACAGCACCGTGTGTCCCAGGTCGGCGATGGAAGCGTGGCCGTATTGGAAATAGAAGCTCTCCAGGAACTTCTGCGAATCGTGCGTGCGCACCCAGGCCAGCGATTCGCGGATGGAATCGGGTGAGCGGCTGTAGCGGGCCAGTGCGTACGCGCACTTTTCGGGCGGCATCGGCGAGACGGAAATGACGCGCTTGGGTTTGGATTCCGGCATGAAACAGTTATGATAACGGATTGTGAAAATACGAATCCGACGATTGCGAGACGATGCTGTGCTGCCCAGCTATGCGCACGGCCCAGAGGAAGATGCCGGCCTGGATTTGCGGGCGGTGGAGAGCGCGGTGCTGGATCCGGGCGTGCCGCGGCTGGTGGCCACCGGGCTGGCGATCGAGCTGCCGCCGGGCTACGAAGCCCAGATCCGCCCGCGCAGCGGACTGGCGGTGAAGCATGCCATCACCCTGCCGAACAGTCCGGCGACCATCGACCCTGGCTATCGCGGCGAGATCTGCGTGATTCTGCTGAATCTGGGGGAGGACCTGTACGAGGTTCACCCCGGCGACCGCATTGCGCAGATGGTGATCGCGCGGTACGAAGCCATCGAATGGGAAGAGGGCGAGTTGAACGAATCGCGGCGCGGCGAGGGCGGATTCGGCTCGTCGGGCCGATAAGCCCTACCGCGGCGGAAGACGGCCCGGGGTCCACGGCGCGCCCGCATCGTCCAGCGCTTTCTCGATCGCCCTCAAATCCACGTCGATCAAGTTACGCAGTTTCCCGCTCTCCGCGGCCAACTCCTGGCTGGCAATCCTGTAGGTCTCCAGATCGGTGGCCGGCGGGCGTTGCAGCCACGCCCGTTCATCGCCGCCAATGGTTCCGACGCGCGCCGCAATCGAGAGCGGCACGTTTTCGTTGTGCCGCTCCAGGGTCACGTCGCCGCGCAGCGCGCGCAGGATTTCCTCGTTCGTCTTATCCAATGCGCGCGCCGCGGCCGCCCATTTGCGGTCCATGGCAGGCGTCGCATCGATCGCGCCCTCGATCTTGGCGACCCGCGACTTCAATTCATTGGCGGTATCCAGGGCGCTGTTGAGGGCCCGCTCCAGCTTGGCGGCTTTTATCTGAAACTCCAATAACTCCTGGCGGCCGGCCGCATCCGGCGTGCTCTCGGCCTCCACCGTGAACTCGCGCGGGGAAAGCATGGCGGTGATCACGCCATCCACGCGCTTGGCCACCGACACCGTGTAACGTCCCGGCGTCACCAGCGGACCAGCCGGCTCTTCAAAGAACCAGTCGTCGTCAGCCTCGGCTGGGCGTGGACCGGGCAATGAGGCGGGCGGCTCACGCAGATCCCAACTGATGCGGTGAATGCCTTTGCCTACGGGTCCGGTAACGGTGCGGATGGCCCGGTTAGCGCTGTCGGACACCGTGAACAGCAGCACCGGCGCTTCTTCTTCATCCTCCGCGCGCAGAGCTTCCAGGGTTGGGTAGGCGGCTTGCGCCTTCTTCTTTTCCGCTTCCTTTTCCAGGTCGCGCCGCTGCTGTTTTCTGGTCTTGATCTCGTCCTTCAGATAGTAGGTGAACTGCGCGCCATAGGGCGGGTTCTCCGCAGTGAAGAACGACTCGCCCTGGAATCCCTTGCCGCGCAGAGCATACTGCCGCGTCTGGATGTACATCAGCGCGTTCTGCACCGGAAGCAACAGCGCATCCTGTTCCAGCGCTTCCGGCTTGAGATCGCGCAACGGCGTGTAATCGTCGAGCACGTAGATGCCGCGTCCGAAGGTGCCTACCACCAGGTCGTTCATCTGCCACTGGATGGCGAGGTCGCGCACCGCGATGGTGGGCAAGCCGCCCTTCAGTTGAATCCATTTCTTACCGCCGTCGATGGTGAAATACAAGCCGAACTCGGTGCCCACGAAAAGCAGTTGGGGGTTCACGTGATCCTCGGCGATGGCCAGCACGGGACCGTTGGCCGGCAAGTCGCCCTGGACGGCGGTCCAGGTGCGGCCGGCGTCGGTGGTCTTCAGCAGGTACGGCGCAAAATCGGAGCTCTTGTGATGGTCGAAGGCGGCGTAAGCGGTGGTGGCGTCGTGCTGCGAAGCCAGGATGCGGCTCACATAAGTCCCGTCGGGCACGCCGGGGAACTTCTCCATTTTGCGCCATTGCGCGCCGCCATCTTCGGTCACCTGGATGAGCCCGTCGTCGGTGCCCACATAGATCAGTCCATCCTTACGCGGCGATTCGGCCAGCGCCACGATGTTGCCATAGAACGACGTGGAGACGCTCTTGGCCACGGCGTCGGGCCCCCAGACCTTGCCCATGACCGGCAGCGTGTTGCGGTCGATCTGGCGCGTCAAGTCGCCGCTGATGGCTTTCCAGGAATCGCCGCGGTCGTCGCTGCGGAACAACTTATTGGCCGCAAAATACACGCGCGTGTGGGAGTGCGGGCTGATCATCAGCGGCGAATCCCAGTTCCAGCGCAGCGGAGGCTCGCCCGCGCCAGGCTGCGGCTGGATACCCACCGACTCGCCCGTCCGCCGGTCGTAGCGCACCAGGCCGCCATACTGCGATTCGGAGTAGACCGTATCGGGGTCTTTGGGATCCACACGCGATTGAAAGCCGTCGCCGCCCTGCGTCACGTACCAATCGGCATTGGTGATGCCGTGAACGCTGCGCGTGCGCGCCGGGCCGCCCAGCGAGAAATTATCCTGCGTGCCGCCGTAGACGTGATAGAAGGGCGCGGCCTCATCCACCGCGATATCGTAGAACTGCGTGACGGGCAGGTTGGCTTTGAAGTTCCAGGTGGCGGCGCGGTCGAAGCTCTCGTACACGCCGCCGTCGCAGCCGACCAGGTAGTGGCTGGTGTTGTCCGGATCGATCCAAATCTCGTGATTGTCCACGTGCTTGAAACGCTCGCCGAGGTTATGCAGTGTTTTACCGCCATCTTCGGAGAACTGCAGAAACACGTTCATCACATAGATGCGGTCCAGGTTCTTGGGATCGGCCACGACGTGCGCGTAGTATTGCGCCTGCTCGTCGCGGTCGCTGCGCCGCTCCCAGGTGGCGCCCAGGTCGGTGGAGCGGAAGATGCCGCCCTTCTTGTCGATGGATTCGACGGTGGCGTAGATCACGTCGGGATTCACGGGCGACATGGCGAATCCGATGCGGCCCAGATTTTCGGTAGGCAGCCCAGATTTGATTTTGTTCCAGGTAGCGCCGGCGTCGGTGCTTTTGTAGATGGCGCTTTCCGGGCCGCCGTCGATCATGGTCCAGACGTGGCGGCGGCGCTGGTAGGCCGCGGCCAGCAGGATGTCGGGATGGCGTGGGTCGAGTACCACGTCGGCCACGCCGGTGTTTTCGCTGATGGTCAGCACAGCCTTCCAGTTCTTGCCGCCGTCGGTGGTTTTGTAAAGGCCGCGGTCGCCGCCCGGACCCCAGAGGGGCCCCTCCGCCGCCACGTAGACGGTGTTGGAATCGCGCGGGTCGATGGCGATTCGCCCGATGTGCTCGGACTTCTTCAGACCCGTGTTCTTCCAGGATTTGCCGCCATCGTCGGAGCGGTAGACGCCATCGCCGTAGGAGACGCTGCGCTGGCTGTTGTTTTCGCCGGCGCCGACCCACACCACGTTGGGATTCTTCGGATCGAGCACCACCACGCCGATCGAGTACGAGCCTTCGCCGTCGAACACGGGTGTAAAGGAAGTACCGGCGTTGACCGTTTTCCAGACGCCGCCGGAAGCGGACCCTACGTAGTACGTGCTTTTTTCGCTGGGGTGGACGGCGAACGACACCACCCGGCCGGAGGTCACCGCCGGACCGAGCGCGCGCAGTTTGAGTCCTGCGAAGGTGTCGGCGGACATGGGGTTGGCGGGCTTTTCAGGCTCCTGCGCGGGCGCGGGCGGGAGCGCCATCAGGAGAGATGCGATCAGAACGGAGCGTATCGGCGGCACGCGAAGAGTATATCGCGAATAGCGGACAGTTTGCTTCTCATGTCTTCAACAAACGAGCCAGGTCTCCAACGCCGACGCGCAGCCCTACGTAGAAGGTCCCGAACAGCGCATACGCGGCGCTGACTTCGTCGAAACGCATTTCGTAGATCAGCTTCTTGAAGACCAGCGGATCGTCGGCGAAAAGGTCCACGCCCCACTCCCAATCGTCGAAGCCGATGGAGCCGGTGATGATCTGCTTTACGTCGTCGGCATAACGGCGGCCCACCATGCCGTGCTCGTGCATCAGGCGCTGGCGTTCGGCCATGGGCACCTGGTACCAGTTCAGGCTTTCGCCGCGGCGCCGGTCCATGGGATAGAAGCAGATGTATTTGCGGTCCGGAATCGCAGGCCATAAGCGCTGCGACATAGCCTGGCGCTGGCGCGCGAGCTGCGTTTCGATCTCCTGGTTCCATTCCGCGGAATGCGGCTCGATGCCGCGCTCGGCAAGGCCCGCATAGAGCTTGAGCGTGGACTCGTACAGACCCAGTTCGACCATGGAAAGATATGACGAGGTGGGCTCCAGGAATTCCGAGAGCCGGAGGCGGGCCAGCGCGATCTCGGTGCGGTTCAATTCCTCGAAGGTCTTGCGGAAATGGAGGAACATGAGATCGCCCTTATGGCCGATGAGGGAGTAGACCGCGCTTTGGTCCATGGCGCCCAGAGCGGCGCCGGCTTCGTCGAGAGCCGCGACTTGTTGATCTGGCGCAAGCGCCTTCCAAGCGGTCCAGCGGAATCGCATCATCTGGTGCAAGACGCTGGCGCCTTCGAGCGTCAGCGGAACAGCGGGCAGAGAAGTCATCGCCCCTTCATTTTGGCACAGGCGCGGAGATTGGTCGCCAGCGTGCTTAATCGGACGTTGCAAGAAGCAAAAAAGGGCACAGAGGGTAGAGGCAATGCTGAATCATTACACCATCGTGAGCGAAAGCCCCCAATTTCACCCACAGGCCGGCGCAACGGCACCCATCACGCTGCAAGGTGTCGTACGGAAGCCAGGCACAAGCGTTGGATCGCCTCCGCAGCGGCGCGTTCCCCCGAAACGCCTTTGCTGCAAAACCTGTCAGGGCAAATGTTGTACTGGCCATTGCCGCTTCTGATCGGCGTGGCGCAGCGGTAGACTCTCCGGCGGGCGGAGCACAGCTTCTCCCCACTGGAACAGGGCGGCAGCCCAGGTTAGCCCCGCGCCGAATCCGGCCAAGAGCACGTCATCGCCGGGTGCGGTGACGTTGCGGTCCAGCAAATCCCCTAGCGCCAGCAACACGGAAGCCGAGCAGGTGTTGCCGATTCCAGCCATGTTCACGATCCACTTTTCCGGTGCGATCCCGGTGCGTTCCTGCAGTTGTTCGACGATGCGGATGTTGGCTTGATGTACCAGTACCCAGTGCAAATCGTCTGGCTTGATTCCAGCCTTGGCGCAGGTTTCGAGCAGCATATCGGTCCCGCGCTGGGAGGCGAAACGGAACAAGGGCCGGCCCTGCATGGAAACCGTAGCCCCGCGCGGGTCGCCATTGCCGGGCGCTTGCCAAGGCGCGGCCGAGCCGCCGTGCGGCACATGAAAAAGCTTGGCGCCGGCGCCGTCCGATCCCATCACCCAGGAGCGCAGTGCAATGCCCTTGGGACAAGCCTCGATCAGGAAGGCGGCTGCGCCATCGCCGAATAGGATGCGCGTGTGTGCATCGTCATCGGCCAGGTGATGCGTGACCGTATCGCTGGCTACCAGCAGTACGCGTTCCGCGGTGCCGGCGGCGATGAAGCTGAGCGCGGTGATCAGGCCGAGAACGCCGCCGGAACAGGCTGCGTTGAGGTCAAAGGCGGGAATCGGCCCCAACTCCAGGGCATGCGCTATAGCCGGACCGCAGGGACAAAGAGGGTAATCGGGAGTGAATGTGGCGCAGACCAGGCAGTCCGGCCGGAACGACGGGGCATTCGCGAGGGCCTGGCGGGCGGCGCGCACACCCAGCGTGGTAGTGGTTTCATCCGGGCCGGAAATATATCGGGAATCCACCCCACAGCGCGCGCGGATCCATTCCGGATCGACGCCCAATTGCTGCGCCAACTCGCGATTTTTCAATACAGTAGAAGGAAATGCCTGCGCGTAGCCAGCCACCCGGAATCGGGCTCTTTGCAACGGAAAGGGTCCTTGTTGCTCCATGTATCGCCCCGAGTGCCCCTTTCACGGTAACTCAATTCCAGGTATCGTAACGAAGTTTAACACGGCTAAGGTACTAACAGTACCCGGCGGGCCTTGGCGGCTTTGGCGTGGTGGTTTGCGGCTAGTTGTTGTGCCAGTGGCGGCTGCGGTAGCCGAGGAGTCCGATGCCTGCCAGAACCAGAAGCACCGAAGCTGGCTCGGGGGTTGGAGAGGTGGAGGCCGTGTAATCGACCCCGGTAACCAATCCGGGGTTGTTTCCCCCATTTACGCTGCCGAAGTAGGCGTTGCTGGTCGGCTCGATGGTACCCGATTGGTCCAAGTATAGATAAGGCAAGGTGTCCGTGGCGTCGGTCACCGTCACCGTCAGCAGCAGGTTCCCGTCGGCCGGATTATACGTGAACGGAGTACCCGAAAATACCAATAGGTTCTCGTTGATGTACGGGGTGAGGGCAGGCAGCGTTCCGCTGAAGAAGGTGTCCTCGGTTCCGGACTCGATATTGGCGTTGGGGCCGTCGCTGAGGTCCAGATCGCCCGGCCCCGCAGACGTGTAAGACAGGCTCAGCGTAAATGTGGCGTCGGAGGTCTGACCGCCATTGTGGAGTACCTGCGATTGGTAAAACGTGAGATCGTCGATCGCAATGGTTCCCGGGAAGGCAGCGCTCGTATACACTTGCTGATAAGTTCCCAAACCGAAAAACCCCGGACATCCGAACGGATCGCAATTGCCCGCCGTTGCCGGTGTTCCGATGATGAGGGTGCCGGCCTGCAACGTCGCACCAGCCAGCGCCAGGCACAACGTCCCGCAATAAACGGCTCTTTTAATCATAATAGTGTCTTCGTGCGCCTCAATTGTGAGCATAGAGCGATTCCGCTGGGATTGCAATAGGTAATAGTTTGCATGGTTTACTTGGTTATCATGCGGCGTATGTTTAGTAACACTCGAGTCCGCCGTTTTGGCGACTGGCTAACTGAACTAGACTTTGGAAGCCAATGCGTGGCGGGCCTCCTGCGCTTCGGCGGAGAACCACATATCCAGGAACCGGCTGAGCGTAGCGCGGTCGGTGTGTGTATCTTCCCGTCCGCCGGACTCGCGCAGCGCGTGCTTCATTTCGCGGTAGGCGGCGGGTGGCTTGGCGGCCAGGAAACGGGCGCAGACGATGGCCCGGCCGCGAACCTGTTCGGCGGGGGCCAATTCCCGCACCAAGCCGATTTCGCGGGCGCGGGCGGGCGTGAGCGGCTCGCCGAAGAGCATGATTTCCCGGCCATAAGTCAGTCCGACGGCGTCCGTGAGCATACGGCACATGGTGGGCGAAACCGCCAACCCCAAATTGATTTCATTCAAGGCGAAGCCGTAATCGCCCTCCGCCATGATGCGCACGTCGCAGGCGATCGCCAGGATGGCGCCGCCGGCGACGGTGTGTCCGCTCAAGGCCGCCACCACCGGTTTGGGGAAGCGGTACAGGCTCTCATACAGATCGATAAAACGGCCGAAGAAGGTGGTCATACCTTCGCGATCGTAGGCGAACACCTCGCGGATATCGAAGCCGCTGGAAAAAAATCGCGGCCGGTCGCTGGCCAGCACCAAGCCACGCACGGAATCGTCGGCTGCCGCCGCTGTGACCGCGCCGCACAGTTCCTCGATCATTGCGTAGTTCAGGGCGTTGGCCTTGCCCCGCGCCAGGGTCAGGACCGAAAGGCTGCCGTCACGCTCGGCTTGAAGATGTTCCACAGTGCGACACTTAGCACACGGTTGGCGGACGGATGCTCCCGGCTTGTGAACTTTGTTTTGAAAAGTACTTGCGCTAACGTGGGCCTCCGTTCTATAATCGCTTCGTGGCCGTTGTACACCCCATCCGCCAGGCGCGCCCCGAACCCGTGGCGATACAAGCGCACGCTATCGACAACCTGCAATACATCCGCTCGGCGATGGAGCGGGCCGGAGCTTTCACGGCGGTTCCCGGCGTAGGCGGAATCGCGCTGGGATGCACCGCCCTGGCGGTCGCGGGGGTGGCCCGGAGCCTGGGGAACGCGGACGCTTGGCTGGCAGCCTGGCTGGGCGAGGCCGTGCTGGCGTGTCTGATCGGCGTCGCGGCGGCTGCCCGTAAGTCGCACAAGGTGGGAATGCCGCTACTGTCGGGGCCCGGCCGCAAATTCCTGCTGGGCTTTGCACCGCCCTTGCTGGCGGGCGCGCTGCTGACCCTGGTGCTGTTTCGCGCGGGCTTTACCGCGGCCCTGCCCGGAATTTGGCTGCTGCTTTACGGGACGGGCGTGCTGTGCGGCGGCGCAGCCTCCGTGAAGGTGGTGCCGGTGATGGGCATCTGTTTCATGGCTACCGGCGCGGCGGCCCTGTTCGCGCCGGCCGCCTGGGGCAACGTTCTTCTCGCCGCGGGCTTTGGCGGACTGCATATTCTGTTTGGAATTCTGATTAAGGTGAAATACGGTGGCTAAGCAGAACGCGCTCCCGCGCGAACGGGAAAGGAAAATGCGCCCCGCGGAAATCGGCGGCGGCGCTCCCAAGCTCGACCGGCTCATTCATGAGCGCCTGCGTCTCGGTATTTTGAGCGCCCTGGCCGTGAACGACTCTCTGACCTTTAACGAGTTGAAGAAACTGCTGGAGACCACCGACGGGAATCTAAGCGTACACGCGCGCAAGCTGGAAGATGCGCAGTATATCTCCTGCAGCAAGTCGTTCGAGAACCGGCTGCCCAAGACCGAGTATCGCCTCACCGCCGTGGGACGGCGCGCGCTGGAGCGCTATCTGGATCATATGGAGGCACTCATCGGCACGATGCGGGATAGATAGTCCCCTTTTTTACCAGGATACTTTATGATGCAAAGTACTCAAACCAAGTCGGGCCGGCTGCACGCGGCCATCATCATGGACGGCAACGGCCGGTGGGCCTTGGCGCGCGGCTTGCCTCGCCTGGCGGGACACCGCGCCGGCGCCGCCGCATTGCGCCGCACGGTGGAAGCCGCGCCGGACCTGGGAATCGGCGTGCTCACGCTGTTCGCCTTCTCCTCGGACAACTGGCGCCGCCCGCCCGAGGAAGTCGCGGGCCTGATGCTATTGCTGGCCGAGCATCTGCGCTCCGAGACGGGCCGCTGCCTGCAGAACGGTGTGCGCATCGAGGTGATCGGGCGGCGCGACCGCCTGGCCGGGGAACTGCCCGCGGCCATCGCGCAGGCTGAGACTGCCACCGCCGCCGGTGCGAAACTGCAGCTTCGCATCGCGGTGGACTACTCCGGGCGGGATGCCATCGCGGAGGCGGTGCGGCATGCCGCGCACGCAGGCCTGGTTTGCCGCGAATGTCTGGAGGAGCAACTGGGCCCGCCCGTGGACCTGCTGATCCGCACCGGCGGCGAGCAGCGTCTCAGCGATTTTCTGCTGTGGGAGTGCGCCTACGCCGAGCTGATCTTCTCCCGGCGCATGTGGCCGGATTTCGATGCGCCGGATCTGGAAGCCGCCGTGCGCAATTTTCATGCCCGCCAACGGCGCTTCGGCGGCATCCCGGCCATGGCGGCGGCCGCGGCCACGGCCACGGAATCGCATGCCTGGCTGGACTGAACCGGCGATAATAAAGGCGTCATGTTGTGCCGATGGTACCTGCTTCCACTGGCTATCGCTCACCTCGTAGCGCAGACGGTCCCCGAGCGCGCTTCCGTGGAAGGCCAGGTGGTAAACCAACGCACCGGCGCCCCGGTCGCCGGAGCCCAAATCAGGCTCCTCGGACCCGATGGCTCGCGCACGCAGGCCGCCACCGACCGTAAGGGCCGCTTCATCTTCTCCGGCCTGGAAGCTGGACACTACCGCGTGCAGGCCGTGCGAGCGGGCTTCGTCCCACTCGAACCATGGGCGACCACGATTCTAAATCTGGCTGCTGGGGACCAGATGAAGGATTTCACTGTACGTCTTACCCCACAAGCGGCCATCTCGGGAATGTTGCTGGATGCGGACGGCGCACCTCTCGCTTACGTATACGTGAATATCCTGCGTTACACCTGGCGCGGGGGCAAGCGTGCCCTCACCAGCCTGGGCGGAGCGCAAACCAATGACGTCGGCGAGTTCCGCATCGCCGCCCTGGCAGCCGGCGACTACTTCTTGCGCGCGGAACCCCACGAACTCGCCGTCCCGCCCGGCGAGGACAAGATCAAGCGTTTTTATGTTAACACCTGGTTTCCCGGCGTGACCGAAGCCGGTGCCGCGGCTCCCTTGCATCTCGCGGCCGGCGACGAGCGCGCAGGCCTGGCCTTCACTCTCCGGATGTCTACCGTGGTGAAAGTCAGGGGACGCGTGATGCGCCCGCGCGCCAAATCGGAAGCGAACGCGGTGGTGAACCTTTTTTCCGCGGACGACTCCGGGGACACGGATATAGTTGGCGCGGCGGGGGCGAACGGGCCGGAGGGCGCCTTTGTGATCCCAGGCGTGCCCGCCGGCTCCTACCGCATTCAGGCCCAGTTGATCGACCCGGCCGCCACGCGGCAGGACATCTTCAGCGCCTCCCAGATTATCCAGGTGGGCGATAGCGATGTCGAAGGCATCACCCTCAGTCCCGCCCCACCGCAGGTTCTTACGGGATTAGTGACGTGGGAGGGCAAACCACCTAAGGACACCGGCCGATGTTTCGTTGGGCTTGGTGGCGGGCCTTCCGCCGTAATGAACAACTTGCCGCCTGCCACCGTCAAAGCCGACGGCGCCTTCTCGCTGGAGCTCGCTCCGGGGAGTTTCGAACTGAGCGCGCGTTGCGAGGCGAAAGGATCTTATATGAAAGCCGCCCGGATGGGCGATGCCGATATTCTGGATGTTGGCATCGATGGCGCGGCACCGCCGGCCGGCCCTTTGCAGGTGACCATGGCCACTGGAGCGGCCGAGATTGAGGGAACGGTGCTCGATGCCGATTCCCATCCGGTGGGCGGCGCGACGGTCGTCGCGATACCGGACGCATCCAAGCGTGCGGCGCTGTTCCTTCGCGATATTACCGACCAGAACGGCCATTTCAAGTTGTCCGATATCGTTCCTGGCGCATATTCGCTGTATGCCTGGGGTGAGGTCGAGAACGAGGCTTGGCGTAACGACGAGTTCATCAAGAAATTCGACGACTGGCGCAAACGCGTCCAACTCGACGTCGGCGGCCGGCAGGCGCTGCAACTCCAGCTCATCGAGGTTGAGTAGCGCTTGCAATTCTCCGTCACAAGCGAACATGCCGGCAAGCGTCTGGACCAGGCGCTGCACCAGCAGTTTCCCGAGTTCAGCCGCGCACGCCTGCAGGATTGGATCAGGCGCGCACGGGTGCTAGTGAACGGCGCGGCCGCGCGCTCCGCCCGTATGCTGCGCGCGGGCGATCGTGTCGACGTGGAACCCGCCGAACTGCCACCGCTGCAAGCCGAACCCGAGGCCATTCCGCTGCGCGTGCTGTACGAAGACCAGGACTTCGTGGCCATCGACAAACCCGCGGGCATGGTGGTGCATGCCGGCGCAGGAGTGCACACCGGCACGCTGGTGAACGCGCTGCTGGGGCGTTTCCAGCCGCTTTCCGCGCTGGGCGGCGATCTGCGGCCCGGCATCGTGCATCGGCTGGACCGCTTCACTAGCGGCGTGATTCTGGTGGCTAAGAACGACGCGGCGCATCGCGCGCTGGCTGCGCAGTTCGCCGGCCGCCAGGTGGAGAAGACTTACCTGGCGCTGGTCCACGGCGAAATGAAGACGGGCACCGGACGCATCGAAAAGCCCATCGCGCGTGATCCGCGCCACCGCACCCGCATGACCGCCCGCCTGGGCCGCGGCCGCGCCGCCTGGTCCGAATATCGCGTGGTCAGCCGCTTTGCGGGCTTTACGCTGGTGGAGGTGCGCATCGGCACGGGCCGCACGCACCAGATTCGCGTGCATCTGTCCAGCATCGGCCATCCGGTGGCCGGCGACCGGCTTTATGGCGCCCCCGCGAAAAGCGAGACGCACCCTCCGTGCAACCGCTTTTTCCTACATGCCCACCGCATCCGGTTTCAGCACCCGCGCACCGGCCAACCCGCCGAAATCGAGTCCCCGTTGCCCGAGGACTTGAGGCGCTGGCTAGAACAGCTATAATTAATCCAAATGAAAGCCTTCGTTTTCCTGACGGCCATGGCCCTCTGCTCGCCAGCCGTCCACGCGCAACAGGGGGTTGCGCCGGTGACGCAAAAGCCGGTGGAGTCCGTCGAAGATCCCGGCACTCGCATCATTCTGGACGTCACCCGCGTCAACATGCTCTTTACGGTCACCGACAAGAAGGGCCGCTTCGTCACCGACCTGGGTCGGGACGACTTCCAGGTGTTCGAAAACAAGAACCCGCAAACCATCGCGGAGTTCACGGCCGAAACCGATCTTCCGCTGCGCCTCGGTATCCTGATCGATACCAGCAACAGCATTCGGGAGCGGTTCAAGTTCGAGCAGGAAGCCGCCAATTCGTTCATCACCAGCGTGGTCCGGCCGGGCCACGACAAAGCCATGGTGGTGAGCTTCGATACTTCCGCGGAGCTGGTGGCGGACCTGATCGACGATACCGAGAAACTGCAGAACGCCATCCGCAGCCTGCGCCCGGGCGGCGGTACGGCGCTGTTCGACGCCATCTACTTTGCGTGCCGCGACAAACTGGCCAAGGACCAGCCGCGGCACAAGTTCCGGCGCGCCATCGTGATTGTCTCGGACGGCGACGACAACCAGAGCCAGTACACGCGCGACCAGGCGCTCGAAATGGCGCAGAAGGCCGACGTGGTGATCTACGCGATTTCGACCAACGTGGTGCGCGGCGAAACCGATGGCGACAAGATCCTGAAATACCTGACGGCGGAAACCGGCGGGCAGGCTTTCTTCCCATTCAAGGTGGAAGATCTGGAGCAGTCGTTCGAGAATATCGCCAACGAGCTGCGGCATCAGTACAACGTCTTCTACCGCCCGGAGCCATTGCAGACCGATGGGCTGTATCACACCGTGGATCTGAAGGTGAAGGGCCGCAAGGACCTGGTGGTGCGCTGCCGCAAGGGCTACTACGCGCCGAAGCTGTAGGTACGATCCAATCCCGTTCCCGATCTCCGAAGACGTCTTTGTTTACAAACGGCCGCCAACAGTTCACATCTGTTCCCCTCTCTTTCCGCTTATCATTTTGAGTGAAAGATACGAGGCCCCAGAATGATCCGGATCGACACGAAGGCGCGATTGTTTTACATCGCCGTTTTGTTCATGGCGCCCGCAGCCGCACAGACCGGGGTCTGGACTGCGCCCGTGACTCTGAGCGCGGGCGGTCAAGGCTGGGAGGCAGCCGCAGCCATGGATGGGAGCGGCAACTCGGTCGCGATCTGGGATGAGATCCGCAGCCAAGCCTACATCTGGTCGCGTTCGAAACCGAGCGGCGGCGGTTGGAGCAGCCCCATGCAGGTTTCCCCTGGAGGGCTGGGGCTCCAGACCAGCTACGTTTATCCGGCGGTACGGATCAGCGCGGCGGGCTTCGCCACAGCGGTATGGACGGACGCGGACGGCGTGTGGACCGCCGATCGCCCGCCGGCTTCGGATTGGAATCCGCCACAGCTTTTGATCCCGGGGGCGTCCGGTCCGATTTTCGCGATGAATTCGCAAGGCGACGCTGTTATAGCCTGGACTGTGGGCGGCCCCACGGATCCGAACGGCTCGGTGCTGGCCGTACTGCGGCCCGCCGCCACAGCCTGGACCTCTCCACAAACGGTGGCCAGCGGCGGCGTTCATCTATTGGCCGATCACGTAGGAATCGGCGGGAATGGCGCGGCGATTGTGACTTGGGAAACCTACACTTCCGTCTGCAGCGAAGGTTTCTGCGCGCTCAGCAATTATATTCCGCATGCTTCCAGGCAGGCTGCGGTCAGCGGCGCGTGGGTAGACTCCGGCGTGCTGATGGGACCCACCGACGACTCGCATAACCCGTTCGTTGCGCTGGATTCCACGGGGCGGGCGATGCTAGTAGCGCTGAGCGGTGCCGGCGCCTACGTCTCCGCGACGCAAGGAGTATCCGGCGGCGACTGGAGCCCGTTCCACACCGTGGTGGACGTGCAGGAGATCTCGATCGTGTCCGATCTGGCCAGCGACGATGTGGGGAACGTGACCATGGTCTACGAAACCATCGGCTTCTCCACGTCGCAGGCGCTGGCGGTCGAGGGTTCCATTGGCAAGAACGCCTGGCTGGCGCCTGCGGTTCTGTCCGGCAGCGACGCGATTGTCAGCTTGGTGACTTTCGCTCTCGCGGGGAGTGGGGCCGCGCTGACCGTTTGGGTGACGGGCAGCGCGACTCCGGAGATCCACGCCGTCACCAGAGCCACAGCTACCGGGACTTGGGGCATTCCGGCCACTATCTCTCAACCGGGAAGCAGCGAAATCGAACCGGAAGGCGCCGCCGTGAATTCCGCGGGAAAGGCAATCGTCATTTATTCCGGCTACAACGCCGCCAGTGTGCACACTGAGTACGCTTCCAACTATACGCCTTAGACGCCTGGCGGAATCCGGCTGACGATCCCGCAGAGCTGGCTGAAAGCCGTCCCGAAAGGGGACCCCGGGTCAGAATTGTCCGCCCCTCCAGAGCGACGGCCTACCATACAAACATGCGGGCGCCGTCGCCCGATTGGCGGACGCGCCCGGTTTGGGTGGTATCGCGTACGGGCATGTTCTCGTCGCGCGATAGAGGCAGACTCCCGCCCATTGCGCCCATACCGCTTGGTTCGCGGCCGACGAGTTCTTCAACTCTTATCGCACCGTGGCGGTTCATGATTTCAGCCGCGTGGTCCATTCCCTCGTTCGACCCTGTGGCGAAAACGAGGACTCCCCCACGCCGCACCGCTTGCACGTACGCGTTGGCCTCCCCTTCGCTCGCCCCGATGTCCCGGCCTAAACTCACCTCGAAGTCGGTGTGTGGGATGCTGGCGACCCCGGCAACCGCCATATCCAGCGGCTCTCTTAGAATGCGGATCTCGTTCCGGGGAAAGGCACTCGCCTCGAGATCGCGGACGACTTGCTCCGCCCCCCCCGGGTTCTCAAACAAACCAACTGCCGTTTTTGACATAACTGCTCCTCTAACTGAAGTTTGCTTACAGGCCAAATCTTCGAGAATCTTCACGGCTGGCCGTCCAAGGCGTCGTCGGAGTAGCCGGGTGCGAGCGATAGGTTATTGTTCACCCGGACTACCTGCCGGACGCGGCGCGCAATTTCACCCGCCTTGGCCTTCGCCTTCTTACTTCCGACTTCGCCCGTAAGGGTGACGACTCCGTTGATTGAACTCACGGAGATATTGGTTATCGTCTCTGCATTGGCGCCCCGGTCGAATTGTTGAACTTGCCTGCTTTCGATCGGTCCAAACGCAGCAGCCAACTTGGCTTTCACATCTTTCGTTATGGCGGCATCGTCGATGGGCCGGAAGCGTTGGCACCCGCCGGATAGCGCGAGCGCGCAAATGGCGATGGACGAAAGCACAACCGCGGCAATCCGGCCGTTGAATTCTTTGTAAGCAGTCACAATATGATCCTCCGCCTCATTTGCAGCGCCCCACTAATTCCACGGGGGCCGGCCAACTGTGCCCCTGTTGCACCATTAGGCCCTGCGCGGCGTCCGGCCCCCAGGTGCCGCCGGCGTAATTCGGAAAATCGGCGGGAGGGCTGGCCTTCCACGCATCCAGCACCGGCATCAGCAGCCGCCACGCCGCCTCCACCTGGTCGGCGCGCATGAACAAAGTGGCATCGTTGTTAATCACGTCCCACAGCAGTGTCACATAGGCCTCCGGCGATGGCGTGGCGAAGCTCTCGCGATAGTCGAAGCGCATGTCCACCGGCTGCAAAGTCATCTTCTGCCCAGGATGTTTTGCTTGAAAGCGCAGCAGGATGCCTTCGTCGGGCTGAATCGATAGAACCAGCCGCGACGGTTGCCAGTTAAGCGTCGCCTCGGTGGGAAACGCCTGATGTGGAACCGCGCGGAACTGGATGCCGATTTCGGAAACTGCACGAGGGAGGCGTTTACCGGTGCGAAGATAGAATGGCACGTCCTGCCAGCGCCAGTTGTCCACGAGCAGCCGCAGCGCCGCGAACGTTTCCGTTTGTGAATCGTGCGGTACGCCATCTTCTTCGCGATAAGCGCGCACTTTCTGGCCGCCGATCCACCCCCGGCCATACTGCCCGCGTACGGCACACCGATGCACCATGTCGTGCGGAATCTGCCGGACCGAGTGCAGCACGTCCACTTTCTTATTGCGAATTTCGTCGGCGCCGAACGACACCATAGGCTCCATCGCCACCAGACAGAGCAGTTGCATGAGGTGATTCTGCACCATGTCGCGCAGTGCGCCGGCCCCATCGTAATAGCCGCCGCGATGTTCCACGCCCACCTCTTCGGCTACGGTGATGGTCACATAGTCCACGTAACGCCGGTTCCAGATCGGCTCGAACAGCGGGTTGGCGAAGCGAAACGCCAGTATGTTCTGCACCGTCTCCTTGCCCAGGTAATGGTCGATGCGGAAAATCTGAGATTCGTGAAAGCCGCCGCCGAGCGTGCGGTTCAGGGCTAGCGCCGACTCCAGGTCATAACCGATCGGTTTCTCGACGACGATGCGCGCCCGTTCCCGGTCGGCCGCCAAGCCGGCATGGGCGAGCAATGCGGGGATTTCGCCAAATAGGGAAGGCGGCGTGGCCATGTAGAAGATGCGCTGAGCTTTGGCTCCCCACTCCTTTTCAAACTTTGCGCACTGGCCGCCGAGTTCCTTATAAGTCGCGTCGCTTTTGAAATCGCCCTGCAGGTAGTGGATATGCCCTGCGAATTCGTTCCACTCCTTGACCCCGGTCTTACCGCTGCGGGCGAACTTCCCGACTCCCGCATGCAGACGCTTGCGCAAGTCGTCCTCGCCGAGCGCGACGCGGTCCACCGCGATAATCGAAAAATGCGCCGGAATGCTATGGCTTTGCGAGAGGTCGAACAAGGCCGGCATCAACTTCCGCCAGGTCAGATCGCCCGCGCCGCCAAAGATGACGAATATGTTCGGCTCGAGTTGATCGTTGGTCTGCATCGACATCGCTCCGCGCCGCGGCACCGCGCGGCGAGAAAGGCCCACCTATATTAGTGGCGCCCGCCCCCTCCACCGCCTCCGCCGCGAGATCCTCCGCCGCTGGACTGTCTCTGCTGCATCTGCTGGGCCTGCTGCGTGTGGGTCTGCTGCATGTGCTGGGTCTGTTGCTGGTGCCGCTGCTCCAGTTGCTGCGTCTTCGCTTCGCTCGGCTTCTGTTTCGCCTGCTGCTGGTGTTCCTTGTCCTGCGTCTGCTGCAGTTTCTGCCGTTCCTGGTTCTGCCTCGCGTTGAGCTGATCCTGCTGCTTCTGGTATTGGCGGTCCAGCTTCGCGTTTCCCGTGTTAGGCGCAGCGGAGCGCGCGACGGCCGGCAGCTCCCTGGGATGGACCTCGGCGCCGGACGCGCCGTGGTTCGCTACTGACCTTTGCTGGGGGTCGCTGCGTGCGGCCTGCGCGTGTTGCGTCTGCGCGGCTACAGGCGCGATATGCCTGCCACTCGCCGCGGCGTCTTCTTGAGGCGTGGCGCGCGCGTCGATCCCGCCCTTACCGCCGTTGAAGCTGACGCGGCCACCGGCGGCCTCGCTTACCCTTGCGCTGTAAACGTTCCTGACGCCGGCGCCCACGCGATTATACGCCGTGTTGTAGAAGAAATGGCCGTTGTCCCAACGCCCGCC
>Ga0187867_10001596_pt1 | contig 19569 bp, 17 predicted proteins | sample June2016WEW_13_1_FD_132976 | JGI IMG/M metagenome (GOLD analysis project Ga0187867, IMG submission 132976) | Peatland microbial communities from SPRUCE experiment site at the Marcell Experimental Forest, Minnesota, USA - June2016WEW_13_10 | ecosystem: Environmental > Terrestrial > Soil >...
AACTGCGGCGCAAAAGGAACCGGCGGGACGAGCATGGTTTCCCGCTGCGGCATTCAACGTTATTGTAACGCAGCGTGGACCGCCCCCTTTCGTCGTTTCCGGCCGTTCCGTCATCGCACGTTACAATGGGGCCGATGCCCCGTAAAATCCGCCGCTCGGCGGCCTTGCTCTTGCTGGCGTGCGCAGCCCTGGCCGGCGAAGTCCGTACCCTGACCATCCTTCACTTGAACGATCTGCACGCGCACATCTCGCCCGAACACGGCCGCGGCGGCTTCGCCTACCTCGCTACGGTCATCCAGCGGGAGCGCGCCAACTGCGCCGATTGCATCCTGCTGAATGCCGGCGATCTGGTGCAGGGCAGCCCGGTCTCCACCATCTTTCACGGCGATCCCATCTATCAGCTTGCGAACCAGTTGGGATTCGATGCCGCCTGCCTGGGTAACCACGAATTCGACTACGGCTGGGCGCAGGCCGCCCACTTCTCCCAAATCGCCACGTATCCCATCGTGACGGCCAACGTGGTGAACGCCGCGGGGAAGCTGATGACGCCGCAGCCCTACGTCATTTTTCACGTGAACGGCTTGCGCGTGGCGGTGATCGGAGGAATGACTGACACGTTGAATACGCTCAGCACGGCCAAATCGTTGGGCGAGTGGCATACCCTTCCGCTGGTGGAGACGGTGCGCAAGTATGCCCTGCAACTGCGCAGCCAGTCCGATTTAGTCGTGCTGCTGGCGCACATCACCGGCGACGAGGAAAACGCCATCCTGAATTCGGTTCCGGAGATTCCGGTATCCGTGACCGGCCACATCCATTCGGGGATGTCCGAAGCCATGTCGCGTGACGGCCGGGTGTTGGTTCGGGTCAGAAGTTATGGCGAAGAGCTCGGCCGCCTGGATTTGAAGATCGACACCGATAAGAAAGCGCCGGCCTGGTGGAGTTGGAAGCGCATCCCAGTGGATGCCGCCACCGTCGCGCCCGACGCGGCCATGGCCGCCCATGTGAAATCGTGGGAGGACAAGGTTGCCGCCCAAGTCGACCGGCCGCTGGCAGTCTCCAGCCGCGCCTTCAATAAACCCGAAGTGAAGCGCCTCATCGAGCAGGCCTTGCGCGAGGAAACTCACTCCGATTTCGCCTGGATGAACCTCGGCGGCATTCGCGATACGCTGCCGTCAGGCCAGTTACTCGACCGCCATATCTGGAACATCATGCCGTTCGACAACGACGTACTCATCGGAACGTTCAAAGGCCGAGACCTGCCCAAGTTGGTAGTGGGAGGCAAGCAGATCGACCCGGACCGCGACTACACCCTGGCCGTCAGCGATTACACCGCCGCCAATCAGGGCACAGCGGAGAATCTGCGCACCACCGGCTTGCAGTTTCCCACCAACGCCGGGCGGATGCGCGATATCCTGCTGGATTGGTTCCGTAAGAAGAAGGTGATTGAAAGCGTGGAATGACCATATGCCAGTGCTGATCTCTCTGCTCCGCGGAGTAAATGTTGGCGGCCACCACAAAGTGAAGATGGACGATCTGCGCGCGCTCTACGAGTCGCTCGGATGCGCAGACGTGCAAACCTACATCAACTCGGGCAATGTCCTATTCAAAACTGCGGGACGCGACCTGGTCCGCCTGCGCAAGCGCATCGAAGACGCCATCGAAAGCGCCTATGGCTTTCGCTCCGATGTGATTCTCCGCACGCCCTCCGATCTCAGGCAGGTGATTGCCGCGAACCCCTTCGCCGCGCGTCCCGGCATGGAGCCCAACAGGCTGGCCATCCACTTTCTCTCCGCCGGTCCCAGCGCCGCGGCGTGCGAACAAGTTCGCGCCAGCCACATCGCTCCGGAGGAACTGCACGTCGCCAGCCGCGAGCTGTACATCTATTACACCAACGGCATGGCGCGTCCCAAGATATCGCTGGCCCGGGTGGAGAAGACACTCAAGACGTCCGGCACCAGCCGCAATTGGAACACGGTGCGCAAGCTGCTGGAAATGGCCGAGAAACTGGCGTAGTGAATCCGTTTGGAAATTGGAGGGCGGGCAATTCTGCCCGCAGCCGGCTTTCAGCCGGCTCTAGCCGCCGATGCTACTCAAATTGACCCACTAGCGAAAATGAATGACGCCTTTTGCCTCAAAAATGGCCCACCAATCCCGCCAGCGGGACCAGATGATTCCGGCCGGGCACGCCACTCAGTCCCTCTCCGGTTACAAAGTCCCGCACCTCGGCGTCGCGCGGCGCTGATCAACCTGAACGCCGTCGCCGAGATCGTTCCCCTGCCCGGCGGCGCCGGTGAACGGCGCCCGCTTGGAAGTCAGCCGCCGCCGATACCGGGATTTGATGCAAGCACTTCAGGCCGCGTGAACGCGCTGCGAGCTGCGTGTTTCCGAGGCAGCTACGGAGTGGGGAGGAACCATTGCTTGCTTGAAGGAGCGCAGCCCGCAACAAGCGTCCACATTGGGTAGTGAAACGAAGTGGCGCAACGTTTCATACTTGCGCAGTTTTTTCCTCAAGTCCCGCCCCCACCGGCCTCTAGGGCCGGCAAGCGCCGAAGTCCTTGGTTACCCTATGTGCTTCAAAAGTAACCACCTTGCCGGTGGCCTTCCGCTTGCCCTCCAAAGTCACTCGGTCACCCGCCTTGACGCCCGCCGTGCTGCCGGACAACGCGTAACTCCGGTTGTCCTTCTCGTCTGTCACACTCATACCGTTTGCTCCCGAGCTGATGCAGCCGGTGATTTTCTGCGACTTATGGCGCGTGGCCAGAACGGCTACGATCACCACCACCGCCACAGCCGCCACCGCAATTCCAATCAAGACCTCCTTTCCGGCCTTGTCAAAAGCGGGCGCCGGGTTCGCCGCCAGCCGGGGTCTATCCGCCCAAGTGGGCGCGGCCAGCGCCACACTAAGAACCCCAATCGGAACGGCACGCCAGATGGATTTCCGAGTCATACTTTGCCGGCCTCCTTAGCCGGAAGCTGCATTTGAATTTAGTGTCCTGACACGCCACGTTGAAATCACGGTGCGAACGTCGCGGCGAGGCCTATGTGATCGGAACCATCCGGCGGCGAAAACCAGACCGGCGCAGGCGATAGCACCTGGTCCACCGTGAGCGCGGTGATGCCCCCGAGCGTAAAGAACAGGTCGATCCGCTCGACGGGAGTCTGCGGCGGAAATGCGATCGGAATCAGGTCGTCCTCATAGAGCGGCCAGGTGTCCCCAGGGTCGCCGGGGTGGAGCAGCTTCCACGCTTCCGTGTAGCCGGCGGCCTGGATCATGTCGGCGGTCGGCGTAAAGTCGGGGGCGCTGGGATTATCGTTCGCGTCGGAGTTGAAATCGCCGCACAGAAGGACCGGCAGCGTGGCGCCGCTCAGGTCCTGGATCAGCTCCTGCGCTTGGGCTACCTGCACCGCCACGGCCGGCGGATAACCCGTAACCGAGCTCTCCAGGTGAACCATCGCCAGCAGGAACTGTTGGTTCCCCACGTGTACTGTCGCCGAAATCCAGCCCGACGGAACCTGTAATCCACCGATATTCAAGACATCGGTAAAGATGTGCGACTGCACATCGGACAAATAAAATTCAGGCCGGCGAAGGTCGCCGCGGATCAACAAAACGTTCCGCTCTGTGAGGCGGAGCGCGCCAATCTTGTCGCCCGCCAGCGTGATGTCGATCGCCGTGTTGATACCGCCGACCACATACGGGACTCCGAGCTTAGCCAGATCCGAGACATAATAATCGAGTTGGTCGTAGATGGGTGTAAAGGCGTGCCCGGTATCGGGCCCGGTCCGCCAGAGCGCCACCTCCTGTAGCGCCACGATATCCGGCTTCTGTGCGGCGATCTGCGCCGTAACCAACCCCGCGCGCTTTTCGAGGTGGCTGGCCTGCAGCTCGGCAAACGTCAGATCCACCGCGCCGGGCAGCGGAAATGCGCCGAACAGCGCCTCCACAATGTAGCCCTCGCCCGTCCCTTCGTCGATGTTTTGAGTCATGACCTTGACCTGCGCCGATGCGGTCCCCATCGCGGCTACCGCGCACGCCAGCGCTAACGTTCGCGTTACTTTCGTTCGGATCATTGTTGTTCTCCTTATTGGCATTTACCCAGCCTCGCTGACAATTCTGCGGCCCAGCGAGGCTGCACACAATCGACCAGTGGTAGATTGCGAGTGTATTTCGGATGGATCGATAAGCGATTGGAGGAAATGAACTTAGCCCCCTCGCGCCGCACTCGTGGCATTGAACGTCCGCCGCCGGGGTGGTAGACTCTATCGAAGGCTGACGCGAATCCATGGCAATCCCGGCCCCCACCCGTGCGCGGTTCGGGGCCTTTGAGCTCGACCTCAAGGCCGGAGAGCTGCACAAGGGCGAGCGCAGGATCATGCTCCAGGAGCAACCCTTCCAGGTCCTGCGGATGCTGGTGGAGCTCCGCGGCGAACTGGCCACTCGCGAGGAGATCAGCCACAAGCTCTGGCCGAACGACACGGCCGTGGAGTTCGACCAGGCCATCAACACCGCCATCCGCAAGCTGCGTGAAGCCCTCGGCGATCCGGCCGGCAAGCCCAAGTACATTGAAACCGTAGCGCGCCGCGGCTATCGTTTAATTGCGCCGGTCGAGTGGGTAGCCGCAGCCGCCGTCCAAGCCGAAAGCCCCATGCCGGTTACCGCCATGGCGGCCACCGCCTCCCAGTCGGTCCTGTCCGGCAAAATAATCTCCCATTACCGGGTACTGGAAGTGTTGGGCGGCGGTGGTATGGGAGTGGTCTACAAAGCCGAAGACGTCAAACTAGGCCGTCGCGTGGCCGTGAAGTTCCTGCCGGAAGAGATGGTCGGCGACCCGCTGACGCTGGAACGCTTCGAGCGGGAAGCGCGCGCCGCATCGGCCCTGGAGCATCCTAACATCTGCCCCATTTACGAATTCGGCGAGCAGGACGGCCAGCCGTTCATTGTGATGCCTCTGCTGGAAGGGCAAACCCTGCGCGAACGCATCGCTGTTGGCCAAGCCCTGCCCTTGGATCAAACCCTCGGTCTGGCCATGCAGATTGCCGACGGTCTGGACGCAGCCCACCAAAAGGCCATCATCCATCGCGACATTAAGCCGGCCAACATCTTCATCACGAATCGCGGGGAAGCCAAAATCCTGGACTTTGGCTTGGCGAAGGTGGGGCGGGTGGTTTCGCCGGTGGGGCAGGCGGCTGCGCCTGCCAATACCCAGCTCACGCGCACCGGCGCGGCCCTCGGCACGGCCCCCTACATGTCGCCCGAACAGGTCCGGGGCGAGGAATTGGATGTCCGCACGGACCTGTTCTCCTTCGGATCGGTGCTCTACGAGATGGCTACCGGGCAGCAGGCCTTCAGCGGGGATACGGCGGCGCTGGCGCGCGACGCCATCCTGCACCGGACCCCGGTCCCGGCCCGGCAGTTCAATCCGGAACTGCCGCCCGCGTTGGAAGAAGTCATTAGTAAAGCCCTCGAGAAGGACCGCCAAGCGCGCTACCCGCGAGCGGCTGACATGCGCGCCGACCTGGAGCGGTTGCAGCGCGCTCTGGATTCGACCAAGCCGCACCCCGTCATCGCGGCCCCGGGCATTTCTGCTGTGCTTCTGCCGCGCAGATTCCGCTGGCTTTACGCGGCTGGCGCCATCGCCACCGCGGCGGTTGCCCTCTTGTTCTGGCTAACGAGGCCGCTGCCACCCCCGCGGATAACGGGTACCTTCCGGGTCACCAACGACGGCCTGCGAAAATACGGGCCACTGCTCACGGACGGCTCGCGGCTGTTCTTCAATTCCGACGCCGCCGCCACCGAAGCCTATCAAGTATCGGTGAAAGGAGGTGAGTCGGTCGCTCTGCCCGTGCCATTGAAGGATGCCGCCACTGTGGATATTTCTCCGGACCGCTCTGAGTTGTTGCTATGCCGGCATCCGACTTATTTCGCGCCTTGTGACCTTTGGGTGGCGCCGCTGCTGGGCAACCCCGCGCGGCGGTTGGGCGAACTGGCCGCCCAGTATGGTGCGGCCGCCTGGTCCCCGGATGGCCGCCAGGTGGTCTATGCCAGGCATGGAGAGCTGCACCTCGCGCGCAGCGACGGGACGGAAATTCGCAAGCTGGCAAAGCTGGCTGGTGTTCCTTATCTGGTGCGCTGGTCCCCCGACGGGAGCCGGGTGCGCTTCTCTCTAGTCGCGGGCGTTAAGGCGTCCCTTTGGGAAGCCCGGATCGATGGAGACCACGCGTATCCTCTCCTGCCCGGCTGGAATCCATCGCTGTCTGTGTGCTGCGGTAACTGGACACCAGATGGCAAGTACTTCGTTTTCCAGACGAGCGAGAAAGTAGCCCCCGTGGAATGGAAAGCAGCCTGGGGAAACGTCAACCTCTGGGCGATCCGCGAGAAATTGGGATTGTTCGAGCACGCTGCGCGCGGGCCGTTCCAATTGACCAACGGCCCGCTGGCCATGTTTTTTCCGGTTTCGAGCGCCGACGGCAAGCGCTTGTTTGCCGACGGTTACCAACCCCGCGACGAATTCCTCCGTTATGATCTGACAACCGGCCAGCTTGCTCCCGAATTCGCTGGAATATCGGGAAGAGAACTCGATTTCTCCAAGGATGGGAAATGGGTGGTCTACGTTTCCGAGCCGGATTTGTCGCTTTGGCGCAGCGCGGCCGATGGTAGCCAGCGCCTGCAACTGACTCTACCCCCCATTCAGACCGCCATTCCTCACTGGTCTCCGGATGGGACGCAGATTGCATTTCTCGGAAAGAGTGAGACGAATTCTGTGCGGATCTACTTGGTGTCCATGGAAGGCGGCGCGCTCCAGCAGGTAACCAACGGAGAGAGTGGGAAGGAGGGCGACTTCGAAGCGTCCTGGTCGCCGGACGGAGCGTCGCTGGCTTTCGGCGGTTACTCGCTGGAGACGACCGTTGCGCCGATTCACCTGGTGGATCTGAAAACGCGCCATGTCTCGGTCCTGCCTGGTTCGGAGGGCATGCGGTCTCCCCACTGGTCGCCCGATGGGCGCTTCATCGCGGGCGTCTCCACGTCTGCTCCGAAGATCGTGCTCTACGATTTTCAGACTCGGCGGCAATCCGAGCTGTCGCGCGTAGTCAGCGGTTATCCCGGCTGGTCCGCGGACGGTGAGTCCCTGTTCTACAGGACTTTTGGTAACGATCCTTCCTGGTGGAAAGTGCGCCTGCGTGACCGCAAAGCCGAGCGCGTCGCAATCCCCAAGAACCTGCGGGTGGCCGACTGGTTCGCGCCGGCCCCCAATAACTCCCTCATCACCGCACGCAGCATCGGCACCGACGAAATTTATGCCCTCGATTGGGAGGCGCCCTGAGCGCGGCTTGCGGCATTTGTGCGATCACAAGCCGGCGTCCGCCGGCACTTATCAATCAACGGTTGCCAGCAATTCTGTGTTATCAATGAGATGGGCTTTGTTCGGACGATTCTAGCCCGCCCCCGCAATGCACAATCCTGCACAAAAATGCCCACTCTGATTTATACTTGTACCAGCACCGGAGGCGCTTGGAAAATGCAACCACTACAACCCGAACAAGCCACGTTTCTTCTGCAAATGACTTTGCCGTCCCTGAAGAACGAGCATCGCATCACCCGCAAGATTATTGAAGCAGTGCCCACGGACCAGGGCGATTACCGTCCGGACGCGGCCTCCATGAGCGCGCTGGGTCTGGCCTGGCACATCGCGCAAGCGGAGAACTTCTTCCTGGACGCGGTCGCCGCGGGTGAGTTCACCTTTGGGCGCGACACCCGGCCGGATTCGATCCGCAACGCCGCGGATGTGGCCGCCTGGTATGGCGAAGTGTTCCAAGCTAATTTCGACCGCCTGACAAAGTTGTCCGGCGAGCAGCTTGTGAAGGTCGTCGATTTTCGCGGCATGTTTCAATTCCCGGCGGTCTCATATCTGCAGTTTGCCCTGAACCACTCGATTCATCATCGCGGGCAGTTATCGGTTTATCTGCGGCCCATGGGCGCGAAGGTGCCGTCGATCTACGGCGAGAGCTACGATGACGCGCAGGCCCGCAAAGCCGCTGCCGCCCAGGCGGCGAGCTAACGAACTTAGACCGTTAACCTCTCTTTCATACCACCGCTCAAGCGCTTTCTGACGCCGGTTGAGCCTGCCATTCAGATGTTCCTGATGGTCGACCGGCTGGGCGGCATGGCGCAATCGGCCTGCCGCGACACAGAACGCCATGGCCGCCAAGACGCGTTCGAGCGCCTGCTCGCCTTGCTGGATGTGACTTATCGCGCGATGCCCGAGGACATGGCGCGCATTCCGGCCACCGGCCCCGTGGTGGTCACCGCCAATCATCCCTTCGGATTTCTGGAAGCCGCCATCCTGGCCGCCGCGCTACGCCGCGTCCGAGCGGATTTTCAAGATTTTGGCCAACTCCCTGCTGGCGTCCGTGCCCGAGTTGCGCGCAGGGTTCATCTTCGTCAATCCGATGGCGGCGGCGAGTCCATCCGCGAGAACCGCCGGCCCATGCGGGAGTGCCTCGAGTGGCTGGGGCGTGGCGGCATGCTGGCTTTGTTCCCCGCCGTCGACGTGGCGCGCTTGAACTGGAAGGACGGCGGCATTGTGGATCCGCCGTGGAATCCATCGGTGGCGCATCTCATACGCATTGCGAATGCCCCGCGCTGCCGGTCTATTCAGGGGATCCAATGGCTTGGGATTCCAACTGATCGGCGCGTTGCACCCGCGCCTGCGGACCGCGGATCTCCCGCGCCAGACCCTGAACAAGCGCGGGCAGAATATCGAAGTGCGCGTTGGCCGGCCGGTGGCCGCCAAGGCCGTGAAATCGTTTGCCAGCGAGCGGGAAGCCACCGAATATCTCCGCTTCCGCACATTCCTGTTAGCGGGCCGCGGCGACGCGCCGCCGGTCCCCAAGAAGCGGCTGAGGCCCTTGGCGCCCGCAACGCTTGCCGAGCTGATCGCCGCGGAGACGGGCTGCCTGGCGCCGGTTTGCGAGAACGAAGACTTCGCGGTCTACCTGGCGAGGGCGGATGAGATTCCCAACACCCTGCGCGAGATCGGCCGCTTGCGCGAGTTGACGTTTCGCGGCGCGGGCGAAGAGAGGCACTCGACCTGGACCGCTTCGATCCGCACTATCTGCACTTGTTCCTGTGGAGCAAGGCGGCGCACGAGGTGGCCGGCGCTTACCGGCTGGGCCCCACCGCGGAGCTGCTGCTGTTGTGGAAGGGCATTACGCGCTATGTCGCGGCGCACCCGGAATGCGCGCCTGGTCAAGCCGCGGCACCCGTATCGCCAGGGCCATCTGGCAAAGCCCGGGCCACACTGGCACGCACAGGCCGTCAGCCGTTTTTCGCGGGACGTGGAGGAACTCTCCGCGCCCATCGCCGGCCTGGAACGGGATGGCAAGGGTGTGCCCATCCTGATCAAGCAGTACATGAAGGCCGGCGGGCGGGTGCTCGGATTCAATATCGACCCGGGCTTTTCCAACGTGCTGGATGTGCTGATGATGGCGGACCTGCGCTGCGCCGCGCAGCCCATATTGGAACGCTATATGGGCAGGGAAGCCGCCGCGGCGTTTCTCGCACGATAATTTCACTGGGCCGTAATCGTTCCGCAACAGACCGGGCCTTACGCTTAAATAAGAAACATTTCCGTGTCGAAATGTTTGAAACGCCCGGAGGAGGCCCCGTGAAGAAAACCTCGCTGCACTTTCTGTGGAAAGACCGTAATGCGGCGCATGGCTACCCGGCCGCTGTTTCGCTGCACGGCCACACGCTGCACTCGTGGGAAAACCTGCGCTTCCTGCACGCCTTCAAACTCCCTTTACCGTTGATTCCCGCCGTGCTGCGCGTCGCGGGCTGGCAGCACCGGCGCGCCACGGGACGTGATCTGGCGCTGGGGCGCGTGTTGTGGACTCCGCCGCTGGCGCCCGATGAGGCCTATCGCCTGGAGGCCCGCCAAATCGCGAACCTGGGCCTGCAGCCCATCGTGTCGCTCACCGATCACGACGATATCGAAAGCGGCTTAGCTTTGCGGCGGACACCCGTCGCGCCCGCCGCGCCCGTTTCCTTCGAGTGGACCATCCCCTTCGGTCCCACCTTCTTTCACCTGGGCGTACACAATCTGCCCACCGTGCAAGCCCGCGCGATGTTTGCGGACCTGCACGATTACACGGCGCGCCCGGAGCCCACGCGGCTCGCGGAGTTGCTGGAAATGCTGCATGCGCGCGAGGACCTGCTGGTGGTGTTGAACCATCCGCTTTGGGACGAGGCCGATATCGGCATGTCCGCGCATCGCCGCGCGCTGGATGCCCTGCTTTCCGGCTATGGCCGATGGATTCACGCCATCGAGCTGAACGGCCTGCGATCCTGGGACGAGAACAGCGCGGCGCTGGACCTGGCGCGCGCCTGGCAACTGCCGGCCATCTCCGGCGGCGACCGGCACGGCCTGGAGCCGAACGCCAACCTGAATCTGACGCATGCCGCCAGTTTTGCGGAGTTTGTAACGGAGATCCGGCGGGAGCGGTCGAGCACGCTGCTGTTCATGCCGCAGTATCGGGAAACGCTGGGGATGCGCTGGTTTGAAACCGTGAAGGACATCGTGCGCTGCCATCCCGAGGCGCAACGGCCGCGCTGGGTGGATCGCTTTTTCTACGAGTGCGAAGACGGTATCACGCGCGCCATCGCGGAACTCTGGCCGAACGAAGGACCCGCGTTGCTGCGCTCGGTGTTTGCGATGCTGCGCCTGTCGGAATCGCAGAGCCTGCGCGCCGCGCTGCGTTGGACGGTTCCCGACCCCGCCGAACTGCTGCCCTGAAGGGCAACCCGGACTAGTCCGCGAGCGCGTACCCTATCAGTACCCCCATTACTAGTTCCAGGTGAGTTTCTGCCGGATAATTAGGCTTTCCAGGAGACGCACTTGGTGAAAGACACGATCCACGGCGACCGTCGTTTACAACGGCGCTACCCTCTTGAATTGGATTTGGAATTCAGAGTCATCCATGACGATAAAGTTGTTTCCACGGGCGCCGGCAGGACCGGAAACATCAGCAGCGGCGGCGTTCTGTTTTATGCCGAGAACGTGACAGCCGGACCCCACGTGGAGCTCTCTGTGCGCTGGCCCGCGGTTCTGGGGAACTCGCCGTTTCTGGAGTTGCGCATTTACGGCCGTCTGGTCCGCCACGACTCGCAAGGCGTTGCCATACGCATGAACAAGTATCACTTCGAGAAGCTGTGCGACGCGCGCGGAGCCTTCGAAGAACTCTTCACTAACGCCGTGATTCAATAGGCCGGCCGCTTGACAATCGCCAGTGTTGCAGGACAATGACACTGAGCGGCCTAAATGCCCATTCGACCCGAATACCGGAAGTATTATGGCGCGCGCTGGCGCAAGTTCCGGGTGACCATGCTGGAAGCGGCCGGCAATGTGTGCCAGGTCTGCCAACAGCCGCACCGGTTGCTCAACGTGGTACACCTTTCCAACGACCCGGCCGACCGCACACGGCTGACGGTGCTGTGCCCCCGGTGCCATAGCAAGCTCAACTCCGCGCATAGTATCGCCATGGCCCGGCGTACGCGCGCGCGCCAGCGCGGGCAACTTTGGCTGACCGACGAGTTGGAAGTCGCGCCGGTGCCGGTGCGGTTGTGGCCCATGCGCCTGCGCCAGATGGATCTTTTCTGAGCATGAACGCGTGGGCCTCCCTATGGTTGGCTTCCTGGTTTTTCTGCTCCGGGAACGCATTTGGGCAGCCGGCCGATAAGGAGCCTGTTGCGATCGTCGAGGTCGGCGGAGCCGCCGGCTGGGGCCTCAAAAACGGCGGATCGAGCTTCGGCCCCACCGTCGCGGTTGAAGTTACGCCCATCGAGAAATGGCTGGAGCTTGAGGCCGGCGTTACGCCGAGTTTCGGCCGGCGCTCGACGGAATGGGACGCCGACTTTATTTTCAAGAAGCCTTGGACCCTCTCCGAAAAGGTGGAGTTCATGGCGGGCCTAGGTCCGGAGTGGGTGCATACGAGGGAATACGGCACGGCCACAAGTTCAGTGGCCGGCGAAGCCGTGCTGGATTTTATGTTCTGGCCCGGCGCGAAGCATAAGTTCGGCTGGTACCTGGAACCGGGCTACGAATACAACTTTGGCCGGGGGCATGCGCAATCGGTTGGAATCAGCGGGGGCTTATTGATCGCGATTCCGTGAGGGTGCAGCCGTCTCTCACGACCTGCCGAAGTCGATGAAGCCGCGCTGCGGGTCGGTGCTTAGCAGCGTTACGCGGATCTGGTCGCCCACATCCAGCCCGTGCTCGCCGCGCATCAAGCGGCCTTCCACCGGAGGCGACAAAGATCGTACGAACACGCCTTTCGGCGTGACCCCGGTGACCACCGCGGGAAAGACTTCGCCAATACGATCGTGCAGCGCCACTGCCGCAATGCGTTTCGACATGGCGCGCTCCACCTTGCGTTCGGCGTCTTCCCGCTCGGTGCAGTTGCGCGCCACGCCTGCCAATTCGGCGTCTCCATAGGGCGAAGGCTGCTTGGCGAGCACCGCTTTCACCAGCCGCTGCGACACCAGGTCGGCGAAGCGGCGGTTGGGGGCGGTGGAGTGCGTGTAGTCGTGGACGGCCAGCGCGAAGTGCCCGACGGCGGCCTCGCCGGGACGCTCCAGCACATACTCGCCGGGCCCCATCAGCTTCACTACGGCCAAAGACAGGTCCGCGTAATGCACTGGGTCTTCCGCGCGCCGCTTCATCAGGTATTGGTTCAGCGCGCCGGAGTCCGGATCGCCGGGCAGGGTGTCGCCGGTACGCGCCGCCAGCTCCACGATGCGGTCCCAGCGCTCCGGCGTCCGGACCACGCGGCGAATGGAGGAGATGCGGTTGTCGCGCAACATGCGCGCGATGACGCCGTTGGCCGCCACCATGAAATCCTCGATCAACTGCGAGGCCCGGTTCCGAGACCGCTCCTGGATGCCGGTTACGCGGCCGTCGGACATCACCGCCTCGCTCTCGTTGCGGTCCAGATCCAGCGCGCCCAGGCGGTGCCGTTGCGCGCGCAGCTTCTGGGCGGCTTCGTCCTGCAAACGGAGCTGCGCCTGCAGGTCCGGCGAAGCGGCTAGCTTCGCGGGCGCGCCAGCCTGTCCCTCCAGCCACAGCCCCACGGAGCTGTAGGCCAACTGCGCGGCATTGCGCGTAATCGCGCGGTAGGCAGTGCCATCCTGGACCGAACCGTCCGCGGCCACGGTCAGCTCCACCACCACGGAGAGCCGGTCGGCATGCTCGTTCAGCGACGTGAGATCCGTGGACAGATCGTCCGGAAGCATGGGGAAGTTCTTCACGCCGGTGTACACCGTGGTGCAGTTGGCGGCGGCGTGCGTATCGATCGGCGATCCCTTCGGTACGTCGCTGTCCACGTCGGCGATGCCGATGCGTATGCGGATCGAGCCGTCCGCCAGGCGCTCGGCCACCTCGATCTGATCCAGGTCGCGCGAAGTGTCGTTATCGATGGACGACCAGGGCAAGTTGCGCAGGTCGCGCACCGTGCCATCGGGGGCCGGCTGCGCCGGGTGCGCGCGCAGGGCCGCGACCTGGCGCTGCACTTCAGGCGAAAAGTCCGGAGTAAAACCTTCCGCGATCATCTCCTGCCGCGCGAGCGCGGCGAGGTCGTAGTGGTTGCCGTTGGGATTTTGCATGGAGCGGATCACACCTCGTGGCGCCGCGTGCGGGAGAGCAACTGCCGCGCGCGGTCGAGCGCTTTCTGTTCGGCCTCTTCGCGCGTGGCGCCGGTGGTGCGCGCCAGCGCAGCGCCCGGAGAAACGTTATCGGCCTTGCAATGATAGACGCCGCCGAGCTTGTACGAGGTGAGCTTCACCTGCCAGGGTTCCACGTCCACTTGGCGCTCGCTATGTTCTTCCGCATGCATACCCACTTATCTTACCTTGCCTGCGAGGCTACCCCACAAGGCATCCCGCGCCACGTTATACGATGGCTGCATGCCCATCGTACACGTAAATATCCATGTGAAGCCGGAGTCCGTGGAAGCCTTCCGGCAGGCCACCATCGCCAACGCACGCGAGAGCGTGAAGGAGCCGGGCATCGCGCGCTTCGAATTGCTGCAACAGCAGGACGACCCCGCGCGCTTCCTTCTGATTGAAGTGTACCGGACCGCCCAGGCGCCTGCGCAGCACCGGGAAACCGCGCACTACCTAACCTGGCGGGATACCGTCGCGGACATGATGGCCGAGCCGCGCATCAGGGTCGAATACGTCGACGTTTTTCCGGTCGGCGGGGGCCGGTAGGACGGCATGCGCTTCGAATTCGCGACGGCGGCGCGGATCGTCTTCGGTCCTGGAACGGTGCGGGAGGTTCCCGCCGCGGCAGCCGGCATGGGGCGGCGGGCGCTGCTGGTCACGCGCCGCTCCGCGGATTTGAAGCGTGCGGGAATTGCGGGCGTACCGTTCCCGATACACGGTGAACCGACGGTGGAGATCGTCCGGCAGGGCACGCAGTTGGCGCGGGAACATGACTGCGATCTGGTGATCGCGATGGGCGGCGGCAGCGCCCTCGACGCAGGCAAAGCCATCGCCGCGATGTTGGGCAACGGCGGCGATCCGCTGGACTACCTGGAAATCGTAGGCCGAGCCATGCCGCTAACCCGCCCGTCCGCGCCATTCATCGCCATCCCCACGACCGCGGGTACCGGCGCGGAGGTCACTCGCAACGCGGTGTTGGCATCGCCCGAGCACCGCGTCAAGGCCAGTCTGCGCAGCCCGCACATGCTGCCAAAGCTTGCGGTCGTGGATCCTGAGCTCACGCTGGATCTGCCTGCCGCGCTGACTGCCAGCACGGGGCTCGACGCGCTGACGCAGCTTATCGAACCGTATGTCTCGGTTCGCGCCAACGCCATGACGGACCTCTACTGCGTGGAGGGCATGCGGTTGGCGGCGGCCGCGCTGAGGCGGGCATGGCGCGACGGCCACGATCTGGCGGCCCGTACCGATATGGCTTTCGCCAGCCTGTTGGGAGGTCTGGCGCTGGCCAATGCAGGGCTGGGTGCGGTGCACGGATTCGCGGCGCCGCTGGGCGGGATATTCGATGCCCCGCACGGCGCCCTTTGCGCGGCGCTGCTGCCGCATGCCATGCGGGTCAACATCGCGGCGCTCGGCGGATCGGAACGCCTGGCCCGCTATGCCGGGGCCGCGCGGATACTGACGGGCCGTCCGGACGCCACGCCAGAAGATGGGGCCGACTGGGTCGAGTGCTTGTGCCGCGATTTGGAAATCCGGCCGCTCCGCGCTTACGGAGTGAGCCACGCGGACGTGCCCGCGCTGGCCGATGCGGCCGCCCGCGCCAGCAGCATGCAGGCCAATCCCATGGTGCTCACGCGCGGCCAGTTGGAGGAGTTGCTCGCCAGTGCCATCTGACCCGCCGCCGCTGATCGAATTGGAGCGTGTCTGGGCGATGCGCGGCGGCAAGATCGTACTGCGGGACGTCAGCCTGCGTATCGGCGCGGGCGAACACGTCGCCATTCTGGGCCCCAATGGCTGCGGCAAATCCACGTTGATCAAGACCATCGCGCGCGAATGTTATCCGCTGGCGCGCGAGGGCTCGCCCATGGCGTTGTTCGGAAAGGAGCGCTGGAATATATTCGATCTGCGCCCGCTGCTGGGGGTGGTATCCAACGACTGGATGGCGCTTTGTACGCGCGAAATCACCGGGCGGGATGCGGTGGTGTCGGGCTTCTTCGGCAGCGTCGGCGTGCAACCTTACCATCGCATCACGCCCGAAATAGAGCGCAAAGCAGCCGCGATCCTGGCACTGCTGGAAATCCCGCACCTGGCGGAGCGCACGGTGACGGAGATGTCGTCGGGGGAAGCGCGGCGGGTGTTGCTGGCGCGGGCGCTGGTACACGATCCCCGCGCGCTAGTGCTGGACGAGCCCAGCAACAGCCTGGATGTCTTCGCGCAACACGAATTGCGCGAGATCATGCGCAAGCTGGCGCGCGCGGGTATCGGGATCATTCTGGTGACACACCACCTGGCCGATGTGATTCCCGAAATCGACCGCGTGATTCTGATGCGGGAGGGGTGTATTGTGGCGGACGGAAGCAAGCAGGATGTGCTTACGGCCGCGGCGCTGGGGGATTTATTTGGCCTGCCGGTGGATCTGGCCCAGCGGAATGGATACTACCACCTCTGGTGAGCTCGCTCAACGAGCCGCCCGGAAAGAAAGGCATAAACTGGAGGGCGGCCAATCTTGGCCGCAGCCGGCTCTGGCCGCCTAAAAGGCGGCTGCAGGCAGAATTGCCCGCCCTCCAATTTTGGCCTCCCTCCACAAAAAAGCCGGGCGGTGGTTAGCCGCCCGGCTGCTAAGGTTGCCTATCTTCGCCCCGTTATCTCACGAACACATGGATCACGGAGGATACCGGCCCGCCTGGGCCATAAGCGGTCAACGTGTAATCCGAGTTGGTGGTCGGATTCACGGTGACGCTGCCGTTGACCGGCTGAGATCCGCCGGGCGCGCCCGTGCCGGTAACGGTTACAGAGGTGGCGTTCTGGGTCGTCCATGACAGGACTACGGGCGCCCCGGAAGCTGGCGAGTAAGCCGGGTTAGCGGAGAACGTGAGGATCTGAACGGCTCCTACGCTCACCGTGACGACGGCTTGGGTTGGTCCAACGGCGTTAGTAGCCGTCAGCACGTAAGTAGTAGTGGCGGCCGGCGTGACGGTCACGCAATTAGCGGCGCCAGTGACGGTACCAGGTTGAGGCTGGATGGTGATGGTCGTAGCATTGGATACGTTCCAACACAGCGACGATTGGCCTCCTGTAGCGACGACCGTGGGCGAAGCCGTAAAGCTAAGCACGGTCGGAACCGCTCCGCCACCCACGGTAACAGTGACGGCGGCAGTGACTGAAGTGACTCCATCGGCGCCGGTGGCCGTGAGAGTGTAAGTAGTGGTGGCGGACGGCGAGACGCTCCTGCTGCCGTTGGCCGGTACGGTGCCTACCCCGTTGTTAATCGTGACGGTGCTGGCGCCCGTAGTCGTCCAGGACAGCAGAGAGGACTGGCCTTGGTTGATGCGAGCCGGTGAAGCGCCGAACCGGACGATGGCCGGCTTGGACGCGCCGACGGTCACGGTAACGCTGGCGGTGATCGTCTGGCCGCCTGAGCCCGTTGCGGTCAAGTTATAAGTGGTGGTCGTGGTGGGCGACACCGTGGCGGTGCCTGCCGCATTGAGACCCGAGCCGACACCCGAGATGGTGACCGAGGTGGCGCTGGTCACGTTCCACGCGAGAGTGGACGACTGACCCGAGGCGATCTGGCTGGGCGTCGCCGAGAAGCGCACCACCTGCAGAGCTCTCTGCGTGGTCACGCTGGTATTGGCGCTGGCGGTCAGGCCGCTCACCTGGTCGGTAACGGTCAAAGTGAAGCCATAGCTGGTGGATCCCACGGCCGTGAAGGTAGCGGTGGCTTGATTGGCGTTTGTTATAGCCACGGCGGGTCCGTTGACCTGGACCCACGAGTAACTGAGAGCGTCGTGATCCGGGCTATAAGAGCCCGTGCCGTTCAGGGTGATGGTGCCCGGCGGCACGCCGATCTGGGCCGGGCCTGCGTTCGCCACCGGCGCGCTGTGACCCACCTGCTTAGTCAGGAGTTCATAACGGATACGCGGGACGTCCATCGGCACCGGATGCGTGAAAGTGGTGTACTCCTTCGGCCGCATGAAATTGCCGAATTCCAATCCCACGGTCAACTCGCCGGTATTCTTCTGAGTGATTAACGTGGGATTCAGGCCGGCGCGCACGGTGAAGGCCAGTTCCTTGGCGATAGGCTGCACCAGCTTGATTTCGCCGCCCGGCTTCCCGCACGATTGGCCCGGGGTGCCGCAAGAACCGCGGCTGTGGATATAGCCAAGATTGCCCTGAATCCAGGCGTCGCCCCAGACACCTACCTGGGTGCTTAAGCCGAACTGGTCCATGGGGCGGGCATAAGTCTCGGTGAAGGAACTCGGACCCAGAGGGGTCAGCAGCAGAGCGCCGGTACTCTTGAAGCCTTCCGTGCCAAAGAAACCAATGCGGCCCCGGCTGAACAGGTAATCGAGCAGGAAATCTGCCTGTCCCATGCTGCCGCCGCTGGTATCGCCCTCCAGCCGGATGTATTTGAAGCTGCTGAACAATCCGGCTTGCAGGTGATCCCAGCGGTTCACCAAGCCGATATCGAATTGGCCTTCCTGGTCGCCGGGTAGACGGATGTATTCGCCCTGCGCCTGCACGGCGTGCGTGCCATCGCCGCCGAACGGCGAGAAGAATTGGCCGCTGCCGTGAACAGTCACATCGCCCGACGGCCGGTTACCCATCGTGGGACCAATATCGAGACCCAATAGCGAGAATTTCTTGTTGCGAGTCTGCGCCTCGTTCAAAGCGTCTGTGCCCGCCTTCTCGGCGATCACAGTCGTCTCGTCCTTGGACAGCGGCTTTGGCAAACCGTTGACCTTGTCTTCGAGCGCTTTTTCCTGGCCTTGCAACTCGGCCACCTGGCCCTTCAGCCGGTCGTTCTCGCCCTTGAGATCGCGCAACGCCGCCAGAATGTCATCCAGCTTGTCGAGGCGCTTCAGAATGTTATTGCAGCACTCTTCCTGTTTCTTGAGAAGGTCCGCGAGTGTAGGCATGACTTCCGTACATCCGCCGGCGGCCACGATCTTGCCTTGGCCGTCGGTGACAGTCATCACCACGCGGCGGTTCATGAAGCGCCCTTCCTTGGTTTTGTTGTCCACCTCAGGATCCTTCTTGCCGTCGCCGGACGTGGTCACCTGGTCGGCACCGGCGCCGTACTTCACCAGGAAATCGCGAACGGTCTCGGCGCGACGCATCGCCAGGCGGTCGTTATAGCGCGCGGATCCGACGTAGTCGGTGTTTCCGACCAGCTTCACGTGGTAATCGCGGTGCTGGCTCAAGATTTCCGCCAGCCGCAGCAGGCTGGGATATCCGTCCGAGAGGATGGAAGAGTTGAACTCGAAGTTGATCTCTTCCCATTGATCCTTGGTCTGGTTTGTGTTTAAGCCCTGGGCGAATAGGCACGTAGAAAACACTCCGATTGCGCCTATTGCCGCCAGTTGTTTCATCATGGGGCACCTCCTCAATTTTCAGCGTGTACGCGAGACTTTGCGAATGCAAACAACCAACTACAAGTAATTAGGATACAACGGTAGCATTCACATATCTACAACATTTTGCAAAGCTTAGTCAATTCAGTGGGTGTTCCCTCACAGAAGAGTGGGATAATGGGAGGTGTAGCCTGCCGGATGGGCAGCCGCCCGGCAACGGGAGGAAAGTCCGGTCTCCACAGGGCAGCGTGCCGGCTAACGGCCGGGAAGGGTTCTGGCGACGGAATCCTTACGGAAAGTGCAACAGAGAAGATACCGCCCAGGCCGGGCGCGCAAGCGCTTGGTTTTCGGGTAAGGGTGAAATGGTGCGGTAAGAGCGCACCGCGGACGGAGCGATCCGGCCGGCAAGGCAAACCCCACGCGGAGCAAGACCAAATAGGAGAGGAGGAGCGGCCCGCTCCTATGAACTCTCGGGTAGGTCGCTAGAGCCGGGCAGCAATG
>Ga0187867_10001597_pt1 | contig 19561 bp, 10 predicted proteins | sample June2016WEW_13_1_FD_132976 | JGI IMG/M metagenome (GOLD analysis project Ga0187867, IMG submission 132976) | Peatland microbial communities from SPRUCE experiment site at the Marcell Experimental Forest, Minnesota, USA - June2016WEW_13_10 | ecosystem: Environmental > Terrestrial > Soil >...
ATGGGCATGTTGCTGAGGATCAGCGTGGGCAATCCTTCGGAGGTGAATCCATTGACGGGATTCATCGTGATGCCGTAGCCGTGGGTGTAAATGAGCTTTTCGTTGATCCAGTTGCGGCTGCTTTCGGGAAGCTTCTCGACGCTCAACTCGCGCGCGGCGAGCATGACCTGACGCATCTGGCCGTCGATTTCATAGCGATCGATATCGATATCGGGAAAATCGTAGTAAGTGCGGATTTCCTGAATCTGGCGCAGCGTGTCCTGCAGTGCGCGCCAATCCCACAGACGGATGTTTTGCAGCGTCGCCTGATTGTTGGCCGGGTCGGTTGCTCCGACGGTGGTCTCGGCGGGAAACTCGCGCTGCGTGACACGATCCAATCCGTAGGCCTGACGCGTCATCTCGATGTTGTGGGCGATGTAAGGGCGTTCGCGAACCAGTTCGTTTGGCTTGACGATGAAGTTGCCGACATACCAGGCGACCAGTTGAAGGCCGAGGTAACAAATCAGGCCGGGGGCGACGGCGATTGCCAGCCGGCTGACGCGAGGCGGCGATACGACGTTCACGAAGGCAATGAGGGCGCCCAAGACGAGCGCTGCACAGACGACGAGCAGGCCAGTCAGAGTGATATGGGCATCGGTATAATTCACGCCGCTGAAAATCGTATGCTCTTCGAACAGGGCCTCAAAGCGGCTGATGTAGACGCGCATCGCGACGAACAGCAGCATGAACGCGAACGCAATTGAGAATCCGCGCCAGGGTAGCGGAGTGGAACCGCGCCCTCCGCCGAATACGCGCGTGCTGCCGGTGATCAGAATAAAGAAAAAAGCGACCGCACAGGCGATCACCGCGAGCGTCAACAGCCATCCTGTAATGAATTGCCATACCGGAAGCGTGAAGAGGTAGAAGTGGAGCGACTTGCCGAAGATCGGGTCTCCGGCGGCGGCCGATTGCGGCGCATACCAGTAGAGGGCGAAGGTGGGCCATTCGGCGCTCATGCTCGCGCCGGTCAGGATGGCAATGATGAGCGCGATTACTTTAACGATCAGGCGCAGAATGCGCTCGACGGGAAGCTTTACCGGCTGGCCACCGATATGAATGATGCTGCCGCTTTGCAAGTCGGGCTCATAGGCCCGGCGGAGGGCAAGAAACCATCCATAGAGGATGAGAAATGTGGCAGCGGAAAAGGCCGCGAAAACTGTCCACTGAAGGCTCAGCGTTTTGAGAAAGACTTCTCCATAGCCAAGTGACTCGAACCATAGGCGTTCAATGTAATAGGAGAGCGCCGTGCGACTACCAAAGAGGATGAAGGCCAGGATGATGACGGGGATAAGGATTCGCCGACGCGGCGATCGTCCCCGTCCGTCGATAAGTTCGGGCATTATGTTTACCCTGCTTTCAGCAGTGAGTTAAGACTGAGGTTGTGAAGTAAAGGGCATTGTAACGCGTTAGGCGGCGGCACAAGAGCTGGCGGGAATAGACGGGGAAGTCCCTGCGGGAACGATGGCTACAAAGAGGGCCTGCGAACGTAAAAGGACGTGAAGAAATCGGGGGCCGTTTTCTCCACTGCCTTGACCGAGTTGCTTACGCGAGCCTAACATTACCGCCGACGGCACTTGAGCGTTTCGCATGATAGGCCAGACAGTCTCCCACTATCACATCATCGGAAAACTGGGGGGTGGGGGCATGGGCGTGGTCTATGAGGCGGAAGACACGCGGCTGGCGCGGCACGTTGCCCTGAAGTTTATCCCTCCTGAAATGGCGAAAGACCGCAAGGCCCTGGACCGCTTTGTGCGCGAGGCGCGGGCGGCTTCGCAGCTTAACCATCCTGGAATCTGCACTATCCATGACATTGAGGACCTGGACGGGCATCCCTTCATTGTCATGGAAAAGCTCGAAGGCACCAGCCTGAAGGACCTGATCCGGAGCAGGCGCGTAGGGGTCGACGAGATTCTTGACATTGGAATTCAGGTAGCCGACTCGCTGGCAGCGTCGCACGCCAAGGGGATCATCCATCGCGATATCAAGCCGGCGAATATTTTTGTGTCGCAGAACGGGCAGACGAAGATCCTCGACTTCGGGCTGGCGAAGATTGTGCACGATCCGAATTCGAGCGAAGCGCAACTGGAAGATTCCCTGACCGCGATGGGCGTGATCCCGGGGACGGCGGTTTATATGTCTCCGGAACAGGCGCGGGGCGAGGAGTTGGATGCGCGCAGCGATCTGTTTTCGCTGGGAGTGGTGCTGTACGAGATGGCGACGGGGAAGAAGCCGTTTGCCACGGGGCATGTGGTCACGACGCTCGATGCAGTGTTGAATCAGAAGCCAATTTCGCCACTGCAGCTAAACCCGGCACTTCCGGTGGATCTCGAGGGCATCATCGGGCGGGCGATGGAGAAAGAACGGGGCCATCGCTATCCGACGGCGCTGGCGATGAAAGGCGACTTGCAGTCGTTGCGGAAGGAAACCGAATCGGGCGTGACCCGGGCTCTGCGCCGGCCAGCCCTGCCGTATCGCATTGCGACGACCACGTTTCAGGCCACCACGAGATGGTCCACCTATATCTTGCTGGGCGTTTGCGCGGTGCTGCTGATGGTGCTGGTGACAGTGGGAGCGTGGTGGTACAGGCACCGGGGCGTGATCACTGGCGGCGCGCCCAAGAACACGATCGCGGTGCTGCCTTTGCAGAACATGAACGGCGACATCAGCGTGGAGTTTCTGCGCTTCGCGCTGGCCGATGAAATTGCGAACACACTAACGTACACGCGAACTCTGGATGTGCGACCTTCGGCGATGACGCGGAAGTTTGTGGGGAATGATGTCGATCCGGAAAAAGCGGGGCTCGAAGTGCACGTGGCCAACATCATCACGGGGCATTTCCTGAAGCAAGGCGACCACCTGCTGATTACGCTGGAGGCGATCCAGGTGGCGGGGAACCGGCTTTTGTGGCAGACCAACGTGACGGCTCCCGCGGACGATTTGATTGCACTGCAAGCACAGATGGGAGCGCAGATCCGGCAAGGGTTGCTGCCGGCGATGGGGGTGGCGGGAGGGTTCCTGGAGACGAGTACGCGGCCGAAAAATGCCGAGGCCTACGATCTCTATCTGCATAGCCTGGCGCTGCCGCACGATGCCCAGCCAAACAAAGATGCGATCGCGGTGCTGGAGCATGTGGTCGAGGTCGATCCGACGTATGCTCCGGCGTGGGAGCAACTGGGCGTGCGCTGCTACTACGACGCCGATTATTCGGATGGCGGCGAGGCGATGTTCCAGCGCTCGAACAAAGCCTGCGAAAAGGCAGTGGAACTGGATCCGAATCGAATTACAGCCGCCCGGCAGTTGATTGCCAACCGGGTTGAGCGCGGCGAACTGGGCAAGGCATATCAGGAGGCGGAGGCACTCGTCAAACGCCGCCCGGAGAGTGCCGAGGCACATTTTGCGATGGCGTATGTCTATCGCTACGCGGGGATGCTGGAGCAGGCGACCAGTGAATGCAATACGGCGCTGGCACTGGATCCGGGGAATTATGTATTCCGGTCATGTGCGTGGGCATTCATGGAGCTTGGGAAGACCGAGCGGGCGGCCGATTTTGTGCGCCTTGATGCCGGGTCGGAATGGGCCGCCTATGCCATGCCTTCGGTGTTGCTGCGGGAGGGAAAAGTTCAAGAAGCACGCGAGGCCGTAAAGAACATGCCGACCGCGCCGCGCTATCATCGCGATTTGCTGGAGTCTTGTCTGGGTTTGAGGCCGGCATCGGACCTTGATCGCATCGCGCAGGCTGCCGAAACCAATGTCCCAACCGATCCGGATGCAGAGACGTGGTATTACGAGGGCGCGCTGCTCGCATACTGCGGCAAGAAGCAGGCGGCTTTGCATATGCTGGAGAGCGCGGTCGAACAAAATTATTGCGCTTATTCGAACTTGCTTTCGGATCCGCTGCTGGCAAAACTTCGAACCGACCCGGCGTTCGACAAAGTGTTGACCGCGGCGGGTAAATGCCAGGAGGCGGTGCGGGCGGCCGCCAATGGGCCAGTCCAGTAGATGATGAAATTCTTCGGCTCACAATTTGTGATGCCGAACGTCTAACGACTTTTAAGCTGGTACAATCCCACGTTGTTCGCATTCGATTGCAACCTACAAAACACCTCCGTAAAGAATTTCCGACAGGAGCCTTCCTCATGATTTCGATCCGCAATTTTGCTGTGCTTGCCATTCTCGCGTGCGTTGTCGCGAGTGTTTTTCCGGCCTTTGCGCAGGAGACACAAGAAGGACGTTTGCTGCGCTTTCCCGACGTCTATAAGGACAAAGTCGCATTTTCCTACGGTGGCGATCTCTGGCTGGCGTCGAGTTCTGGAGGCGAGGCGCGCCGCATCACTTCATCTCCGGGGCGGGAGCTGTTTCCGAAATTCTCGCCGGACGGCAAATGGCTGGCATTTACAGGTCAATATGACGGCAACTTCAATGTGTATGTGATGCCCTCCGATGGCGGCCAGCCGAAGCAACTGACTTTTTACCAGGGTCAGGCGCAGCCGCTCAGCGACCGCATGGGCATTCTCAATCAGGTGATGGGATGGACGCCGGACGGCAAGAGCATCATCTTCCTTTCGCGGCGCGACGCGTCGAACGGCTGGACCAAGCGTCCATACACGGTGAGCGTGAATGGCGGACTGCCGCAGCCGATGTTCATGGATGAAGGCGGGCTGCTTTCTTATTCTCCGGATGGCGGGAAGATCGCGTACAACCGGATTTTCCGCAATTTCCGCCAGTGGAAACGCTACACAGGCGGCTTGGCGCAGGACATTACGGTTTACGACGTGAAGAGCAATGCTGTGGAACAGGTTGTGCCGCACACCGAATACACCGATACGTTTCCGATGTGGCACGGAAACACGATTTTCTTTACCTCGGATCGCGGACCGGAACATCACCTGAACATTTACAGCTACGACCTGGCCAGCAAACAGGTCGAGCAACTGACCAAGTTCGACGAGTTCGACGTGATGTGGCCGAGCCTTGGACCGGATTCGATTGTTTTTGAAAATGGCGGCTATCTTTATACGTTCGATCTTCAAACGAAACAACCGAAAAAGCTGACGATTTACGTGAACGGCGAGCGCGACCAGGCCATGAAGCGCTGGGTCGATGCGAGCCGTCACATCACCGATTTCGATATCGCGCCCGATGGAAAGCGCGCGGTATTTGCGGCGCGGGGAGAAGTTTTCACGGTTCCGGCAAAAGAAGGGAGCATCCGGAACCTGACGCATTCGCCGGGAGTGCGCGAGCAGAAAGTGGCCTGGTCGCCGGATGGAAAGAGGATCGCGTACGTTTCGGATCGCACGGGCGAAGACGAAATTTACATCGCTCCGCAGGATGGGATGGGCGCGGAGGAGCAGATCACGAGCGGTCATAAAGGGTTTTTGTTCGCGCCGGCATGGTCGCCCGACAGCTCGAAGATCGCGTGGGCGGACCAGACTCTGAGGCTCTGGTACGTCGATCTGAAGGCGAAACAGCCGGTGGAAGTGGATCGCGCAAAGTTCGGGGAAATCCAGAACTACAACTGGTCGCCCGACAGCCAGTGGCTCACTTACGACAAGCCGGAGGAAACAGGCTTTTCGATTGTTTATCTGTACCGTCTGGCGGACAAAAAGATCACAGCGGTTACGTCGAGCCTGAACAACAGCAACGCCCCGGTATTCGATCGGGATAAGCGCTACCTGTATTTCCTTTCGGATCGCGATTACAACGAGGTGTTGGGCAATTTCGATTTCGAATTCGCGAATCCCAAAACAACGCGGGTTTACATGATCACGCTGACGAAGGACGAGCCGTCGCCCTTTCCGGCGCTGAGCGATGAAGTAAAAGTGAAACCGGAAGAGCCGGCGGCGAGCGCGACCGGGCCGGATCAGAAGCCGGAAGGCAAGAAGAACAAGTCTCCGAAAAATCCTCCGTCCAATGGTAAAGAGCAGAAGAGCGACGAGAAGACGGCCGAGACCGAGACCAAGGAACCGCCGAAGGTTTTCAAGATTGACTTGGACGGCATTCAGGATCGGATCGTAGCGCTGGCCGTGCCGCCCGCCGTCATACGCTCGTACGATGCTTCGAAAGATGCGATCTACTATTCCACGGTTCCGGTGGCTGGGTTATCGGGGCCGCTGCCGGGCGAGAATCCCGCCATCCATGCCTTCGATCTGAAGGAACATAAGGACAAGGTGCTGATCGAGGGTGCGGACCGGTTCGCGCTTTCGTTTGACGGCTCGAAGCTGCTTTATCGTGCCGATGGCGGTGCGACCGGGATTATTGATGCCAAACCGCCGGATTCGCCGCACAAGATGGGGGATGGCGCGCTCAGCCTGAGCGGGATGCGGGCGCTGGTCGATCCGCCGGAAGAGTGGAAAGAAATTTTCAACGAAGTGTGGCGGCAGGAACGCGACTACTTTTTTGAAGCTGAGATGAACGGAGTGGACTGGCAGAAGATCCACGACAAGTATGCGCAGTTGTTGCCCGCGGTTGCTGACCGCTATTCGCTCACCTACATCATGGGCGAGATGATCGGCGAGCTTTCCAATTCGCATACCTACGTGGGCGGCGGAGAATTTCCGGAGCTGCAGCCTGTGAACGTCGGGTTGCTCGGAGCCGACTATGAGGTCGATGCGGCGACCGGAATGTACCGCTTCAAGAGAATCTTTGCCGGAGAGAATTGGGATGCGCATGTGCGTTCTCCTCTGACCGAGCCGGGAGTCACGGTAAAGGAAGGCGATTACCTGGTGGCGATCAATGGCCGAGCTCTGCGCGCTCCGCAAACTCCCGACGAACTGCTCGTCAATACGGCCAACGATGTGGTCACGCTCAGCGTTAATTCGAAACCGGCGGCTGAGGGCGCGCGCAAGGTGGTCGTCAAACCCATTGGCGATGAATTCAGCCTGCGCGAATACAACATGATTGAAGGCAACCGGAAGAAGGTGGATGCGGAGAGCGGCGGAAAGATTGGCTATGTCTATCTGCCGAACATGGGTGAAGAAGGACTGAACGAGTTCGTCAGGCAGTACTTTCCGCAGGTCCGCAAGGAAGGGATTATCTTCGATGTCCGCTACAACGGCGGCGGGTTCGTCGATCAACTGATCTTCGAGCGCTTGCGGCGTATCGTGACGGCCATGGGCACGTCGCGCAATTTCGGAAACAACACGGTTCCGGGGAATACTTTTTATGGCTACATGGCTTGCATTACGAATCACTATGCTGCTTCTGATGGAGATTTCTTCAGCTATTTCTTCAAGCAGTACAAGCTGGGGCCGCTCATTGGCGAGCGAACCTGGGGCGGAGTGCGCGGCATTCGCGGCGAAATGCCTTTGATGGATGGAGGGTATGTCACGCGGCCGGAGTTTTCGATTTATGGCATGGACAGCAAATGGCTGATCGAAAACCGGGGCGTGCAGCCGGATGTCGTCGTGGACAATCCTCCGGACCTGGTTGTGAAGGGTCAGGATCCGCAGCTTGAAAAAGCCGTGAATATGCTCATGGAGGAGATCAAGGCTCTTCCGAAGGTGCTGCCGGCGCGTCCGACGGACTTGCCGACGTATCCGGATGGACCGGGGATGTAAAGCAGGTCAGAGGTTCGAGGTCAGATTGCAGAGGTGAAATTCTCGCCGGTCACGGTGAGGGTTTCACCTTTTTTCGTTTCCTGGTTCGCAGTTCTTGGTTCTCAGGTGTCAGTTCTTAGGTGCAGCCACTAGCTCCCGCTACCTTCGTACGGATGGTCCGTCTGAGCGATCTTCCACACGTTTGGCGCAGTCCCCTCCTTCCGGTCCCTGGCGTGCTTCGGGGCATGAGTACCTCGGTAATTCATGAGCGCTCTCCAATGAAACCCAAAGAATGCTCCGACCGTGTGGAACTGTCCGTACGCCGCCGGGTCGCCCGGCACCTCTGTGTTGAACGTCAGCCGTTATTTTTCCGATTGAGAAGATGATCCGCCATGAATGACTGCGATGACATTGTGAAAGAGTTTCTGGTCGAGAGCCACGAGAACCTCGACCGGCTGGACCGCGACCTGGTCGCGCTCGAAAAGCAGCCCTCGGACCGGGAGATTCTGGCGAGCATCTTCCGCACGATCCACACGATCAAGGGAACCTCGGGATTTCTTGGCTTCGGGAAGTTGGAAGCCGTGACCCATGTGGGCGAAAGCCTGCTGGCGAAGCTGCGGGACGGGCAACTCGGTTTAAGTCCCGAGTTGACGACCGCGCTGCTGGCGATGGTCGATGCGGTCCGGCAGATGCTGGCCGCGATTGAGGCGGGTGGAAGCGAGGGCGAGCGGGACGACGGGGAACTGATTGCCACGTTGACTCGCTTGCTGGAACCGGCTGCGGCCGCGGCATCGGCAGCGCCGGAGACGACGGAGGCAAAGAGCGCGGCGTCTGGACCGGTCGCGACGGAGCAGCCGGCGGCGCAGGCATCACCGCTGCCGTCCGTAGCGGAACAAGATTCGCCTTCACGAGCTGCAGCTGCGCCGGTTCCGCCAGCGCCGGAAGCCGCCAACCTCGGAGACATCTTTATCCGCCGTGGCATGGCGACCGAGGGCGAAGTTTCGCGGGCGGTTGCCGAGCAGAGCACGGGAGACCCACGGCGGGTGGGCGAGATTCTCGTGGACCAGGGCGTGGTCAAGCCGCATGACGTGCTCGAAGCGCTCAATGCGCAGCAGACGCATGGGCAGGGCGTCAGCGAAAGCACGATCCGCGTGGATGTGGGTCTGCTCGACCAGCTCATGAATCTGGTGGGCGAGCTGGTGCTGGCGCGCAACCAGATTCTGCAATTCACCAAGACGACCGAAGAAGCCAGGATGGTGACGGCCGGGCAGAGGCTGAACCTGATCGCGAGCGAGTTGCAGGAAAGCGTCATGAAGACGCGCATGCAGCCGATCGGCAGCGTCTGGAGCCGCTTTCCGAGGACCGTGCGCGATGTGGCGCTGGCCTGCGGCAAGCAGGTGCGGATCGAGATGGAAGGGCAGGAGACCGAACTCGACAAAACGCTGATCGAGGCGATCAAGGATCCTTTGACGCATCTGGTGCGCAACGCGGTGGATCACGGGGTCGAACATCCGGAGGTGCGGGGCGCCGCGGGAAAGGATCCCGAGGGCGTGCTGTTGCTGCGCGCTTTTCACGAGGGCGGACAGGTCAACATCGAAATCAGCGACGACGGCGCCGGAATGAACCTGGAGAAAGTGGTGCAGAAGGCGGTGCAGAAAGGGCTGATCAGCGCGGACCGGGCGGCGCGGTTGAGCGAGCGCGAGGCCGCGAATCTGGCATTCCTGCCCGGGCTTTCGACGGCGGAAAAGGTTACGAACGTGAGCGGGCGCGGCGTCGGCATGGACGTGGTGAAAACCAATATCGAGCGCATCGGGGGAACGGTTGACCTGCAGTCGGTGCCGGGGAAGGGCACGACGGTCCGGGTAAAAATTCCGCTGACGCTGGCCATCGTACCGGCCCTGATTGTGACCAGCGGCGGCGACCGCTTTGCCATTCCGCAGGTGGCGCTGACCGAACTGGTGAGTCTGGATGCCACGGAGTCGAAGCGCGGCATTGAAACCGTACAGGGTGCGCCGGTTTACCGGCTGCGCGGGCGTCTGCTGCCGCTGGTGGACTTGAACGAGGAGCTGCATCTGGAAAAAAAGAAACACGGCGGACCGGTGAGCATTGTCGTGCTGCACGCGGAGGACCGGCAGTTCGGGCTGGTTGTGGATGAGATCAACGATACCGAAGAAATCGTGGTGAAGCCGCTGCACAAACAGCTCAAGAGCGTGAAGGTATTTTCCGGCGCCACCATTATGGGCGACGGAAGGGTCGCGCTCATCCTCGACGTGCTGGGCCTGGCGCAACGCGCCAATGTGATTGACGAAGCGCGTGCCCCGGCCGAATCGAAGCAGGATGCTTCGGCGCAGCCGTCGCTCGATAGACGCCAGACGCTGTTGCTGTTTCAGTTGGGCGCGGGCGGGCGGATGGCCATCCCGCTCTCCTCGGTGGCGCGCCTGGAGGAATTCAACCGCTCCTCGATCGAGCGGAGCGGCCGGCAGGAGGTGGTGCAGTATCGCGGGCGCATCCTGCCGCTGGTGCGGGTGGCGGAAGTAGTCGAGTCGGGCGCGGAGACCGCTTTTGAGAAGGTGTCCGTGAGCGACGCGCAGGCCCCGTTGCAGGTCATCGTATACACGCGCGCCGCGCAGAGCGTCGGGCTGGTGGTCGATCACATCCTGGACATCGTGGAAGAAACCCTGGTGGTGGAGCGGCCGGGCCGGCGTTCGGGCGTGCTGGGATCGGCATTGATCCAGCAGCGGGTGACCGACCTGCTGGATGTCGAAGGTGTGGTGCGGGCGGTCGAGCCCGGTTTCTTTGAACAGGCGAGCGGCGCGTGAAGGCGTGACGGTGGCGCGCGAGCCGCGTGGCGGGAGAGAAGTTGGCGGGAGAGAAGCGCATGGCAAATACGAAACAGTTCTGCACGTTTTATCTCGACCGCCATTTCTTCGGCGTGCCGGTCGATGAGGTGCAGGAAGTGATCCGCTACCTCGACATGACGCGGGTGCCGCTGGTGTCGGAGATGGTGCGCGGGCTGATCAACCTGCGCGGGCAGATTGTGACCGCCATTGACTTGCGGCGGCGGCTGGCGATAACAGACCGCGCGCCGGACCAGTTGCCGATGAATGTCGTGATTCGTACCGACGACGGCGCGGTGAGCCTGCTGGTGGATGAGATCGGCGACGTGCTCGAAGTGGAGCAGGAGGTGTTCGAGACGCCGCCGGAAACGATGCCGGCGCAGCAGAAAAAGATGGTCGACGGCGTCTACAAGCTCGACTCGCGCCTGCTGCTGGTTCTTAACACGGAGCGGGCCCTGGCCGTGCCGGGAAGCGAGAGGGAAGTTCCGCTCGGCCAGGTTTAGGTAGCAAATTTCGGGAAGGGAACAGCGGGGGAGGGACCGTGAAGGCCGGAGCTTCAAGGATCGACCATGGCGGGTCTTTCCATCCAGGCGCACCGGCAGCTGTATTTCGATACCGGCTTCGATGCCGGAGTCAGCCATTTTGCTCCGTGCAGTAGCGGACACCCCGGCGGGTTAGGAATTGATGCATCGGCGGAAATGACGGGTTAAGGCAGACATCCGGAGGACGATCAAATTTTTCCCGGTCAAACGACCGGACCTTACTAGGAGCAGAAAATGAAACTCACAATTGGCAGGAAACTTGGCGGTGGTTTCGGAATCGTCCTCGCTCTCATCGTCATCAGCACAGCGCTCAATTACTGGAAGACGGGCGATATTACCTCCAGTGTAAACGTCCTGGTCGGTCGCCGCGCTCCCACTTTGATCGCCATCACAAAGCTGAGCGGCGACTTGAACGATACCGGGAGCCGGACGCGGCAGGCCATCCTGACCGGTGGCGCGACCGGGCCGAAGGAAGAGGCCAAGCAGCATCTGGACGCTGACTGGGCCCTGATGGACAAAGATGTCGCCGAACTGGACAAGTACGCGCCCCAGTGGTCGCTTCAGGAAAATCGCGACCGGCTGGCGCAGCTGAAGCCAATGCTGGCCGAGTACCGAAAGCTGCAATACGGCACCGTCGAACGGGCGCGGGCCGGCAACGAAATGGTGCGAATGGGGAATGAGTACACGCAAACGGTCTCAGCTGCCCATAGGCAAATCCAAGGTGTGCTGGATGCGATGAACGATTCCTTTACGACGCTGGTGAGCCAGACGACCCAAGAGATCGAATCGTCGATCCGCACGATCGTTCTGGTGATGATTATCTCCGGAGTGGTGTCGCTCCTGTTGGGCATCGGCGTGACCCTGTTTGTGACTCGGAGTGTCGCCACCTCAGCCGCCGCCTCCCTTCGGTTTGCCAATGCCATCACGGCAGGAAATCTCACCCAGGAAGACCTGAAGGCCCAGGGACAGGACGAACTGGGCGAATTGGCCCGCGCGCTGAACAAGATGAAAGCCAGCTTGTGCGAGAAAGATACGGCGACCGCGCGCATGGTCGGTCTGGCGGAGAGGACTCCGGTCAACATCATGTTTGCCGACCGCGACTTCAAGATCCAGTACATGAACGATGCATCGACGCAGCAACTGCAGAAGGTGGAGCAGTACTTGCCGGTAAAGGCATCGCAGATGATCGGGCAGTGTATTGACATCTTTCACAAAGACCCCCAGCGGGTCCGGAGACTGATGAGCGAACCCCGGAATCTGCCCCACACGACGCTGATCTCGGTTGGCCCAGAGACGCTCGAGCTGGCCGTGGATGCCGTGTACGACAACCACAAGAACCTCATTGGCTACATCAATACGTGGCAGGTGGCGACCGACAAGCTCCGCCTCGAGGCCACCAACGCCGACTACGCCGGTCAGATCGCCGCCATCGCCAAATCGCAGGCGGTCATCGAGTTCAACCTCGATGGCACGGTAATCTCCGCCAACGACAACTTCCTCAAGACCCTGGGCTACTCCCTCGACGAAATCAAGGGCAAACATCACAGCATGTTTGTCGATCCCGTTTACCTGCAGAGCGCCGACTACCGGGAATTCTGGGCGAAGCTCAACCGCGGCGAGTACGTGGCCGGCGAGTTCAAGCGCATCGGCAGGGGCGGCAGGGAAGTCTGGATTCAGGCCTCCTACAACCCGATCGCCGATCGCGCCGGCAAATACTACAAGGTGGTCAAGTACGCCACCGACGTGACCGAGCGCAAGATGGTGGTCGACCAGGTCGCCGGCTACCTCGACCTGATCGGCAAGGGCGATATCCCGCAGAAGATCACGGCGCAGTACTCGGGCGACTTCGAGATGATGAAGAAGAGCCTCAATACCTGCATCGACAACATCAACACGCTGGTCGCGGACGCGGCCATGCTGGCGAAAGCCGCGGTCGAAGGCAAGCTCGCGACCCGCGCCAACGCCTCGAAACACGGCGGCGACTTCCGCAAGATCGTCGAAGGCGTGAACCAGACGCTCGACGCCGTCATCGGCCCCCTGAACGTGGCCGCCGAATGTGTCGACAAAATCAGCAAAGGCGATATTCCCCCCAAGATCACCGACAACTACAACGGCGATTTCAATACCATCAAGAACAACCTGAACGCCTGCATCGACGCGGTCAATTCTCTGGTCGGCGATGCCGTCATGCTGGCGCAGGCGGGGGTGGACGGGAAACTGTCGACGCGCGCGGATACGGCCCGGCACAAGGGCGATTACCGCAAGGTGGTCGAAGGCGTCAATGAAACGCTGGACGCGGTGATCGGCCCGCTGCATGACGTGGGAGCCGTCCTGGACAAACTTGCGGCCGGCGATCTTACGGTGCAGATGGCCGGACACTATGCGGGCGATTTCAAACAACTCTCGGAAGCGGTGAACACGGTGGCCGAGCACATGCACAGCGCGATCCGGAAAATCGGCGGCAGCACGGAGTCGCTGGTATCGGCCTCGCAGCAGCTCTCGGCTTCGAGCCAGCAGATTACAGCCAATTCCGAAGAGACGACGGCCCAGGCGAAGACGGTGGCTGAAGCCGGGACACTGGTCAACACAAATCTCCAGACGCTTTCCTCCGGCGCAGAGGAGATGAACACCACCATCGGCGAGATTGCCAAGAACGCGACCGAGGCGGCGCGGGTGGCGGCCGAGGCGGTGGCGGCCGCGCAATCGACCAACCAGACGGTGGGTAAACTGGGCGAGTCGAGCGCGGAGATTGGCAAGGTAGTCGAGGTCATCACTTCGATTGCGCAGCAGACCAACCTGCTGGCGCTGAATGCGACGATCGAGGCGGCGCGGGCGGGGGAAGCGGGCAAGGGTTTTGCCGTGGTCGCCAACGAAGTCAAGGAACTGGCGAAACAGACTGCCAAGGCGACCGAGGAGATCAAGGGGAAGATCACAGTCATTCAGGAAAACACGACGGGCGCGGTGAGCGCGATCGGCGGGATCCGGGAGGTCATCGACAAGATCAGCCGCATCTCGACGACCATTGCAACCGCGGTCGAGGAACAGAGCGCAACCACGGGCGAGATGTCACGCAACGTGTCCGAGGCAGCGCGGGGCGCGAGCACGATTGCCAGCAACATTGCCGGGGTCGCGCAGGCGGCGCAGGACACATCCTCCAATGTGGGCGAGGCGCAATCGGCCACGCAGCATCTGGCAAACATGGCTCACGAGCTGCGTGAACTGGTTGCCCGCTTCAAGGTAGCGGAAGCGGTGCCGGACGGTTCGGCTGTGGCCCCGGCGAATCGCCGTGCCGCGGCGGCGTCCCGCTGATCCACTGGCGTTGATCCGCCGGCGACCGGAGTCTGGCTCCGGGACATTGCCTGACTGAACTACCGAACGTGGGAAGGGAACCGTGTCACCAATCCGGGTATTGATCGTCGACGATTCGGCCGTGATTCGGCGCCAGTTGAGCGAAGTGCTGGGGGCGGATCCGGAGATGGCCGTGGCGGGCACGGCGGGAACCGGACTTCTGGCCCTGCAGCGGATTCGGGAACTGAAGCCGGACCTGGTGACGCTCGACGTTGAGATGCCCGGGATGGACGGGATCGCAACCCTGGTCGAGATTCGCAAAATTTATCCCAGACTGCCGGTGATCATGTTCAGCACGCTGACCGGGGTGGGGGCGGCGGCCACGGTGGAGGCGCTGGCGCGCGGGGCGACCGATTATGCGACCAAGCCTTCGCAAACGGGGGGCTTGGAACGATCGTGCGACCTGGTGCGTCAGGAACTGGTGCCCAAGATCAAGGCCCTGTGCTCGGTGCGCGGCCCGCTGCAAGTCAATGCTCCCGTAGTCGCCGTGCCGGCGCATCCCCGCATGCCGACGCGCATCGATCTGGTGGCGATCGCTGCTTCGACCGGAGGTCCGAATGCGCTGGGAGAACTGATGCCGCAATTTCCGCAGGATTTTCCCGTGCCCGTGGTGATCGTGCAGCATATGCCGGAGATGTTTACGCGGCTGCTGGCAGGACAGCTCGATGCCCTGACACCGCTTCGGGTGCAGGAGGGCCGGGACGGAGAGAAGCTGGAAAAGGGGCAGGTGTGGATTGCGCCGGGCAACCATCACATCGCGGTGCGGGCCAGGGGGAACGAGCGTGTGCTCGGTCTCAACCAGGACGCGCCCGAGAATTCCTGCCGTCCGGCAGCCGATGTTCTTTTCCGATCGGCCGCGGAGGCTTTCGGCAAAAACGTATTGGCGGTCGTGTTGACGGGCATGGGAGCGGACGGCACGCGGGGCGCGGGAGCAATCCGGGAAGCGGGAGGAGCCGTGATCGTGCAGGACGAAGCGAGCGCGGTGGTCTGGGGCATGCCTGGAAGCGTGGTGGCGGCGAATCTGGCCGATCGGGTCTGTCCGCTGGACGGCATTGTGCCGGAGGTCCTGCGGCGGGTTTCATTTCGGCGGGTTCTAGCGAGCGCAGTGCGCGGCTGAGGCACGACCGCGCGCGGGCCAGCGACGAGACGGGCGAGAGACTGGAAATGGGAATCGAACTGGCAAAAGAAAAATCCGCGGTGGTTTCCGAAACCTGCGCGTCCGATCCGAGCTATCTGAAGATCCGCGATCTGATCTACCGGATTTCCGGCATCTATCATTCCGAGCAGAAGCTTTATCTGCTCATTGCCAGCTGTACCCGCCGCATGATCGCTTGCGCCGTCGCCACGCCCTCCGGCTATCTGGAACGTCTCACGATCGGCAATAACCGCGAAGCGGAACTGGGCTTGCTGCTGAATGAAATCACGATTGGCGAAACCTATATGTTTCGCCATCCGGTGCAACTGGAGGCTTTGCGCACCGTGATTCTGCCGCAGGTCATGCAGGCCAAGATGTCCTTGGGACTGAAGCGAATCCGCATCTGGTCCGCAGGATGCTCGACGGGGGAGGAACCATATACCCTGGCAATGTTTCTCCTCGAAGAAAAAGACAAGCAACTGGCAGGATGGACGTTCGACATACTGGCCAGCGACCTGAACAGCAATTCGCTGGAAACGGCACGGGCCGGCGTCTATGGCGACTATGCGTTGCGGAACACCTCGGAGGCACAGCGCAGGAAGTATTTCGAGGATGCGGGCAATAACAAATTCCGGGTCAATGCTCTGCTGAAATCGCAGATCCGGTTTGACCGGATCAACCTCAGCGACGACAGCAAAATGGTGTTCTTGAAAGGAATCGACGTCATTTTCTGCTGCAACGTGCTCATCTATTTTGACCTGGCATCGAAACGCCGCGTCGTGCAGCACTTCTACGCCAACCTGGTTCAGGGAGGATATTTGTTTCTGGGGCACGCGGAATCGTTGTTCCAGGTGGATGAAGCATTCAAACTGGTCCATTTTCCGGGAACGACGGCGTACTGGAAGCCGCCAGCCGGATTGGTTTCCGGAGGCAAGCCATGAACGAAGAGCGAAAGCTGGAACTAAAGAAGAAAATCGCAAAGCTCGACTCGATCTCGACGGCGCCCGCGATTCTCCAGCCTCTACTCGCCGTCCTGCGCTCGCCGGTGGATGACATACGCACGGAGAAAATCGTCGAACTGGTCTCACGTGACGGAGCAATCGCCGCACAGTGCCTGCGCATGGCAAACTCCCCTCTGTTTGGACGCCGTCCGGTCGAAACAGCGCGTGCCGCCGTCATGACGCTCGGCATTGAGCGCGTGCGATCCATCCTGTTTGGTTTGTGCATGAATCAGACCATTCCGCCGGACCGGTGGGTGCTCGATCCGGTCTCGTTCTGGAGGCACTCCCTCGGCTGTGCGCTCGTCACCGAAACGATGGCCGGCAAAATCGGCTATCCGTACCCCGACAAGGCCTACCTGGCGGGATTGCTGCACGATCTTGGGTTTCTGGTGAATTCAGTGATTGAGACGGAGAAGTTTCGCGCGTCTTTCGAGCACGCAGTCGCGCAACGCTGCCCGCTGCATGTTTCCGAACAGCAGATTCTCGGCTACACGCATGCGGACTCCGGCAGCCTGCTTTGTGAACACTGGGGATTTTCACAGGATTTATCGGATGCCGCGCGGTGGCACCATGAAGCGGATCTTTTGCCTGACAGCAGTCCACTCGTTTATATGGTTCACCTCGGAGATTTACTTTGCCGGGTCCGGAACCTGGGCTACGGATACGACGAAATCATGGCTGTGGCGTTCGCGCAGGATTTTGCATGGGGCCATCTTGTGACCAGCTATCCCGCCCTGGCAAAAGTTGATCTGGTGCGCTTCACGCTTGATCTGGACGGAACGATGGAGCACATCGCCGCACTGGTGGATTCCGTTTTTGCTCCGGCCAAGGCGCACGGATCGCCGCACTAGGCGCCGTCTTGAGGAAGGTAACCCACCAGGGTGGTTACTTGTGCGGCCAATTGGAAGGATGCGCGCCCCAAGGCGTTACGGAAGTGACATTTACAGGCTGGCCGAGGGACCCTACGATGGCCGTGTAGTTTGGCAGTTCTGGGGGAGGGCTGCCGAAGGCGCTTTGAGCTTCATTGCTCAGGGCGCTTTTTTATTTGCCGGATTCAACGCATTCCAGCTTCCATGCGGAAGTTCGGTTCCGAGATTGAGTTTCCCGGTTCCGTATCATTTCTTTTCCCAGGTCTTGCCATTGTCGGTGCTGCTCCAGGACTCGTGATTGCCGGTTTCCAGGACGACCTCTGCGGGACTTCGCACATCGATGTGAGTGACATCTGCCGTGAGCTGCACGGTTCCGGACGAAACCAGATTGGTGCTCCAGGTCTTACCGCCATCACTGGAGTGCACTAGAGTGCCGGCCTGCCCGCCTGCCCAGACTTCCGGGCCGCGATTTGGATTTGCATAGCAGAGCAATGCATGATCGGCGCGCGCGGCGTCCTGCCAGGTCTGACCGCCATCTAACGAACGCTGGAGCACGCCTGCTTTGATCGTCCAATTTGCATTCGTTTGCAAGGTGGCGGGGATAGATGCGGTATTGCGGGCAACGAGCATGCCAGTCGCCTGCGACGCGGGACGCGCCTTGTTCGCGGACACCAATGCTGTTGTTTTCTCGGTCTCGCTGTTCAGGGAATCGTCGGGCGCGGGCTTCGCTCTCACGATCGCCGGAGCCGCGTCTTGCGCGATTAGGTTGCTATCGGACGAAGAGGCCGCAGCAGGAACAGTCGCGGCGCCGGAAGCTTCCACATCACTTGAACTTTTCGGGACATTGAGCGCGGGCGTGCTTACCGCTCCCCCTGTCGCTAATTTACTCGCCGAGAGTGATTGCTTCTTCAGAGGCCCGGCAAACGGGGCTTTCAGGCCGGCTTCCGGCGAGGCCTGAGCGATCATCGGGGTGGATGCAAGCCGATCTCTCGTGCCCAATGCACCTGGTTTCGCCTCGGCTGTTTTTTCAGGGGATGCTTCCGAACTCGTGCCTGAGACATCATGCGCAGCAGGCGAAGACTGTGCGGATGGGGCGGGTGCCTGAACTGCGACGTGTACCGGTGGCTTCGAAGAATGCTCGAAGCTCGGACGCACGATCAAAACTGCTACCGCAATACCGGCTGCCAGCGCTGCCCAGCGCAGATTCGCCCAGCGCAGACTTGGCCAACGAAGATTTGGCCAGCCAAATTTGGCGCCCGCAGATTGGTACGATTGTGTTCTTGATGACAAGTTATTGCTGACGGGTTCGTTCTCGGCCTCCGCCGTTATCGTTGCGGTCGCGGTTGTGGGTGGCAGTGCCAGCGCCAACAGTTCACGGCAATCCGCGCACAGTGCCAGGTGCCGCAACACGCCATCGCGCTCGGCCGGCGAAAGGCAGAGCTCGGCAAATGCCGTTAGAACATCCGCTTCGGGATGCTCGAATTGGCCCAGCGCAGGCGGTTGGGCCCGCAGGCGTTGGCGCACGATTTTTGGCAACTCAGTCATTCGGATTGCTGCCGTCGCTATTGCGTCCGTCGTTGCCCCGTCCATCATTCTCCCGGGCGGGGACCTTGCTCTTAGGGAACGTAGTAGATCCGGAATCTTGCGTCAAACGCGAGCGTAAATCCAGCGTGATATCGCGCACGTCGGTCTCCAAAGCCTCGGTCGCCTGGGCATGGCTCATGCCTTGCTCTCGCAATCCCGCCAAAATGCGCTTGCGCAGGCCGGTTGAGAGGCGATCGAGACGGCGGCTTACGCTCGATTCATGCAGCCCTAACGAGCGCGCGATATCGGCCAGGGTGCGGCCATCCAAATAATAGGATGCGAGCGTGAAGCGGTCTTCCGCCGAAAGCTCGGCCAGGGCCTGGTCGGTTGCAGTTTCCAGACGCTGGTCGGAAGTGCTGACCGGCTCCGGAGCTCGGGCCACAAACTGCACTCCTTCTTCTGTCTGTTCTTCGAGGCTGACCGAGCGCTTGGTTTTGCGATAGCGGTTGATGAACTCCTGCGCTATCACCGTGGGCAACCAGCCTTCGAGCGAGCCGCGCCCAGTGTAGAAAACCAGTTTCGAATTGCGCGCGCCATTGCGCGAACTTACTCCATACAAAGCGGCGAAGAGCGAGTCTGCGAGTTCGGCCGCGTGCGCTCCATCGCGTGTGATGTGCAGCGCCATGCTGTGCATTTTCTGGCGGTAGCGCGTGATGAAATCTTCCCATGCG